>WNFW01005613.1_pt1 | contig 15507 bp, 15 predicted proteins | sample 5400131 | NCBI WGS metagenome assembly WNFW01 (sample SAMN13153362, study PRJNA577476) | soil metagenome | isolation source: 20 cm soil or saprolite under grassland replicate 1 | place: USA:California | collected 2016-06-15 | reverse complement strand
TATCGTTAAGTCCAAACAGGATTGTCGCAGTGGAGCCGGAAGGATCGATCGGGAAGTGCAGCGCCCCACTGGCGTCCCGGTAGTAACCGTGAACGATTCCTGACCCGTCTATATAGTATCCCACCACCAACTGGTTTGAATTATTGAGTTCGTAAGCAAAGGTCTGAAGAGCTCCCGGGACGCTAAATGACGTTATGGTTCCGCCAACGCTGACGAACCCCTGGTGGATCCCGTTGGGGCCTGTCAAAGCAAACGCGCCGGCAAAGTCGGCGGAATCGTTTATACTATGCACAAGAGTGCTGGCCGCGCCGGCAATATCGTATTGTGTGAAGGTGCCGCCCGACAGGAAAAAACCGTGAAAGTTGCCATCGCTGGCGGCGTAGTCACCGCAGACTGTGCGTGAGTTATTGATGCCTCGTCCTTCGGTAAGACCCACGGTATCATTAGGGTCGACGATCGGGTGGCTAAAGCTACCATCGCTGAACCGGACAAAACCGCGCGATACCAAGTTCGAATCGAGGAAAATGCCAACGATGTCGCCTCTCTCATTAATCTTTTGCGGGAGGGTCGAATTTCCGGTTCCGGGATAATCAAAAGTGGTAATCACTTCAATAGAGCCCGAGTTCGGTACTTGTTGAGCGAACGTCCCCATCAATGGGAACACGAAGAGAACTGCCAGAATGGTGTTAAATATCTTTTTTGGGTTCATGATGCTAATTGCCTCCTTAATTGAATTGCCCATTGCTAAACGCCGATGTGGCAAAAACACAAGATGCCAGGTAGCGCTGTTCGGTAAGGCCAGTTTGCCGGGAACACCCGTGTAGGTTATTGCCAGTCGTTGACCGCGACTGGCGCAGGAAAAAGCCGCCGTCTGTCGCGGCTTATTCAGGGAACGGTGCGTGAATGACGAGATCGCAGAAATTCCGTGGATGAAAACTCGGGCACGGAGCGCTCGCCGATGTCTCGCATGAAGGAGCGCGTCGCACCTCCAGAGTGCCTGCGCACCAAGCCGGCGCACGTCTTCAGAAATGAGTTCTTCAATTCCAGCCGGAGAAAGGCTCCTGGAATTTCATCAATGTCTGCCTTGCTTATCTTTGAATAGTCTGGACCGACGATGTCGGTCCCTGCTCCTCTCCAACCAATCTGATCTCTTGTAATGTCCAATAACAGAAGCGTGCGTGGCTATTCCATCCCAGACAATACCGAGCTTATCTGCGATTCTGAAGATGAGGAAAGCGTCATTTCCTGATGCATACTCCTGATCGCCACAGGATGGCTGCCGTGCTTGAAGCGGTAGGATCATGCGAGTTGCAATTTGTCATCACTGTTTGCAGGAGCATGTCAGATTTGATCCTCGGTCCTGACAAGAGTTCCAGGTCATTTTCATTGCACGAACGACAACTTCCTAACGATCCTTCGTCGCCTTTACAAATTTGAGCGCCATTGAATTGAGGCAGTAGCGCAGATGCGTAGGAGGTGGCCCATCATTGAACAGATGCCCAAGATGCGATCCGCACCGCGCGCATTTCACCTCGTCGCGCGACATTCCATGACTGGTATCTGTCTCTTCGATGATCTTGTCTTTGGCCAGGGCCGCATAGAAACTGGGCCAGCCGGTGTGCGATTCAAACTTTGTATCCGAGCTGAACAATTCGTTTCCGCATGCCCCACAGAGATAAATTCCTTTTTCGTGATTGTTCCAATACGCGTTCTTGTATGGCGCCTCTGTTTTGGCTTCGCGCAGGACTTGAAATTGTCCAGGAGCCAGAACCTTTCGCCATTGGTCATTACTCAACGCCACCTTTTGCGTCATCGGAGTAGACTCGATTTGCCGATGAATTCGAGTAGCTGTTGCGTCGTCCGCCATGCTGAGGCGAACGAATACAATGCACAGCAGAAAGAAGCATAACGGTTTCATTCTCCGTCGGCTTACCCACCAGCTTGAGGTTTCTTCAGACCGAGTTTTTTAAGCTTCGGTTCTATGATTTGTCGGACATAGGGATTGTTTGGATTTTTCCGGCAAAAATTCTGATGGTGTTCTGGTGCAGGACGAAACGATCCGCCTCGAGTAATCTCAGTCGCGATCGGCTTTGAAAACGATTTTTGGGCCTGCGCCTTCGATTTCTCGGCTGCAGCGTGCTGCTGCTCATCGACATAAAAGATGGCGGAGCGGTATTGCTTTCCGGTGTCCGGGCCCTGGCTGTCGACTTCGGTTGGATCGTGTGCGCGCCAGAAAAGATTGAGAAGTTTGTCGTAGCTTGTTTTGCTAGGATCAAACGTGATCTGTATCGTCTCGGCGCCCTGCATATAGCCCGAGACCACCGAGGTTACGCCCGGCGCTTGTTGAAAAACTGCCTCGGTGCACCAAAAACAACCGCCCGCGAAATAGGCGGCGTTTGCCGGGGCGCTGTAGGCCTGCGGAGAAAATGCCACCACCAATGCGAAGGTCAGATAGTGCGGCAAAGACTGGAAGAGAAGCCGGGATTTACATTTGACCAATGACGAACGACAGACTTTCGACATAGCTCATCAACTTTTCGATTCCCATTGATGTAGCAATGACCACTTGAGAGAAGATGATAATGCCAGTTGCGCTTTGGAATAGGCGTGCAAATTGAACAGGAATCTCAGGAACCGGGGAAAACGGAATGTCCAGGAGCGAATCGCCTCTCAAGAAACGGCGACGACGTTCAATCATCGCGTTCGAACTGATTCGGCTCGATCGAAGCGCAACCGAACCATTGCACGAGCAACTCTATCGCCAGATTCGAGATGAATTAGAATCGGGCGCGTTCACCGACGCCGCGTCACGGCTTCCCTCTTCTCGAGCCATGGCCGATGACCTGGGAATCTCAAGGCTGACAGTTAGCCTCGCACTCGCGAAGCTCCACGCCGAAGGTTATCTGCGCTCGAAGGCCAGATCGGGAACGTTTGTTGCGCAGCCCCTCCCGGAGGCTTTTTTGACTGCCGAAAAATTCGCCAAAGAACGAACCCGACGTGGTGGACCAAAAGCGTATCGGCCAGTCGAGCATCGAACTCGCATTTCCCATCGGGTAAAAGCAATTCCAGATCAGCGCGCGGGGAGACAATTTGATCTCGGAGCGCTGGGCGCCGGGCCCGGTGTGTCCTTGGTTCCCGGCCTTCCTGCGGTCGATGAATTCCCCATCGATATTTGGGAACGCCTCAGAACGCAGGTGCTTACACAAAAGGGCGCCCATTTGCTGCGGCACGCGTCAAGTCGTGGCGACGCGGACCTGCGCAAAGCAATTGCCACGTACCTGTGCGATTTCAGGGGCGCACGCTGTCATCCCGATCAAATCCTGATCGTCGGAGGAATGCAGCAAGCGATGTTAATCAGCGCCATGGCGCTAGTGGATCCAGGCGAGCCCGTGTGGATGGAAGATCCCGGTTTTCACCAGGCGCGCAGAGTCTTCATTTTGGCAGGTGCTAAAGTGGTTCCCAAGCCCTTGGACCAAGAAGGAATTGTGATCGCACGATCACCAAAGGAAAAACAGCCGAAAATCATCCATGTAACGCCTTCGCATCAATATCCGCTCGGTATGACAATGAGTTTCGAGCGCAGAACAGCCCTGCTTGATTTTGCGCGCGATAACAATGCATTTATTTTTGAAGACGACTTTTACGCGGAGTTCCGTTTTACAGGACCGCCGCTCCCTTGTTTGCAGGGAATCGACGATTTCGGGCGCGTCATTTACGCCGGGACGATGAGCAAAATCCTCTATCCTTCCCTGCGCCTGGGCTACGTCGTTGCGCCAGAGGCGTTGATCGATCCATTGGTGAAAATCCGCAGCACAATGGACCAGCATTCGTCAGCGATCGATCAGGCTACGCTCGCGCGTTTTATCACCGAGGGATTTTTCCTCAGTCACATCAAACGAATGCGGAGGATCTACGCCGAGCGACGAGAAGTCTTCGTCAAACAATTCAATGAGTTGCTCGGCGATCGTTTCACTTTGCAGGTTCCGGAGGGTGGATTGAACATGGTTGCTTGGCTGAAACGCGACGAAGACTTGCCCGCGATTAGAAGCGTTACTCGCGAGATCGGAGTCAAGCCTTCACCGTTATCGTTTTATTGCATTCGCGCTACGCCGAAGCCTGCGTTCGTTTTCGGTTTCGCTGGTTGGACACCGGCCCAGATTCGAGAAAGTCTGATCAAACTCGCGTCGTCACTTCGAATGACGGGAAATCGTGAAGCCAAGCGATGAGTCGGCATGTCTAACAAGAAATCGCTCTTAAAGAAAAGGCGCCGGAGTTCAGTCATCGCGTTCGAAATGATTCGACTCGATCGCGCGTCTGCGGAACCGCTACACCAGCAGCTGTATCGGCAGATTCGTGATGAGCTGAGATCGGGCAGTTTTAGCGATGGTTCTTCCCGCCTTCCTTCCTCACGTGCCCTTGCTACCGCCCTGGGTATCTCCAGACTAACGGTGAACCTCGCATTCTCAAAGCTTCATTCCGAGGGTTATCTGCGGTCGAAAGCAAAATCCGGAACCTTTGTCGCACATCCTCTACCTGAGGCGTTTTTGAGCCCCTCTGAGTTCGCAACGGAAGGAAAAACGCCGAGAGGTTTTAACTTAAGTCCTGTAGCGAAGCGACCGCTTCGCATTGCGGATCGAGTGATGGCCCTGCAAGATCAGCGCGTCGGAAATCAGTTTAATCTGGGTGCGACCGCCGCGACCCCCGGCATTTCGCTCGTGGCCAGCATTCCGGCGGTTGATGAATTTCCAGTGGCCGTCTGGGAGCGCCTCAGAGCACAGGTTCTCGCAAAAAAGGGTACACACTTGTTGCGCTATGCTTCACACCTGGGTGATCCCGACCTCCGCAAGGCGCTCGCAGCGTACCTGTGCGATTTTAGAGCTGTCCGCTGCGACCCAGATCAAATCGTAATTACTGGCGGGATGCAGCAGGCGATGCTGATCACAGCGATGGTGCTAGTTAATCCGGGAGAAACCGCGTGGGTCGAAGACCCAGGGTATCTTCAGGCTCGCCGAGCTTTTATCTTGGCCGGCGCTGAAGTTGTCCCCAAACCAGTCGATAGCGAAGGGTTAATGATCAAGCGCTCGTCCGGGGAACCGCTGCCAAAACTCATTTACATCGCGCCGTCACATCAGTTTCCTCTTGGCATAACAATGAGTTTCAAGCGGAGACAAGCCCTGCTTGAGTTCGCCCGCGCTCACGGTGCTTTTATTTTCGAAGATGATTATGATTCCGAGTTCCGTTTTATCGGCCCTCCATTGCCTTCTCTCCAGGGCCTCGATAACTCGGGCCATGTCATTTACGCGGGTACAATGAGTAAAATTCTGTTTCCGTCTTTGCGTCTGGGATACGTCGTTGCGCCCCACGGACTGGTCGATGCAATGGCCAAGGTCCGCAGCGCGATAGATCAACATTCGTCTCCAATTGACCAGGCTACGCTCGCCCGATTCATCACTGAAGGCTTCTTCCTCAGTCATATCAAAAGAATGCGAAAGATCTACGCCGAGCGGCGCGATTTCTTCGTCAAGCAATTCAACGCGTTGCTCGGGGATCGTTTCACTCTGCAAGTTCCTGACGCCGGATTGAACATTGTCGCCTGGCTCAAACACGAGCAAGACTATCCGATCATTAGGCGCATTAATCTGGAGATTGGAGTTAGACCAGTCCCACTACCGTTGATTTGTATCCAGGCAAAATTAAAGCCGGCTTTTATCTTTGGCTTTGCGGCATGGACGCCGACTCAGATTCGAGAAAGCCTTGTTAAGCTCGCGTCTGCATACAAGGCAAAGGGAATTTAATCTCGAGTTGCGAGCTTAACGCTTCTCGGCGATTGATTGAACGCGGCCTGCATAGAATTCAAACTTTTAACATAAACGACCTTTTCAACCTACCGATTTTCAAGTTCCTACTGGAAGCAAGTCGAACGCGATGCCAATCAGTCGACTTGGTGTAATTTGACTTAAGAGGACTAAAGCAAAGAGGCAGCCCCGTGCTTTGAGCTGCCTCTTTGTAACCTAACTAACGGAGAAATCTAGAAACGCTTCTTTAGCCCGACGTACCAGAACCGGCCTTTGATGGTGGTGAGCGACTCGTCGTAGCCGTTCTCAAAGGCACCGGCTACGAACGGCGGATCTTCGTCCGTGACGTTCTGCAAGCCAGCACTGATCGTGACGTTGTTAAGCCACCATTTCCAATTCCTGCAGCCATACTCGGCTGTTGAGACGGGCAAGACGTTCTTTTCTTTGCCATCCTTCATCTGCACGTTTTTCCCGCCATCCTTGGCAAAGCCGGGCACCTCGGCCGGCGCGGGCGGCGGGAGATTGAACGTGTACGATGCGATCAGGTCCAGTGTGATCCACGTGGCGACTTTTCGCGCAAATCTAGACTCCTCACCAGTTACGGGGTCAGTTCTCGGCGTTTGTGGTTTTCCACCCGTCAGATCGATGTTGTCATCTTCGTATTGGGCGATCCAGTGAACTACCGCACCGATATCGAGACCCTGCATCCATGTATCAGCCGGTCCATCATAGAACACACTGAAATTGGCCCGATTCCGCGGCAGTGAGTTGGTTAGAGTGAAGCCCGACGGCAGGAACTCACCATTGATACCGAACCGCTTCGTATCAGGCATCGTCTGGAGCTCGGCCCGCGACAGCCAGGTGCCGTTGACCGTCGTCGTCAATCTGCCAAAATCCCCATGTCCGAAGATTGAGGAATCCAGAATATAGTCGAGACCTTCGAAAATTGCGCCAGCGAGATTCTCATTCGGGTCGATGACCAATACAACTGGACCGAGTTCACCAGGAATTGCAGTAGGACCACGAAACACCAGACCGGGAATGTTGTGTGAGATGATGAAGTCGGCGCCGAGGGTCGTCACGATCGATCGCATATCGATATGCCACCAATCCGCGCTCAGCGTTAGGCCTTTGATCCATTTCGGACTGTAAACCATCCCGTAGGTCCATTCATAAGCGACTTCCGGTTTTAAGAATGGATTTCCGACAAGGCGTTCTTCGACCTGGGGCTCGGTCTGAGAGGAAAGTGGATCTACGACGGCCGGGAAGCTTTGCGAGGTCGCAGGCGTAATCTCCGACAGTGTTGGCGCATGAAACGCTTCGCTGTAGCTACCACGCAAGGTAACCGCTCCAATATACTTGGGATCAAGCGGCTGCCAGCGCACGGAGACCTTCGGCTTCTGTGCGTTGTATCTGCTGTGCGCCGTCGGGACAAATGGTTGCAATCCTTGGGCTAGAACCGAAGAAGTGTTCTGGCTGAACCATGACTCGCGCTCGGCAAAGTCAACTTCGAAGCTATAGAAGCCTGGAAAGTTCCATGTGGGACTGGTGAACAGCACTCGCACTTCTTCATAGATTTCCCAAACATCCCGGTTCGCTCGGAAGCTTGCCCCATCCACAGACCCAATCGAACTAAATGTATTATTCAGGGCGTCACGATCGCGCGTGAATCTATCTCCGTAGTAGTCACCGCCGATCGCAAAAGAGACCGGCCCGGCGGGAAGCTTAAACAGGTCGCCGTTCATGGTAACGTAGCCCAGAGGCAACTCATCCTCGCCGGAGTTATGCAGGGTGACATAAGATCTGGCCCTGGCCGCTTTGGTGTTCTGGGCGTTGAAATTCAGGAACGGATCAAACGCCGTGGCTGGGTCCGTATCTAACAGCGCATCCCGCAGCCCCGGTTTACTGGCCTCGCCTACGGACAAGTCCTGCCCTTCGTTTCGGGAGTAGCGGAAACCCAGTTCCCAGTTCCAGGTCTTGAAATAATCGCCAAATTCTCCCATCTCACCTTTGAGCCCGACGTCAAAGAGAGTATCCCAGTAAGTGAACTTTTCATGTCTGGCACCGGTGTCGTTAATGCCGCGAAACCGAACGCCCGTAGTCATTGGGACTGGTACTCCGTTAATAACCAGAGTCGTATCTCCAACTGTGAAGGGATTGAACGCATTCCGAATTGGCACACTGATACCGGCCGGACTGAAGGAGGTGCCGTCCGGATTTTCGAATGGGTCGGATCCGGCCAGGCCAATCGGCACAGCTGCGAGGAATGTATCGAAAAACGAGCGCGTATATTTGAAATCGGCAAACACCGTCAGGTATTTGTCACACAAATCGCGCGTGAACGAGCCATAGAAGGTTTGCCGATCCGCCGGCGGAAGATTCGCTGTGACGGCCGCAAAGTTATAAGCCACGTAATCCCCATCCCCAAGAACGCTGTTTTGAATTCCGGGTACCGAACCCGGCGTAGTATAGAATGGAGAAGTTCCGGGGCCTGTAGCTGAGTGGGCAATGGGGGTGTTCACGCCGGGCAGCGGAGTGCCGCCCGGACCGAAAAACATGCTCGGGAGCAAGCGGAACCCCTGCACTCGGCCCGGGAAGCTCCCACTGCGATTGTCGAATCCCCCAAACCGGCGGAAATTCCCGTTCGAGGAAATATCACGGTCACGGCTGAAAATGCCGCCTAGGCGCTCCCAGAAATCGGCAATGACAACAATATCGGTCTTGTCATCTCCAGTGCCGGCTTTCAACCATGCTTCCCATTCACCCATCTCGTTTGAGCCTCCGAGATTTGTGTTCCCGTAAGTCCCGCCGATCTCAAGACCTCGAAATTTGTGTACCAACCACGGCGTCGGCTCCGTACACAGCCGAGGCACCATCCTTGAGGATGTCGATGTGATCGACGAGCACAAAGGGAATTAGGTTAATGTCAACTCCTGCGCTCGTGCCGGCGCCGCCTAACGAACCAAAGGCGACGCGCTTGCCATCTATTAGAACTAAAGTTTCTTTGGACAGAATACCGCGCAGGTTGAACTGGATAGTACCATCACCACCGTTGCCAATGTTCAGGTTGACGGTGCCGCCCGCCTCTTGCGGTATAAAAGTTAGTAGATCCGTTGCGTTGCGAATGCCGAGTTTCTCGATGTCCTGCGGCCGATACGTGTCCACTGGATTGGGGCCGGTCTCTTCTGCTGTGGGAATGTTGGAACCGGTCACAACCACGCGCTCGACCTCAGCTGTAGGCGCTGGCGCACCCGGCGCTGCTGGAACAGCCGGAGCCGCCAACTGAGCAAATGCGTCGGAAGCAAAAATTAATTCGATGGCTGCAAGACCTACGCCCGCAACCAAAGCGGTACGAAAGAATCCAACTTTGTTCATTACGTTTTTTGTCATTAGTTTCTCCATAACCTCTGCGATATATCAAAGTGCGAGGCCTAGGTGTTAGGACTTAGAAACTACGCTTTGAGACCTGCGAGTAGTGCTATTCCAGCTCGCTATCGGCAGGGAATCTTTATCACCTGTTCGCGCCGCAGTCCCGATTTGAACAAGTCTAACCTCAAGCTCTCTTGGATTGCGCAATATCGAATCTCGCAAATAACAAGAGGAGCAACGAAAAGCTGCAGTTCTCACTCACTCCCAGTAGGCGAGATCTAACCTACAATTGCGTCTTCAGCTTGACGTAGCAAAATCGGCCTATGACATCGCCGAGCGGATTCGTTATGGGGGGTTTGCGAAGGCTCGGGCTACGAACGGCTCAGGCCGCCTTTGAGAAACCGGCGAGCTTATGTCGGCGGTGCGCAGCGTTGCGAACACATTTGACGTTACTCTCGACGCGGCGGCGATAATTGCTCGGATTAACTCCCAATCGGCGTTCAAAGGCTCGGCGAAATGCATCCGCGCTTTTAAAACCGATGGATTCACCAACACTTTCGATACTACTGTCTCGGATGGAAAGCCGGCGGCACGCCTCGTCGAGGCGCAATCTCTCAACGAAATCGGCAGGGGAGGTACCAAATTCCATCTTGAACCTCCGAGTGAAATGCCTTCGACAAAGACACGCCTTGGTAGCGAGAACCTCCACGGACAAATTTTCATTCAAGTGGCTGGTTATCCAGGTTGGCAATTCAGATAGGCGTGAAACTGATTTGCTTTGGAACTGCAATGCTTCCGATTGTTGATCCTGATAGCCGGGGCGCTTGAAATAAAGGACAAGTTCGCGCGCTATTGTTAGGGCAAGACGTGGCCCGTAATCTTCTTCGATGAGAGCAAGTGCTAAGTCGACCGCGGACGCCCCGCCTGCGCAGGTGTAAAACCGGTCATCCTTAACAAACAAGCTGTTGGGAGTCAGCCTGAGTTTCGGGAATCGCATAGCAACGTCTTTGGTCAGACGCCAGTGAGTTGTTACATTTCGTCCGTCGAGCAAGCCAGCCGCTGCCAGCGGGTAGATTCCACTGCCTAATGTTGCAACGCGCCTCGTGGCATGCACTCGGCTACTTAGCCATCTTTCTACTTTCTTGCTCAGCCGTGCATCGTGAAGGCCGTTGCCGCCTGGAAGAATAAGGGTGTCCAACTGCGGGGCGTGTTGCGTATCGACCTGCGGCCTTACGATGATGCCACTCTCAGCGACGCAATCCTCGGTATCGACCCCGATGGTAACGACCTGGTAGCAACGACGATTTCCACCATGGTCGCTTGAAATCACCGATCGAGAAAATGTCTCGGCTGGCCCCATTAAATCGGCGGCCATCATTTGCTCGAATACGATCAGGCCCACCGTTTTCGGAATCATTGGATTGCCCCAACCAGTTTCTCGAGTCGGACGGTCTCCTCCACATCCAATGCGCGGGCCAGATCCGCATCCAGCAGCGCTTGCGACGCACGCCACGCACCGGGTTCGCCGCCGCTTTCCGTTGGCCGTAGTCCAAGATTGCTCGGGGCGAGCACTAGGCTGATGTTCTTGGGTTTCGCCTGCGACGGACTCGCCCGCAAACCAGGCGGCGCGGCTGCGCCCGCCATTATGGCGAGCTCTCGTCGCGTTTATGTTCATGGGCGGCTCGGAATCCGCCGGAAATCCTTGGCGCAATTCGTTTTCCGCGTCTCTCCAGCATTGGGTGAATAAGCCTGTTTCCAGCGCGCAGACGTGGATGTGATGTGCGACCAAATGCGGAAGTTTTTCATGGTATTGGTTCTTTCCTTCGCTAACCTATAATTAACACTGCAAGGGTTGTCAACCTATGAAAGCGAATTTACAGGTTAGAATCGAATCTCACCCCTTTTCCACCGATGACCTCATTGGCGGTGACGCAGCGCTCGACTTCATCAATACCGTCACTGGCCGCGATCAGTCGCCTCGCGACTGGCTGGACAGCTACACGCGGCTGCTAGAGTGGGCGGCGCTGGTGCATCTTTTGCCGGAAAAAATTCTGCGCGCGCTGGCAAGAAAGGCGCAGAGCGAGCCTACAGCGGCTGCCACGGCGCTGGCGCGCGCAAAGAAGCTGCGCGAAACACTGTTTGCACTGGTCACTGGGATCGTTTCCGGGAGTGCGCCGCCGAAAACCACGCTCGCCCTGCTGCGCCAGCATTGGATCGCAGGCATCAATGCGCACCAGCTGCGCTTCGACCATGGGCGCGTGGTCGCTGAGCTGCGTAGTGATGCAGCCGATTTCGACCTTATCGCAGCGAAGATCGCCTATCGGATGGTCGAACATGTCTTGCCGTTGCCGATGGATCGACTCCGCATCTGTCAGGGACCTAATTGCTCATGGCTATTCATTGATAGATCGAAAGCCGGCCGTAGGCGTTGGTGCGACATGGCGGTTTGCGGGAACGCCGCTAAATCTCGCCGCTTCTACGCACGCTCGCGCCAGCACCGAAGTCCGAAAAACCGCCCGGTCGCCTGCCTGAGGGAGACAAGGCAGGCGCTCTGAGATCGTTGCTGATTGAGTCAGATTTCCGGTGGACGCAACCAACCCGAGAGCGGAACGGCGAATCGCGGAGGAGAGAGCCCCTACGAATCGCTCATTCTGGACGCGCTCACAAGCGGGTTCATCCCGCCGCCCGTTTTCCTGGGGGATGAACTCTTGCAGATCGGTGGCATTGCGGATGCCCAGTTTCTCGATGTCCTGTGGCCGATATGTGTCCACTGGATTCGGCCCAGTCTCTTCCGCGGTGGGAATGTTCGAACCGGTCACAAATGACGCGCCCGACCTCAGCCGTGGGCGCTGGTACACCCGGCGCTGCTGGAACGGCCGGAGCCGCCAACTGAGCAAATGCGTTCGATGCAAAAATTACAGGAAATCCGACGGTCGCCACAAAGGCGACGCCAGGGAATCCAAACTTATTTAGCACGTGTCTTTTCATTAGTTTCTCCGTACCTTGACGGTATATCGCAGTGCGAGGTTCAGGTGTTAGGACTTAGAAAGCACACTTTTAGACGTGCGAATACCGGTCCCCTCGAAGCGTTCTGCTAATTTTTCGCTGCCCTTGAGCATCCTGTTTTGAACGAAGCCGACCACAAGCTGTCGCGAAGCGCTAAAGACCGGTTCTTAAGTTGTCGACACCAACTGGCTAGAACACGCCCGCAACTGCGCTGTGGCTCAGCAGTCTTGCTTAGTGTGCTCGATTGCTAAGCACTCTTTCGCCGCGATAGGTTCGGATGCTACTTCACCGTTAGGCAGAATCGAAGGAGAGTTCGGAGCCAACTTATTAAGGTAGCTCCGCGGTTTTGCTCCAAACCGTCGCTCAAACGCGCGCCGGAATGTTTGCGCGTCCGAAAAACCAACCGAGGCAGCGATGGTCTCGAGAGTTCGCTTCGGCACGGATAAGCGACGCTTTGCTTCGTTGATGCGCAGGGTCTCCACAAATTCCCCCGGCGCACTGCCGAACACACTTTTGAAAGCTCGATTAAAATGGCTCGCAGACATGCACGCTCTGCGCGCCAGCGTATTGACTGAAAGGTCTTCGTGCAAATTCCGCATGATCCAGGGGATGAGTTCCGCAAACCGATCAGCCGGTTGACTGTCAAACACGAGCGGGCTGGGCAGTTTGCGTTGGCCGTTGTCGTTCATCGGCGCGCTTACAAACTCCTGCGCACCGGCCAATGCCACGTGCTTGCCGTAGTCCTCTTCCATCAGGGCAAGGGAAAGGTCGATGGCCGCACTGGGCCCGGAAGCTGTATAAAACGCGCCGTCTTTAACAAGATGCCTTCTTGGCTCGACACCCAGCCTCGGGAAACAGCGTGCAACATCGCTTGCGTAACCCCAATGGGTCGTGACTTCGCGGCCGTCGAGCAACCCAGTTGGCGCGACGCCGTAAATTCCAGCTCCGATCGCGGCGACGCGGCGCGTTTGGCTTATGCGTGCCAGGATCCAATCGGCAATCCTTTCGCTAACAAAGGATCGCCGGATCCCGTTGCCACCGGGCACGATAATCGTGTCTAACTCGGACATTGTTTCAGGCGTGTTATCTGACCTGAAAACGATCCCCGATTCAGCCCGAAAAAATTCCGAAGTGAAACTGATTATGCACACGTGGTAACATGAAATTCGATTCCCATAGCCACCATCGAGAGTCGCAGCTCCAAAAACATCAGCGGCGCGCGTCAGGTCCGATGCAGCAACGCCGTCAAAACCGAGAAAGCCAATCCGCTTTGGATTCATTACTTGTCTGAACCCATAATATCTTATCCTTCGAAATCCTTGGTAGGACATAGAACCGACATTACAAGCCACTACCGTGTTACTTGTCAGTCTGGGCGAAGCGAAGAATCTCAAATTGTTTGCGGGAATCGACCCGTCAGCAACACCCAAGCTGTTTTGCTTCGCTCAACATGACACCGCGGTGGATGAAAAGGGTCTGAAGCAGGTTTAATAGCCGCCGGACCCCGCCTCAACTTCGAATAAGGAAGAAACGAAAGGAGAGGATCATGGCTACTTATATTGGTTTGATTCAGTTTGCTGACCAGGGCATCCGCAACATCAAGGACACGGTCAAACGTGGCGACGCAGCGATCGCGGAGGCCGAAAAATTGGGCATGAAGGTCGTGGAAGAATTCTGGACAATGGGTGCGTACGACGCTGTCGTCGTGTTCGATGCACCTGATGACGAGATCATGAGCGCTTTCATGCTTAAGATGGGCTCACTCGGCAACGTCAAGAGCCATACCATGCGTGCCTTCCACCGGAATGAGATGGAAAAAATTCTGGCGAAGATCAAATAGTTACTCTATCGGCAGCAGCGCGACAATTCTGCTGCTGGGGAACATGCAAGCTTGCCAAAGGTCGAACACTCCCAGCCAAGCCGGCGGGGTTATGCTCTGTCCGCGCCGTTGTTCGCGTGAGCGGCCGGTAGATGAACTGGTAGGACTATCCCGGAGGCAGGGCTGATGGAACAAGAACAACGCTATCCGTGTCCCGCCATACTGCGCTGAACACGTAGGTTTGTCCGGGTCGCACGTTCAGCACCGTCGAGGTCGGCGCATAAGAGTTGTAACTTGGAACGGACGAAACCGTCAGTACATGACGCCCTGCTGGTAGAGCGTGATCGTAGCGGCGTCCCTGCACAAGATTGGCAGCTGTTCTGCCGTCGATCTGAAGGTTGAGAGCTAAATTCCACCCAAAGTTCGGAGCTCTCAAAACAATGAGGCGCCCAGCCGACTGAGAAGTGGTTGTTCCAATCGAAAAAAGGCTAACGAGAACAACAATCAGAAAGTGTGCGGTGGCGGACGTGTATCTAGACTTCATGGTACGATGCTATCTTCCAGATTTGTGTCCTCGCTAGCGCCGTTTTCAATCGAGGTTGGTTGATATAAGGCAGTATTTTGGTACGGCTGGAATCGTCAATACACGTCGCCGCGATTCTGCCAGGTCGCCCCGGGGGACAAAAAGGTCCCTGATGGACGGAGGTAAACGAGATTGGAATCCCATATCGCGGTAAACACATTATTCCATCCTGGCTGAATGTTCACTGCGACCGAAGTCGGCTCGGTAAAACCCACGGATGGCACCTTGTACACGGTTAAGACATGGTGCCCGGCCGGCAACCATGCGTGAAAGTTGCGACCCTGTACGATGCTCCCGGCGGGCCTGCCATCGATCTCAAGGTTGAAGCCTAAATTCCATCCAAAATTCGGGGACCGTACAATGACTAAGTGCCCACCTGGTTGATAGGCGCCGCTTCCAGCCGAGAGTGAGCACACGAAGGCAAGAATCAAGAAGACGGTGCAGGCGGAGGTATGTTTTGATTTCATGGCCTTCATGTTACGCCCGCGGCTCGTTTTTGGCTAGCGCGATGTTCCCGGCCGTCATGGCTTATCATCGAGCGTACTCTTTGCAGAAGATTTTTCCTGCGATGTAACTGTCTTGCCGACGTTGATTGTCATCAGATCCTTGCCGATGGCCAACGGACCTTTGTATTCTTTGCGCACGGCGTCCCAAAGCCCCTGCTCATCGTTGTAGTGATAAATGATACCGAGCTTCGGCTTCACACTCGCGAAGACCCGTCCCGCATCTTCGGCAGACGCAATTGAACGCTTCGAGGGCGGCGTAGGGCTCTTCCAGCCAGCACCCCAGGCAGCATGAATCAAGCAGTCCGCGCCCTTGGCGAAGTCCACGAGGTTCTGGCAAAACTTCGTGTCTCCGGAAATAACCACGGAGTGCCCCATAGAATCGACGCGATATCCAAACGCCGGTTTCACAGTTCCATGATCGACGAGAAA
>WNFW01002515.1_pt1 | contig 15508 bp, 12 predicted proteins | sample 5400131 | NCBI WGS metagenome assembly WNFW01 (sample SAMN13153362, study PRJNA577476) | soil metagenome | isolation source: 20 cm soil or saprolite under grassland replicate 1 | place: USA:California | collected 2016-06-15 | reverse complement strand
GCATCATCAACGGCAATGACGGCGGCGCCACCATTTCCATCGACGGCGGCAAAAATTGGTCCACCCAAGGGAATCAGCCGACCGCGCAGTTCTACCACGTGACCGCAGACAACGATTTCCCATACCGCGTCTACGGCACGCAGCAGGACAACTCCTCCGTCGGCATCGCCACCGCCAGCGATCGCGGCTACATTGACCGCGCCGACTGGGATGCCGTGGGCGGAGGCGAGAGCGGCTACGTCGCTGTCGACCCGCGCGATTCACACGTCGTTTACGCCGGCTCCTACTTCGGCTACATCTCGCGCCTTGACCGCCGCACCAACCAGGTGCAAAACATCCAGCAGTGGCCGCTCGATCCCGACGGCTACAACGCCTCCGTTCAGAAATACCGCTACACCTGGACCATGCCTATCGTATTTTCTCCGCACGATCCCAACATTCTCTATCACTCTTCGCAATACCTTTTCCGTTCGAAAGATGACGGCCATTCCTGGGAAAAGATTAGCCCGGACCTCACGCGCAACGACAAAACGAAGCAGCAGGATTCCGGCGGCCCCATCACCAAAGACCAAGCCAGCATCGAATTCTACGACTTGATCTTTACCGTCGAGGAATCTCCGAAACAAAAAGGTTTGATCTGGGTTGGCACCGACGATGGCCTGATCCAACTCACGCGTGACGATGGAAAAAATTGGATCAACGTCACTCCGAAAGGTTTTCCCGAATGGGCCATGATCAGCCTGATCGAGCCGTCACCGTTCGAAGCCGGCACTGCCTACGCCGCCATCGACGCCCACAAGCTCGATGATTTCAAGCCATACATTTTCAAGACCACCGACTTCGGCAAGACCTGGTCACCGATCATCGCCGGCCTCCCCGACGGCTCCTACGTTCACGCCGTTCGCGAAGATCCCAAGCGCAAGGGACTGCTCTACGCCGGCACGGAAACGGGCGCGTGGGTTTCTTTTGATGAAGGTAGGCACTGGCAAACGCTGCAGCTCAATCTGCCGACCACTCCAGTCCACGACCTCATCATCCACGGTGACGATCTGGTCGTTGCCACCCATGGCCGCGCGTTCTGGGTGCTCGATGACATCAGCCCGCTGCGCCAGGCGAACGCCTCGATCGCCGGCGAAGAAACGCACCTGTTCGCGTCTCGTGCCGCAATTCGCACGCGCATGGGGCACACCAAACGCCGCCGCTACGCCATCGGAGAAAATCCGCCCGACGGTGCGGCGCTCTATTACTACTTGAAAGAAGAGCCCAAAGAGCCCGTCAAGCTGGAGTTACTGGACGCCCAGGGCAAAGTCATCCGAGCGTTCAGCAGCGAGGAAAAGAAAAAAGACGGCGGCTCCGACGAGTGGGAAAAAGACGAAGCAGAGGAGCACATCCCCGCGAAAGCTGGATTGAATCAATTCACCTGGGATTTGCGGTACGAATCTCCCAAAAAGATTCCCGCCGCTATCTATGACGAAGGCGACCCGTCCGGCCCGCTCGTTCTTCCCGGCAACTATCAAGTGCGTTTGACCGTCGGAGCGAAGAATTTCACCGCTCCTCTCGAAGTGGCGTTGGATCCTCGCGTAAAAACCTCCGCCGAGGACCTGCGCAAGCAGTTCGATCTGATGCTCAAAATGCGCGACCGCCAGGACGAAATGAACAAAACCATCCTGGCGATCCGCGACCTCCGCGGCCAGTTGCAATCGCTCGAAAAGCGCCTCGGTGCAAACGAGCCGGCAAAGCCGATTGTCACGGCTTCCACCGACCTGCGCAAGAAAATCAGCGCGATCGAAGAAGAACTCATCCAGGTAAATTCGAAGGCCAGCGAAGATGAACTCAACTACCCCACAAAGCTCAACAGCAAACTAGGCTACCTGCAAAATGCCGTGGATAGCGCCGACGTCCAGCCCACCGAAGCCGAACTCGGCGTTTACGCCGAGCTCGATCAGCAGCCGAACTCGGCGTTTACGCCGAGCTCGATCAGCAGCTTGAAACGCAGCTAGCGAAGTGGCGCGACATCCTCTCGAAAGATGTTCCCGCGTTCAACGACACCATGCAAAAAAACAACGTCCCGCTCATCGCTCCGGCCGCAGCCTCCGCACACTAGCGCCGAAACGCGGCTGCGATCGGCATGGCCCAGTGCGAGAGATGATTGAGCGATTTTGAGTGTGTGGGATCGAGGTGCAATGGCGTGATGGAAACGGCGCCGGAAAAAATTGCGGCGTAATCCGTGTCCGGCGCAACGTTTTTGTCGAGTTTTTGTTCGTATAGCCAGAAGTAACTTCGGCCGCGAGGATCTTTTCCTTCGCTGAGCTGGTTGCGCGTGATTTTTTGCGATTGCCGCGTGAATTTTACGCCGCCGTTCCACGGCTCCGGCACATTCACGTTGAGCAAGACTTGATCCGGCAATCCTTCTTTCAAAATCAATTCCGCGGCGGCCCGCGCGACCCGCGCCGAGTTCTCGAATTTCGTATTTTCTTTTTTCGAGCACAAGGACATCGCCACTGACGGAATGTGATGCAGCGCACCTTCACGCGCCGCGCCCACGGTACCCGAGTAATAGACATTCTCACCGAGATTCGCCCCATGGTTGATTCCGGAAATCACCATGTCCGGCTTTTCCGGCAAAAGTTTGTGCAGCGCCACGATCACGCAATCCGCCGGCGTCCCGTCGATGGCCCATTCCCGCTCCGCGATCCGGTTGCACACGATCGGCTGCCGCAGCGTCAACGATTGCGCCGCGCCGCTGCGCTCCAGGCTCGGCGCAACAATGCTCACCGTCGCAAGTCCCTCCAGCGCTGCAGCCAGCGCGCGCAGTCCTTCGGCTTGGTATCCGTCGTCGTTGGTCAGAAGTAGGTGTGGCATTTGCGAGTGTTTTTCGATGCTTTGCTTTCTCGAAATAATCAGAGTACGCGGTTTACCGCCTGTGGCAGTGAGAGGCAACTGTTCGGTGTCCGAAGAAGAAATGGTCGCCAAGTCTTGGGCCTGGTCATCAAGTTCTTTGCGCTGCTTACTTTGGCCTGGTACTCCAAGGCACAAATATAGCACACCTGTCATTCTCCTTACGTTCGCCTACTCAAAGCGCCTTCAATCCAAAGCCTCTGCCGCACTGTTAACAATCTCTCAGTTCTTCTTGCTCCATGAGTGAAGCACGTACATACCAACTGATCACTGACACGGAGCGGTAAGCTGCAGACCTTGCAGCCACGTGGAAACACGGCACTGACTGAACGCCATGAGGTGCAAAATGCCCTGTTCTCAGACGGCATTTTGCAGAGCCATGAAAAACGCTTCTTTGAACCGGTTAATGTCACCCTGCAGGAGCCTGTGGATAAAGGGATGGAAGCAGCTTTCGTCTCAGCGGGATCTTGCAAAGTCTTAGATGGTCGGGACGACTGGATTTGAACCAGCGACCTCACGCACCCCAAGCGTGCGCGCTACCAGGCTGCGCTACGTCCCGACCGGTAAGCTGACCGCGACAGGCCAAGGAAATCAAAAGGCCGAATCGGGTGAGGGAATCAGCATCTACAGGCTATCACCGCCGTTCGAGCAGCGTCAAGAAAGCCCGAAGCGTGTCGCGCAGATCCAGCAGCATCTTGCGGCTCAGAAGCTGCCCCGCCCCTTCCGCTGCAGGATTGACACTTCGGCTATCGTTTTCGGCGGGGCCATCGTGCTCACGGAGGTGCCGCCGCGCGCCGGCGATGGTGAATCCTTCGTCGTAGAGCAGACGCTTGATGCGGAAGACCATGTCCACGTCGTCTTGGCGGTAGAGGCGATGGCCGCTGGAGCTCTTGACCGGTTCGAGCATGGGGAATTCGGTTTCCCAATAGCGCAGGACGAACGGTTTCAAATCCGCCAATCGGCTGACTTCGCCGATGCGGTAGAGTTTTTTCTCCGTGGCGACTTGCGCTGCTGTGCCGTTGCTTGGCATCTTGCGTTCCTGCCGGAAGGGGGACGCCGCTATCGTAGCAGTTTGCGGGCGATTGATGTAGAGGGAGGCATTCATTAGTCACGGTCGGCGTCGCCGCCGGATGATCTCGTATCGCGCTTGCGAAGACGCTGGATGAAGCGGACGGGCGTGCCGAGGAAATCGTACTTGGCGCGAAGCTCGTTTTCGAGGAAGCGCTGATAGCTGAAGTGCAGCGGCGCTTTCTGGTTGGTGAAGATGAGGAACGTGGGCGGCGCGATTTTCGCCTGCGTGATGTAGTAGATGCGCACCGGGCGGGCCTTCGGCGTGGTGCCGCGCTGCAGGTCGACTTCTTCCTTGAGCCAATTGTTGAGGGCCGGCGTGGCGATGCGGCGGCGGCGCGCTTCCCAGCATTGATTGATGAGCGGATAGAGTTTTTCGGCGCGCTCGCCGGATTTCGCCGAGAGAAAAACAATCGGCGCGTAACTCAGAAATTTCAATTTTGCGCGAATCATTTTTTCGTAGTCGACCATCAACCGGCCGGAATCGAAATTTTCCGGTTTGTGCCGTTCGCCGGGAGCGCGCTTGGATTTGCCTTTCGCGGTGGCCGCATCGCGTGACGCGGCATCGCGCGCCGCAACGACGGCGAGATCCCACTTGTTGATGACGATGACGACGGAGCGCCCGGACTCTTCGGCATAGCTGGCGATTTGCGCGTCGCCCTGGGTCACGCCTTGTTCGCCATCGACGACGAGGAGAGCGACATCGCAGCGCTCCAGGCCGCGGCGAGCCATAACCACGCTGAGTTTTTCCGCGACCAGCGTGGTCTTGCCCTTGCGGCGAATTCCGGCGGTATCCACGAAGCGATAGTCGCGGCCCTCGCGCGTGATTTCCGTGTCCACGTTGTCCATGGTGGTCCCGGGAATGGGCGAGACGATGGAGCGTTCTTGGCCGACCATGCGGTTCAGCAGCGTGGATTTGCCGACGTTGGGTCTGCCGATGATGGCGACTTCGATGACCTCCGGTTGTTTTTCTTCCTCGACGGATGCGACGACGCTGACCTGCGCGAGCGCGGCATCGAGGAGATCGTCGACGCCGGTGCCGTGCTCGGCCGCGATCGGGAAGATAGGGACGCCGATGCGATGGAAAACGGCGGCGCTCGATTCCTGCGACATGGCGTCGACTTTGTTGACGGCGATCACAAACGGTTTGCCGGTGGTGCGCAGGAGCCGCGCCAATTCTTCGTCGAGGGGCGTGAGGCCCGCCTGGCTATCCACAACGAGAACCAGCAACGCCGCTTTCTTGATCGCCACATGCGCCTGGCGCAGGATTTCCTGCGGGATCAGGGCTTTATCGTCCGGGACGATGCCGCCGGTATCAACGACCTCCAGCGCCCGGCCGCGCCACTCCGCTTTGCCGTAAATCCGGTCACGGGTGATGCCCGGCTCGTTGGTGACGATGGAGCGGCGCGTGCCAGTCAACCGATTGAAGAGCGTGGACTTGCCCACATTGGGGCGGCCGACGATCACAAGAGATGGGAGCAGAACTGCCATAAGTTCCTGGGCCGGACGCACAATGAGCGCTAGAGTTGCACGACCATGAGGCCGGGTATTTTCTGGAAGTGACGAAGATTTGCTGGTAGCACCGAAAAGCCGAGTGACAGCGCGGTCGCGCCGATGAGCAAGTCTCCGAACGGGACTACGACGCCCTGACTCTGCTGCTCCCCGTCGATCTTACCTGCCAGCATCGCGGTCTCCTTCGTGTATGGATACACCGTTAAGTCCGCCAGCAGTTCGTGTAGGAAGGATTTACGGCGAGCACGCATCTGTGGTGTCTGCGCTCGGTGGATGCCGTGGATGAGTTCAGTCAGGCCCACCGCGGAGAGCGCCGCGTCCTGGTCACCTCCCAGCTTCACGACTCGCTCGATCAACCGTTCGACAGTATCTCCGCCTCGTTCCGCGGGGATGACCATGCTGGAGTCGAGGATCAGTCCCATGCGGGCGGGCTGAGCGGTTCGCGGTGGCTATTGATGATCTCTTCGAGATCGCGCCCGAAGTCTCCATTAAGCGTCACAGTAGAGCCATGCTCACGTGCGAGACGAAGGGATTCCGAAAGCAACCGTACATGAGGCTCGGCAGGACGAAGAACCGCTATTGGCCGCGCGTCGTGCTCGATCACTACCTCGGCGCCTGCGCGAACGCGGGCCATGAGCGAGGCGAAGTCGCTCGCCGCTTCCGTTTCCGAGACGTGCATCACATGCTTGGCCATGATGTGATTATACACCGCTACTCTTCCTCGGAGGCCAACGGGGAAGCGCAAGGCTGCGAAAAATAGCCCGGCTTGACAAGCATCCATATTTCTGCAAATATAGAAATATGGATGGCGGCACAACCAAGAAGCGCGCGGAACGAGTGGCGAAGTACGCGGATATGTTCTCGGCGATGGGAACGGAACCGCGGCTGCGGATCATGCAATTGCTTTTGTCGGCGCATCCCGAGGGGCTGGTGGTGGGCGATGTGCAGCGAGAATTGGACATTCCAAATTCGACGCTCTCGCATCATCTGGACAAGCTCAAGAATGAAGATCTCGTGCACGTGCAGCGTGAGAGCACGTTTTTGCGCTACACGGCAAATACGGAAGCGCTCCAGGAATTGCTGCAGTTTCTTTATTCCGAGTGCTGCACGCGGAACAAAGCGCTGAAGCCGCAGGATATTGTGGAGGTCTGCCGGTAGCGTGGTGGATCGGAACTGACCCCAGGTTGATCAAGGGTGACTTGGATTGGGGGGATTTCTCAACACAGAGTTCACGGAGAACACTGAGCGGAAAGAGATAGGGAAACTATTTCAGAGGATTTGCGCGGCAGGACACCGGGAGGACGTCATGGACGGAGCAGAAATCAAGGAGATCGTTAAGGAGAAATACGGGCAGGCGGCGCTGAGAGGGAAGAGCGGGAGCTGTTGCGGAACGGCGGACGCGACCGGGTCAAGCTGCGATCCGATCACTTCCAATCTTTACGACGCCGCGCAGATGCAACAAGTTCCCGGAGAAGCGCTCGAAGCTTCGCTCGGTTGCGGAAATCCGACGGCCTTGGCCAAATTAAATCCTGGAGAGGTTGTGCTCGATCTGGGCTCCGGCGGCGGGATCGACGTCCTGCTTTCCGCCAAGCGCGTTGGGCCGGCGGGCAAGGCGTACGGCCTGGATATGACGGATGAAATGCTCGCCCTCGCGAACGAGAACAAGCGCAAGGCCGGAGCCGACAACGTCGAATTTTTGAAAGGGGAGATCGAGCATATTCCGCTGCCTGACAATTCAGTCGACGTAATCATCTCGAATTGCGTGATCAACCTTTCCGCCGATAAAGACCGCGTATTGCGAGAGGCTTTTCGCGTACTCAAGCCGGGCGGGCGGCTGGCCGTTTCCGACGTCGTCACGCGCGGCGAAATCGATGCACAAATCCGGCAAAACATACTTCTCTGGGTGGGTTGCGTGGCAGGAGCTCTTGAAGAAGGTGAATACCGCGACAAGCTCGAATCCGCAGGATTCGAACAGGTGGAGATCGAGCCGACACGAATTTACCGAGTTGCGGACGCGCGCGAATTTCTCTCCGAAAAGGGCCTCGATGTGGACGCGATGGCGCCGCAAGTCGATGGCAAATTCATGAGCGCCTTCGTGCGGGCGACAAAGTCAAAGTCCGCGAAGACGACAGAAGCCTGTTGCGCTCCGGCGTGTTGCCACTGAAGGCAGAGATCCGGACTTTTCGGTTAGAGCATGAAGGGCATGCAAGCGCACTACAACGTTCTGTTCCTGTGCACCGGGAATTCGGCACGTTCCATCCTGGCCGAAGCTATTCTTAACGCAAAGGGCAGACCTCTTTTCACAGCTTACAGCGCGGGAAGCCATCCTTCTGGAGTTGTGCGCCCGGAGGCGCTCAAGCTGGTGGAACTGGCACGCCTGCCTACCGAGATCTTGCGGAGCAAGAGTTGGGAGGAGTTCGCAAGGCCCGGAGCGCCGCAGATGAATTTCGTCTTCACCGTTTGCGACAACGCGGCGCAAGAGACGTGCCCCGTCTGGCCCGGGCAGCCCATGACCGCACATTGGAGCGTTCCCGATCCCGCGGTAGTTAAAGGCACGCCCGATCGAGTCGAGCGGGCCTTTCGTGATGCCTACCTGATTCTCGAACGACGGATCAGCCTGTTCCTCAGCCAGCCTCTTTCCAGTCTGGACAAACTGGCCATCCAAAAAGAAATCAATCGCATCGGCGTAAGTTAACCCACCCTGCAGATTCCATTCACGTTTCGCACCACGCAGCGTTGGACCTCTCTCTCCTCTTACGGGCAAAGCCATTGCGCGGTATGGTATACAGGCCGGAGGGAGTAAAGATGAACAGGCTTATGCAGTTGGCAGGTGCGATCGGAATGTTGCTTGCCGCGCAGGGTCAAGGGCCAGCCCGGCCGGAAGTCCCGGAAAGCTTGAAAGCGCCAGCAGGTGAGGAATTGATTCTGTTGGCACACGCAACCGGAGTGCAAATTTATGTTTGCCAAGCCGGAGCAGATCAAAAGTTTGGCTGGGTGTTCAAGGCGCCAGAAGCGGAACTCACCGATTCGGCGGGGAAAAAGGTTGTGCATCATTCCGCTGGGCCCAGCTGGAAGCACGCAGACGGAAGCGAAGTGAAAGGTAAAGTAATCGCCAAGCAGGACGCGCCAAAGCCGGAGGCCATCCCGTGGCTGCTGCTGGCGGCGGCCAGTCACTCGGGAGAAGGGATTCTAAGCCGTATCACGAGCATCCAGCGAATCCATACCGAGGGTGGCCTGCCACCGAGTGCAAATACGTGCGAAGAGTCCGCGAACGGCAAAGAGTCGAGGAGCGCGTACTCGGCCGATTACTATTTTTACGCGCCTAAGCGCTGAAGAGCCGCCGCTGACTCTTCGTGTTCGCTAAGGAAGAGAGGCCTGGGCTACGGGGCAGCGAGCAGGATCACTAGGAGCTATGACTCCCTAGCAATATTGCTGGAACGGGCTGCGGAGGCATAGATCGCAGCGTCAGGGCTTTGAGAAGCACGCCTAAAGGCTGGAATACAAGTAGTTTAGGAGCTGGAGCGGTAGCGGGACGGGATTTGCAATGTGTAATATTTGCAGGTCCCCGCGCGTACTAGTCTATGGGAACGCCGAGACCAGGCCGGATGAACGCGCCGGGAATAACGGAACCGACGGAGGCGATTGCCCGCGCCAGGGCGGGCGACACCGAGGCTTGGGGCCAGCTTTACCGGGATTACGCACCCGCGATATTCCGGTTCTGCAGGCGTGCCTTGCCGACGCGGGAAGATGCCGAAGACGCCACGATGGAAATTTTCATGAAACTGAAGGTCAAGCTGGTGCAGTACGACGCGGCGCGGTCGTTCTCCGCCTGGCTTTACAAGGTGGCGGCGAATCACTGCTGGGATATGCTGCGGCGGCGCAAAATTCGTCAAGACAAGGAAACGGACGATTTGGAAAACGTGCCGCTGGAGCATCCGGACCCGAGTCAACTGGAGCTGCTGATCGAGCAGCGCACCAGCGCAGAAGTGCGCAAAGCGCTGGACAAACTGGGCGGGCGAGCACGGATGGCGCTGGTGATGCGCTATTACTCGGATATGAGCTACGACGAAATTGCGGATGCGCTGGGAGTGCGGCGCGCCTTTGTGGGCGTGGTGCTGCTGCGCGCCCGGCACGAGCTGCGGCAAGCGCTGGAAGGCAACGCGGCGCTGGCGACGGGAGGGGCTTCATGAGCAACACGCCGGAAGAGAAGATAAAGCATCTGGACGAAATGACGCTCCTGCTGTACATCGAGCGGCAACTGGATCGCGCGCGCGGGCTGGAAGTTTCCGCGCACACGCAGGCATGCGACTCCTGCCGCACGCTGCTCCGCGCCATGGAGCGGGAATCGCGGCTGCTGACGCGGGCGATGCTGGAAGAAGACGAACCGCTGCCCTCGCGGCTGGCGCAATTTCAGGAGCGTGCGCGCAAGTCTATGCAATGGATTTGGGGCGTGGCTTTCGGACTGGCGGCGACGGGAGCCTACGCACTCTATACGGGATATATCCAGCCCTGGCAGCAGCAACTGGAACAAGCGGGATTCGGCGGATCGAACCTGCTGGGCCTGCTAATTTTTCAGGGCGCAATGTGGAAAGGATGGCAATCCATGATCACACTCCTCGAGGTGCTGGCGATGGTGACGCTCGCGGGACTGGGAGCAATGCTCTTCCGGCGGCGGTTCCGGCGCGGTTCGGCGCTGGCGCTGGTCTTCGCGGGGTTCTGCACCATGCTGGCGCTGCCGACCGGGGCTTCGGCGACGGAGCATCGCGGAGGACAAAACCCTACGGTGAGCAAGGATGAAACGATCAAGGGGGATGTCTACCTCTCGGGCGAGCGGGTGCGAGTGGAGGGCACGGTCGAGGGCGATGTATTTGCCGTGGGGAAAGATATTGATATCGACGGGCACGTGAGCGGAGACGTGATCAGCGCGGGCAGGTATTTGCGGATTCGCGGGACGGTGGACGGCAATATACGCTCCGTTGGGAACACCGCGGTCATCTCCGGGACGCTTGGGAAAAACATTACATGGTTCGGTGATTCCGTGACGGTGGATGGGACGGGAAAAGTTGGCGGCGGAATCACGATGTTTGGCGGCACGCTGGCGATTGACGGGCGCCTGGGCCGAGACATTCTTTTTTTTGGCGATGAAGTGAACGTCAACGGCGGCGTGGGCGGCGGCATCCGGCAAAAAGGGCACACGCTGATTATCGGGTCGAGCGCGCAGGTGGGCGGACCGATTCACTTTGAGGGCGACCGGCCGGCGACTGTTTCGCCGGGAGCGAAGCTGGCGTCGCCGGTGGAGTTCAAGCCGATGGAGAAGAGGCAGACCTACCGGGAGGGCGGCTACTACGTTTGGCAGGTGATCTGGGCGGCGGCGTTTATTTTGTTTGGGCTGGTGCTGTTCGCGTTGATGCCGAAGTTTTCGCAGGATGCGGTGAAATCGGCGGAACATTACGGCGCGTCCGCAGGGTTAGGAGTGCTGGTGCTGTGCGGCGTGCCAATCGCCGCGTGCATTGCATGCGTCACGGTGGTGGGCCTGTTCATCGGTATCTCGGCGTTCTTCCTCTGGTATGCGTCGCTCTATTTCGCGCAGGTCATCGTGGGCGCGGTGATCGGGCAATGGTTGATGGGCCGGACGAACGAACCTTGGCCGTTGATCGGGCGGATGACCGTGGGGCTGGTGATCTTGCGGCTGTGCACCACGATACCGCACGTGGGCGGCTGGGTGAAGCTGGCCGCGATTCTCTGGGGTATTGGGGCGATTTCGCTGGCGCTTTACTGGCGCTTCCAGCCGGTGATTGCGCCGAGCGTGCCGTCTGCGCCGTACTCGCCACCGATGCCACCGAATACGACGGTGGGCGGGGTGCTGCCGGCGTGAGGAGAGTTATCAGTGCTTGGTTTTTTGTATTAAGTTCAGAGAACAGGAGCCGTTCCGGCCGCTTCTCCGCAAGTCGCCGCTACATAGTCGCTGATAAGAAGTGCGGCGGAAGTTGTCTCTTGATTAAGAGAGTCCCTCGCTCCGGATGAATCGGGGCTGTCCGGAAAACGAGCGCGTAAGTCGTTTGTATTCTGGCCCCGCTTACAGCGCCTTGCTGTCCCCTGTTCGGAATTATAGTGCATGTCGCGGCTGGTCTCCCAGCCTGATCGAGGCTGGCGGTAGGCCGGGATAACGACCTGTAGAAAAATGCGGGCTCTCCGACAGAGTCGGAGAGTCCGTTGCCTGTTGCGGAGGCGGAGAAAGCCTTAGAACTGACGAACTTTGGCGGCGCTGAACGCCGGGGTAAACAAGGGGCCGAAGTAGAGGGCGCGCATCGCGGCAGTATGGCCAACGGTCAGGCCGGTTGCGCTAGAAACTCCATCATAATTGGTGCTCGGCGAGCCGATGCTGAGTTGGACATTATAGAAGGCAGTGGGGCCGAAGAATGGGGGCAAGGATTGGATGTTGAAGGTCGGGCCAGGCACGTTAGATACGGAGCCCGCTACGCGCGTAAAACGAAGCACAACGGTATCCACAATTACGGCGGCCGGTGTAGTAGTTCCATTTTTCGCCGTGAATTTGGTCACATGCAAGGCTACGGTTTGACCCGGAATAATATTGCTTGCGTCGGTACTGCCGCTTGTGAAAGGGGTGTTCACCACGAACAAGCCTTTGCTGTCCACCACGAAAGGTTGGACAGGTGGGACGCTGCTGAGTGTAACCTGAACCGGGTCACCCAAAAGGAGGTTGGCGCCGATCAGGCTGTTCGACGACGCGAGGTTAATATCATTGGTCACGATTTGAAATTGCGTTGTGGATGACGGGGTAAGACTTACCATGCCTTCGATCCAATCGGAATTGGTGGGAGCGATGGGGTCGTATACCAAGAGGGCGAAAGTGCCGTCGGAATTGAGCGCGGTGTCAATGCTTGCGAATTGTCCCACTGTTGGAGGGCAAGCCGTGCCCGAGGTGGTGACGCAATCCGAACCGAAAAAGGATGACTGGTTAATGGCTGCGGTGATCGATCCGTCCTTCGAGGTTTGAACGGTCACGGAGGTCGAGGACGCTGCAGTGACCATGCCGGTGATGTCTTCGACAAAGTCCAATTGCCCGGTGGCGAGGCTGGAGGCCGTTGGCGGTAACGTTGAGGCGGTCAAGACGTTCGCTGCAGTGAGGTCGACCTTCGAGACCACTTGAGCTTGCGTCGTGCTAATGGTGATAGCGTTGGCGATCTTGAACTGGATTTGAATGGCCGTTTTTTCACCAGACGTCAGTGTCGCCGAAAATGACGAAGTCGCAGGCGTGGTCGCGGCCTGGGAAACTTGCTTGACGCTAGCCGCGTCACATCCGGATGTTCCCCCAAGGTCAGTGCAATAAGTTACGACAGCGCTCATCACTCCGAGGGCAACTTCATTGTAGGTCCCGGTCGGGACCTTTGCTAGGACTTGTCCGAGGAATGCGGAGTCACTCTGAAGGCGGGTCAAATCCACAACATAGGTGGCGGCATTGAGCGGAATGTTTACGACCGTGCCGCTGGAGGGCGTCAACTGGACTGAGCTGAGGGTCAAGGCAAAGGAGAGAATGGAGGTGCCAGGTGGAGGCATGAACGGCACGGCGGCGAGCGTGAAGCTCACCGTGGCGTTGCCACCGCTGCCGCAATTTACGGTGCAGGGTCCTTTGGGGCCGCTGCAGGCAGTCAGGGACAGGGCGGCGAGCAAGAGAACAGGAAGAAACGAAAGAGATTTGCTGCGATTCATGTGGCACTCCACGACAAGTTAGTCTGCGCTCGCCCCTGGAAAGGAAAACGCTCAAAATCTCCGTTGCCGAGTGTAACGCAGTCGGAGAGCGGGAGGGCACTGTAAAAGGAGGTAATTTGCTCAGTTCTCGAAACGCCCTGAATCAAGAGATACAAGGTCCAGCCGCCAAGGGTGGGCCGCTGACGGAGCGAAGGCAAAGGGTATGTTATCGTAACTGGTCCCTCTGTTTCGATCGGTGAGAGAAAAGGCGGATTTCTGGCGAAGCGTGCATCCAATTCGGCAGCCGATTCGGTGGGAGCGAAGGTCAAGAGTGCGGCAAAGACTGCCGAGGGCGGGTATGTGCCCTTCGAGGATGACCCCACGGCAGCCGGAAGCAGGCCGGATGGCGCCGCCGCTGCGGCCGCCAAGGAATCGGCGAAATCTTTGATGCAGGAGGTGTTTGGCCCGGAAGGATTCCTCGAAAAGTGCATGCTGGCTGGCTTTGACCGCGCGGCAGTCGGCTCCGACTACGAATACCGGCCGGCACAACTGGAGATGGCGGAATTGGTACACGATGCGTTCGAGAAGCATCATCACGCCATCGTGGAGGCGGGCACAGGCACGGGGAAAACGCTGGCGTACCTGCTGCCGGCGATTTGCAGCGGACGGCGCGTGGTGATTTCCACGGCGACGAAGTCGCTGCAAGAACAGCTCTACCAGAAGGACATTCCTTTTCTGCAGAAACACTTCGCGCCGAACCTGAAAGTGGCAGTGATGAAGGGGCGCGCGAATTTTCTGTGCATCTCGAAGCTAAATCAGATGCAGGACCAAGCGACGCTAAGGGGCATGGAGGAGATGGATGCCTTCCGGCAGATCAAGGATTGGGCGAAATTGACGGAGACGGGCGACCGTGCGGAGCTGACCTTCCTGCCGGATGATTCTGAGCTTTGGGGGAAGCTGGACGCGAGAAGGGATACCTGTACGGGAAAAAATTGTCCGTCGTTTAATCCCTGTTTTGTGACGGGCATGCACCAGCGCGCCCAGGAAGCCGACCTGATCATCGTAAATCATCATTTGTTCTTCGCGGACCTGGCGCTGAAGCAGGACGATTTTGGCAGCATCCTGCCGGAATACTCGGCGGTGGTTTTCGACGAAGCGCACGAGATGGAAGACGTGGCCAGCGACTATTTCGGGCGGCAGATTTCGAATTTCCGGTTCGAAGAGCTGGCCCGCGATGCCGACCAGACGCTGCGCTTGCTGCATCTTGGCACGCCTTCGCTACTGCGAAAGACGCAAAGGATCAGGGAACGCAGCCGCGGCTTTTTCGAATTGTTTCCGCCGCGCGACGGGCGGTTCTCGTTCCCGAGAAACGAGCGCGAAGCGTTTCTGGAGCAGAACCGCGAAGCCTACGATGCGCTGGCGGCGTCGCTGAAAAGCATGGAGACGGAATTTGCGGCGCTCACGGCAAAGCCGGAAGAGCTGACGCGCATCGCGCGGCGGAGCTTCGAGCTGCGCCAGGAGCTGGCCTTCCTGTTCGAATCGAACGAGCGGAATTTCGTCTACTGGTACGAGCGCAGGAATAAAGGCGTATTCCTGACGGCCACGCCGATCGACGTCAGCCAGATTCTGCGGGAACAGCTCTTCGAAAAATTCGACACGGTGATTCTGACCTCCGCGACGCTCACGGTCGGAGGGCGCTTCGACTTCATGCGCCAGCGGCTGGGAATCGATCACGCGAAGGATCGCACGCTGCCTCCGGAGTTCGATTTTCCCAAGCAGGCGCTGCTCTACCTGCCGCGCAAGATGCCGGACGTCCGCGACGCGGGGTTCCCGGCGAAGGCCGCGGATGAAATCGTGCAATTGCTGGAGCTGAGCCAGGGCCGGGCGTTTTGCCTGTTCACCAGTTATTCGCAGATGAATGATTTGTTCGAACGGGTGCGTTCGCGCGTCTCATTTCCGCTGTTGTTGCAGGGCACGGCGCCACGCTCCGTGCTGCTGGAGCGATTCAAGAACACCGAGGGGGCGGTGTTGCTTGCGACGGCGAGCTTCTGGCAGGGCGTGGATGTGCCCGGCGAGCAGCTATCTTGCGTCATCGTCGACCGGCTGCCGTTTGCGGTTCCAAGCGACCCGATCGTGGCGGCGCGAGTGCGCGCTCTTCAGGAAGACGGCCGCAACCCGTTCGCGGAATTTCAGGTGCCGCAGGCGGTCCTGGCGCTGAAGCAAGGATTTGGGCGCTTGATTCGAACGAAGACGGACCGCGGCGTGCTGGCGCTGCTGGATACGCGCCTCCAGCGCATGCCCTATGGTAAAATTTTCCTGG
>WNFW01001541.1_pt1 | contig 15508 bp, 14 predicted proteins | sample 5400131 | NCBI WGS metagenome assembly WNFW01 (sample SAMN13153362, study PRJNA577476) | soil metagenome | isolation source: 20 cm soil or saprolite under grassland replicate 1 | place: USA:California | collected 2016-06-15 | reverse complement strand
CCGCCTGCTGTATCGCGATGGCGTGCCGATCGCGCTCCTGGCGGGGGGCGAGGTGAGCTTCCTGGAGGAGCTGCCCGCGCCGCAGCAGTGGGAAGCGCGCAACCTGCTGCTGCGCCGGCAGGTGCCGGCCCAGCTCGCCCCTCTCGCCTGAGCCGGCGGTCAGGTCCTCTTGTGCGCCTCCTGCCACTTCCTGACGGCGGCCATGGTGTTCTCGACATGCTGGTCGGGCTTCATGGCCGTGTAGGAGTAGATGATCACGCCCGTGGGGGCGATCACGTAGGAAGTGCGGTTGGCGTACTCAGGGTGATCGGCGAGCACGGAGTCGTAGGATTTCATGATCGAGCCGTCCCCGTCGGAGGCCACCGGGAACTTGTTCTCGCACTTCTGGACCGAGAACTCGTCGAGCTTCGCGATCGGGTCGTGCGACACGCCCACCACGGTGGCGCCCAGCGCCTTGAACTGAGCGGCCGCTTCGGCGAACTTGTGCGCCTCGATGTTGCATCCTGGCGTGAAAGCCGCCGGGTAGAAATACAGCACCACCGGTCCCTTCTTCAGGGCATCGGCCAGCGAGAACCGGAACTCCTTGCCCGCGAGCGATGCCACCGTGCTGAAATCCGGTGCCTTCGCGCCGTCGGGCAGCGCGGCATACAGCGGAAGCGCAACCAGTATGGTGAGTGCCCCTGCGAAATAGCGTCGCATGATCGTCTCCCGTATCGATGAGGCGAAGGGCGGCCATCATCGGCCAAGGCGGCCGGGCACGCCAGTCTCGTCGTGGCGCGGGCGTTCCGGCGCATAGCCGACCAACTCGACATAGCCGCGCCCGGCGATGCTGCGCCCGGCGCGCGCTCCGCTGACATCCACCGCGCCCTCCCAGTAATCGGGCGTGGTCCTGAGCTCCTGATCGGCAAGCACGGGACGTACGTTCAGCTCGAGCGCGAGCGCGGGCACGCGCAGGCGCCAGAGCGCCGGGTAGCGGGTCCCCTGCGCGTTGCTCCAGTGATCTGTGACCTCGATGCTCACCTCTTCATTGGACAATGGGCGGGAGCGACCGGCCGCCTCCACCCAGGTTCCGGCGCTGTGCGGATCGCGGGTGTCGTCCCGATCGCGCAGTGCGTAGAACATCAGCGCCGTGCCGTCGTTCAGCTGCAACGCGAACCAGTCCCAACCCACCTCCGGCGCGCTCAAGCCCCCGCTGCCCCACTCGCGATCGAGCCATGCCAGGCCCTGAAGCCCAAGCGGATGACCCTCGCGGATCAGGCGCCCGCGCACGCTGAGGCGCGGAATCGAGTAGTAGTAAGTCGCATCGCCCGGCTCGCCCGACTTGCGACTCAATCCCGCCTCGCCGTTCAGGACCGGCGGCGCCTGCGCCTGCAGCGTGAGCTCGAGCTCATATCCGGGCTGCGCGGCCCGCAGCCGCCACGGGGCAGCGAAAACGGCCTCAGCGGCGCCCTCGAGCGACCAGTCGTCGATCCACACGTGCAACGGTGCCGCCTGCGCACCCGCAAGGCCCAGCGCCGCGCGCGAGAGCTTGCGCGCGAAGCGGAAGCGCCGGCGCTGAACGTCGGTGATCGCGAAATGCGCCATGTAGATCTCGCGCGTGCGCCAGGCGGAGGCCGCCGCGGGCTCGGGTGCGAGCGCCGCTCCGGGCTGCAGGGCAAAGCGGAAGAACGTCAGCTCAAATCCCACGCGCTCCCCGGACGCGGCGTCCAGATTGCCGCTGACATACCACCACTCCTGCCGGAACTGCGGATGTGGTCCGTGATCGCGCGGAAACGCGAAGGTCCAGGGCGCCAGCGCCTGCGCAAAGCCCGCCGGCGCGAGGCCGGCGCCTGGGCGCAGCTGCGCGGGGGGCGGCGCCGCGCTCATCGCGCACGCTGCCGCGCCCGCGAGCGCCAGCCGGATCACCGCCCGCGTGCGGCTGCGGCGCATCACTCCTCCCGCAGACCCTGCGCGAGCGGCGCCCGCGCGCTGCGCCACGCCGGGTACACACCGGCCGCCAGCGCCGCGCCGAGCGCGAGCCACAGGGCATCGGTGAACTGTGCCGGCGTCAGGTGCAGGTCGATCTGCCAGCCGAAGGCCCGGCGGTTGATGACGCCGGTCAGCACCAGCGCGGTCAGCAGTCCCGCCGGGATAGCGGCGGCGAGCGCCGCGACGCCCATGAAAGTGGTCTGCGCCAGCACCAGCAGCGCGGTGCCCCGTGGAGTCAGGCCGAGCGAGCGCAGGATCGCCAGCTCCCGCGACCGTTCCAGTTCCCACGCCAGCAGCGCACTCACCAGGGCCACCGCGGCCACGCCCGCGGCGAGCCAGTACAGCACCCGCGTAATCACGAAGGTGCGCTCGAAAATGCCCATCGACAGCGCGCGAATGTCGGCGTTGGAGCGGATGAGGAGCGCCTGCCGGCCGCCCGCGGCCGCGCGCAATTCCCCTACCGCCCGCCGCGCCTCGACCCCGGGTGCCAGATAGATGCCGAGCCCGCTGATGGCCTCATCGGCCCACAGGCGCTGGTAAGTCCCAAGGCTCATGAGCACCTCGCCGCGGTCGTTACCGTATTCGCGGTAGACGCCCGCCACCGCAAACGCCCGCGGCCCGGCAGCGGTCGTGAGCGTGAGGGTGTCATGAGGCGCGAGACCCAGCCGCCAGGCGAGCGGCTCGGAAACCAGGATCGCGCCGCGCGCAAACTGCGGCCACGCGTGCGCCGCGTCTCCTTGCGTGAACTGCAGCGCCGCGTAGCTGGCATGCGCGAGTCTGACGGCGTTCAGATCCAGCGCGCCGCGCGGCGATGCGACCTCCACCCGGCGGCTCTCGCTGTGATCACGGATCCCGGGTGTCGCGAGCAGCGCGCGGATGACGGCCGGGTCGAGCCGGCGTTGCGACGCTTCCGCCGGGCCCGGAGCGCTGACGTAGACGTCCGCGCGCAGGGTGTGAATGAGCCACTCGCGCAGTGATTCGCGGAAGCTCTCCACCATGATGGCGACCCCGATCATGGCGGTGAGCGCCATGCCGAGCGCGGCGCTGGCCACGCCCGTGCGGCTGAGTGAGGCCGCGATGTCGCCGCAGGCGAGCCGCGCCACCGGGCTCAGGCGCGCGCCGAGCCGCGCCGCCGCCTGTGCCAGCACGCGCAGCGCCGCCGGCGTGACCGCCGCCACACTCAGCAGCAACATGAACAGCGTGGCGAACCCGGCCAGCAGGCTCCGTCCGGAGACCCACGCGATGAGGCCCGCCCCCACCGCCAGCAGTGCGCTGACGGCGGCCAGGGCGCGCGCCACCCGTACCGCCCGCGTTTCGAGCACCGAACGCGCCAGTCCCAGCTGCGGTGCGCTCGCGGCCACCTCGAGCGCCGGCAGCAACGCCGCGGCGAGCGCGGTCGCCGGCCCGGCGCACAGCGCCGCGACGACGCCGCTCACGGGTACGGTGACCTGGTTCACGGTGACCACGAAATACAGGTCATTGATGGTTTGTGAAACGAGTCCCACCAGGCCCCGTCCGAGCGCCACTCCCAGCAGCACCCCGCACAGCGAGCCGACGACGCCCAGCACCGCCGCTTCGCCGAGCACGACGGCGAGCACCTCGCCGCGGGTAGCGCCGAGCGCCCGCAGCACGGCGAGGGTGGCGCGGCGCTGCAGCACCGCAAAGCTCACTGCCCCGTAGATGAGAAACGCGCCCACCAGCAGTGCCAACAGGCTCATGGCCTTCAGGTTGGTCGTGAACGCGTCCGTCATGGCGAAGGTCTCGCGCGCCTGGGCGCGCGTCGCGTGCAGCTCGAGATCCGCAGGCAGGTGCGCGCGCAGCCACGCGAGCGCGGCGTCGGGCGCGCCCCCGGCAACGCGCACGTCGATGCGCGACAGGCGGCCGACCGCTCCGAGCCATTCCTGTGCCTGCGCGATGTCCGTGAGCAGCGCCGCGTCGAGCCCCGGGCCAGCGTCGGCGATCCGGCCGATGAGCGTGGCGCGCTGCCGCACGCCGCCGACGGTCACGTCAAAGCGCCCGTTCAGGCCCAGCTCTTGCGCGGCCGCCGCGCTCATGACCACGGCGCCCGGCTCGGTGAGCCAGCGGCGCAATCCCTCGACACCGTCAGTCGCCGGGTCGGGCGCTGCGGCGACCCGCCCCTCGCCCGCGAGCTCCGCGGCGGCGAACGGGTCGACGCCGATCAGTTGCATGGTGCGCTCACCCACCGTGACGTACCCCGTCACCAGCGGCGCGAACCGCAGCGGCACGCCCGCGGCGGCCTGCGTACGCAGCTGCGCGTACAGCCGTTCATCGATCCCGCGCGGACCGCCCGTGATCTGATGGGTGGCGGCGCCGTTGACCGCCTGCAGGGACAGCTCGAAGGCGCGCTGCGAGCTTGCCGTGGCCACGTCCACCGCCACGATCGTGCCCACTCCCAGTGTCAGCCCGATGAGCGCCAGCGCCAGTTGGGCCGGATGGCGCAGCAGATGTCGCACGCTGGCTGCACGCAGGGTCGGCATCATGAGTGCAGCCGGCCCTCGCGCAGTTCGAGCACGCGATCCGCCAGATGAGACACGGCGACGTCGTGCGTCACGATCACGACGGTCGTGCCGCGCGCGCGGGTGAGCGACAACAGCACCGCCAGCACCTCGCCCGCGGTCTGTTCGTCGAGGTTACCGGTGGGCTCATCGGCCAGCAGCAGCCCGGGCCGGTGCACCAGCGCGCGCGCGATCGCCACCCGCTGCTGCTCGCCGCCGGAGAGCTGGTCCACCGCGCTGTGCGCCCGCTCGCGCAGACCCACGTCCGCGAGCGCCGCGAGGCTGCGCTCGCGCGCCTGTGCCCCGCGTGCGCCGTTGAGTTCGAGCACCAGGCGCACGTTCTCTTCGACATCGAGCGTCGGGATCAGGTTGAAGAACTGGTAGACGAAGCCGATGTGGGCGCGGCGGAACAGGGTGCGGGCGGGCTCGCCCATGGCCGTCACGTCACGGCCGTCGATCTCCACGGTGCCACGCTCGGCACGGTCGATGCCGCTGATGAGATTGAGGAGCGTGGATTTGCCCGAGCCGCTGCGTCCGGTGACCGCGACCGTCTCGCCGCACCTTAGCTGCGCGTCGGCTCCATCGAGCACCTGGTGCACGCGCCCGCCCTCGCGGAAGCTGCGGGAAAGACTGCGAACGATGAGCATATGCTGCGCATTGTAGAAACATCGCGCCTTTGGCACTGTAGCGACACCATGTCCGACTCTGAATGGCGCCTGCTTACCACGCTGTCGGATCTGCCCTCCGCGCAGTCGCTGGCCGAGGTGCTCGCGGCCGAGGGGGTCGTGGCTCGGGTCATGTCGGATGCCGGCGTCCTCGGGCAGGCTGCGCCCTCCCGGATATACGTCGCCGCCCCCCAGTTGCACCGGGCCCGCTGGCTGCTCTCCCAGGGCACGTTCACGGACGAGGAGCTCGCGTCGCTGTCGGCGGCAGCCCAGCCTGCGAACGAGCCGCCGGACGGCTGACGGCAAAAAGTGCAGCGCGCAGGCCTGCAATCAGCCACACTCCCGACCCGCTGCGGTTCCCAAGCCGTGCCGTGCACGGCCCGCATGCCTGTGAAGGGTACCCCATGACACTGCCAGCGCCGCGCCGCGCCCGCACATTCCTTCTCGTCAGCACCGCCGCCGCCGTCGCGCTTGCCGGCCCGATGCTCGCGGCTGCGCAGCAACCGCCCGCGGGCGCTGCGCCCTCGTCGGAAACCGCCGCCCCGGCCAAGAAAGCGCCCGCCACGGCCGGCGCCGCCAAGGAGGCGCCCGCAAAGGCCAAAGCCGGCTCCCCGAGTTACAGCGTCGGCGTGTCGATGGGCGAGCAGCTGCGCGCCAGCGGCATTCCGCCCGAGCTGCTCAACGCGCAGCAGCTCGCGCAGGGCGTCCACGATGCGCTCTCCGGCAAGGCCTCGATGACGGACAAGGATCGCGAGAACCTGCGCGGTCTGGTGGACTCCGTCGGCGAATCCAACCACCGCGCGGCGGCCAAGTTCCTGGCCGAGAACGGCAAGAAACCCGACATCGTCACGACCGCGAGCGGCCTGCAGTACAAGGTGCTCGCCGCCGGCAGCGGCGCATCGCCCAAGCCAACCGACGAGGTCACGGTGAACTACCGGGGCACGCTGATAAGTGGGACCGAGTTCGACAGCAGCTACAAGCGCGGGCAGCCGGCGAACTTCCAGCTCAACCGCGTCATCCCCGGCTGGACCGAGGCGCTGGGTCTGATGAAGCCGGGCGCCAAGTGGCAACTCTTCATCCCACCGCAACTCGGGTACGACCTGCGCTCCGCGCCGCCCATTCCGCCCGGCTCGCTGCTGATCTTCGAAGTCGAGCTGCTGAGCGTCAAGGCGGCCCCGAGCACGGCGCAGTCCGGGGCGCCGGCGCCACCTGCGACGCCGCCGGCGGAGAAACCCGCGGCCAAGTGAGCGCCGCGGGGCGCCGCCCTGCGGGAGCTTCAGCCGTCGGCGTTCGCGCCGGGATTGAAGCGCATGGGCTTGGTGACGCCCATGCGCGTGAGTTCGCGCAGCAGGTTCCCGGCGAGCTCCTGGCAGGAGGCGCGCTCGAACAGCGGCGCCGCGGACCAGTCGTAGGCCCAGGGCTGCGCGCCGCGCAGCGCCTCCGGTTCATCGACGTAGCGCGGGATGACGTGCGCGTGCAGCGCCGGCTCCTGGTTGCCGAAGATCGCGTAGTTGATGCGCGTGGCTCCGGTCACCTTGAGCAGCGCATCGCCCAGGCGCGACATGTCGGAGAGGAAGGCGATGCGCTCGCGGGCGCCGAGCGCGTTGAGATTCGGCACCACCGGATCCGGCAGCAGCACCGCGTAGCCGCGCACGAACTGCCGCTCGCCGAACACCGCCCAACCCGAGAACAGGCGCGCGATCACGCGCGGATCGCGTCCCTCGCGGGCGGCGATCACCTGCGCGTGGATGGCGGTAAAAGGCTCCGCTGCGACTTCGTTCTTCATGGGGCGCCCGGTGAACGGAATACGAAATATACCGCACCCAGAATGCACAGGGCCGCCCACAGGTAGTCGAGCTTGAGCGGCTTGTGCATGTACAGCAGGGCGAACGGCACGAACACGCCGAGCGTGATCACCTCCTGCAGGATCTTCAGCTGCGGCAGTGACAGCTGCGTGTAGCCGATCCGATTGCCCGGCACCTGCAGCAGATACTCGAAGAAGGCGATGCCCCAGCTCACCATTGCCGCCAGGTACCACGGCCGGCCGGCGAGATTCTTCAGGTGCGCGTACCAGGCGAACGTCATGAAGACGTTCGAGGCCATGAGCAGCAGGGTCGCGGAAATGACCGGGTTCACGCATCAGGTCCTGAAGCAGTCGACCCCGAGGTCCCCCAGGGCGGTGAGCGTGCCGTGGTAGCCGCCGTGCACGATACCGCGCCAGCCGCGCGCGCGCGCCCCGGCGATGTTGTCCGCCCGGTCGTCGATGAACACCGTGGCCGCCGGCTCGAGGGCAAAGCGCCGCTCGGCCTCGGCATAGATGCCGGCGTGCGGCTTCATGACACCCGCGAGGTATGAGGGCAGCGCTCCATGCCCGATGGCGTGCAGGCGATATTCGCGCGACAGATGTGCCCAGTGCAGGTCGCCGATGTTGGACAGAAGGAACACCCGGTGGCGCTCGCTCAGGCGGTGGGCCAGATCGACCATCGCCGGCTCGAGCTCGAACATGTCCACCCAATGTGCATGCGTCTCCTCGAGCGACACGGGCTGGCGCGCGAGGCCCGCCAGCCGCTCGAGGAGCTCGCGGCCGGGCAGGCGCCCGCACTCGTGCTCCGGGAGCCCGATGCGCTCCATCAGCGCGTCGCGCTCGGCCACTTGCGCGCCGTGCGCCTCGAGGTGCCCGAGGATCGGCCGGTAGTTGAGCCGCACGAGCACCCAGCCGATGTCGAACACGATATTGCGGATCAAGCGCTGCCCCGCGGTATCAGGCGCTACAGCGGCCACGGCGTGACGCTGCCCGTGTCCCCGGGGCGCAGGTTGACCGACACCACGGTGGCCTTGGGAAAGAAGTTGAACTCCGAGGCGCTCGCCCAGGTGTAGGCACCCATGGCGCGGCCGACCACCAGGTCTCCGGCTCGCAGCTGCGGCAACATGAGGTTCTCCGCGATCACGTCGATGCTGTCGCAAGTCGGCCCCGCGAGCACCGACGGCAGCCGCTCGCTGCCCTCGCGCAGCGCTTCCACCGGGTAACGTGCGTGATCGAACAGCTGGCCACTGTAGGAGCCGTACAGCCCGTCGTCGAGGTAATACCACCAGTGTCCCTCGCGCCGTGCACGCCCCATCACCGAGGCCACGCCAATGGCCGACGGTCCCACGACGTAGCGCCCCGGCTCGGCGATCACGCGCACGCGCCTGGGGAGCCTCCCCACGGCCGCACGCAGCGGCGCGCAGAAGCGGCCGATGTCCTGTACCGGCTGCCCATATTCGATGGGGAAACCGCCGCCGATGTCGAGCGTATCGAAGGCGCCGAGCCTTTCGCGGCGCGCCGCCGCCATCAGCCGGGCGCACGCGGCGAGCGCCTCGACGTGCTTGCCGGCATCGGCGGTCTGCGAGCCGACGTGGAAGGAAAGCCCCCGCACCCCGATACCCAGATCGGCGGCCAGCCGCGCCAGCGGCAGCAGGTCCTCCGGATCGCAGCCGAACTTGCGCGACAGATCGCACACCGCGCCGGGGGCGCGGAACGACACCCGCAACAGCAGTTGCGCCGCCTCGCCAAGGCGCGCGAACTTGCGCACTTCATCGGGATTGTCGGCGACGAACAGGCGTACGCCGAACTGCAGCGCGTTGGCGATGTCCTGCTCGCGCTTGATCGGGTGGCTGTGAATGCAGCGCTCGGGCGCTACGCCCAGGCGCTGCACCAGCTGCACCTCCCCGCTCGTGGCCAGATCGAGGAAACCGCCCTCGGCGATGACCGTCTGCACGACCGCCGGATGCGGCATGGGCTTCAACGCGTAGTGCAGATCGACTCGCGGCAGCGCCTTGCGAAGCTTGCGGAACTGCACGCGCACGCGCTCGCAGTCGAGGATCAGGAGCGGCGAGCCGAACTCGCTGACGAGGCGCCGAACTTGCGCGGGCTGGAACGGGTCGATGAATCGCGGGCGGCGCACCAGGGGAGTTTACGGCAGCACTGCCATGCTGCCGGTGCCGTCGTCGCTGTCGGCGACGCTGGTCGCGGCGCGCAGCAGGCGATCGCGGATCGCCTGCCAGCGCTCCCCGTCCGGTACCGCCTGCACGAGAATGCGCTGGCAGCCGGCTTTGTCCAGGGTACGCAGATTCGCGTACAGATCGCGGCCGTAGCTCTCGGGCCTGCGTCCGGCATTGATCCAGGTGACGTACTTGTGGGCGCGCAGCGGCAGGCGCTGCGCCAGCACCGCCACGCGGCGGGCGCCGCCGGAGGCTGCATCCGTCTGCGCGTCGATCTCCCCGGCCGGCACGATGATCATGGGAGTGGTGGGCGCGTAGTGCCTCGGCGTGCCGCCGGGAACTCGCGGGGACAGGCGGTCAGCGCCGCTCAGCAGCTCGCCCACCACCTCGCGCAGCTGCGTCGCGGTCACACTGCCCGGCCGCAGCAGCCGCACACCCCCGTCTTCAAAGGACACGATGGTCGACTCCAGCCCGATCTGGCACTCCCCGCCATCGAGGATCACGCGCGCCGCCTCGCCCAACTCCTCGCGCACGTGCTCCGCACGGGTCGGGGAGAGGCGCCCGTAGCGGTTGGCCGACGGTGCGGCGATGCCGCCGCCGAACGCGGTGAGCAACTGCTGCGCCATCGGATGCGCCGGCACACGGACCGCAATCGTGTCCTGGCCACCGGTGATGACGTCGTGAACGTTGGCGGCCCGCGGCATCACCATGGTCAGCGGTCCCGGCCAGAAGCTCTCGGCGAGCCGCGTGGCGGCTTCCGGAACTTCACGCACCCAGCGGTGCAGGTAGCGCGGGCTGTCGAGGTGCACGATCACCGGATGGTTCGGCGGACGTCCCTTGGCCTGGAAAATCTTCACTACCGCGGCCGGGTTCTGGGCGTTCGCGCCCAGGCCATAGACAGTCTCGGTCGGAAATGCCACGAGCTCGCCGTCGCGCAACGCCTGTACGGCGCTCTCGATCTCGACCTGGGTAGCTCTGACGGCACGCACCATGGATGAGACGAATTCTAGCAAGCCGCGGGCGCCGCAACCGCGCGTTGTGGAAAAGCAGCACGCGCGTCACTGCCGGCGGTGAAGCCGCAAAAAACTGTCAAATGGGGCAACGGGGTGCTGTCGCGCCGCACCGACGGCGCGAGGACCTCACTCGAGTGCGCGCCGCACCCAGCCACCGGCGCCGTGCGTGAGCTCGTACGCCGGCCAGTAGTGCTTGTCGAGCTTGAGCGTGATCACTTCCGGAGCGTTGTTCCAGGTGATGGTCTTCAGGCGCACCGAGGAGCGATCGGGCCGCCCGGTGACGGCCTTGAGAAACGTATCCAGATCCGGAGTGGCGACTCCGTCCACTTCCACGATCCGCCGGCCCGGATACAGCCCGTAACGCGTCGCCGGCGACCCGTACGAGAAGTAACCCACATACACGCCCACCGGGGCAATCCCCCGCTGCACACTCATGGCGCGATGCGGCGCCTGCAGTGTCGCGCCCGCCCACTCCACCAGGCGATCGACATCCGTTCCGGGAAGCTCCGCGGTGGCGACGTCGAGCGTCTGCTCGCTCTGGCCGCGCCACACCGTGACCTGCACATGATCCTTGTCGGCCGCGGCTCTCTCCACCTCGCGAAAGCGCGTCACTACGCTGCCATCGATCGCGAGCAGCAGATCGCCCTGCTGCAGGCGCTGCGCCGCCGCGGAGCCGCCGACCAGGCGCACCACGGTCAGCGCCTGGCGCCGCGTCGGCGCGTGCTGTGCGAGCCGCCGCGCCCAGCCCTGCGACAGGCCGATCTCGCGCGCAGTCGCCAGCGACAGCACCCCGAGCTCGGCCTCGAGCGAGTGCAGCGGGCGCTCGTTGCGCACCCGATCGAGCATATCGGCCACCAGGTCGATCGGCACGCCGCGCGTATCCTGCGACAGCTCGCGGCCGCTCTCGTACGCGAAGCTCGACCAGGTGCCCAGAACGTTGCCGGCCTTGTCGGCCAGTACGCCGTCGAATTCCAGCGGCGGATTGACGAGTTGCACGGTCTCGACATTGCTGTCGCGGAAGCGCATGGTGCGCGACAGCGGCAACTCCAGCGGATCGATGCTCGCGATCTCGGTCCCGCGGGCATGCAGCTGGCTGTCACCGCCCAGTCCCACCACCCACACCGGTTCGCCGGCGACCAGTTCGCGCAGCGTCAGCCTCGCGGACCTCACCGGTGTGCTGCCGATCAGCGCCGGATCGTAGGCGACGACCGCGAAGTTGTGCTGTGGATGGATGTACACCACGCGCCCCGGAACCTGCACGGTGCCGGCGAAGGTCACCGTCACGTCGCCGACCGCCACCGGCACGGTGTTGCGATCGACCACCACCAGGCCCCGCTGCGCATCCACGATCAGGCCGGTGCCGTGATAGTTGCGCTCGGTGATCCCTGACACCGAGTACGGCATGTCGAACGTCACCATGGCGAGCGAGGGCGCGAGCGCATTCAGCCGCGGGTCCTTGAAGTGCGGAAATACCGTGGAGCTCTCCGGCACGGGCTTGGGTTGCGGACCGGCGGCGAGCGGCTGGCAATCCCACAGGCCGGAGGCGTCGTCGCGATCGCAATGGCGCGCGGGAAACCACAGGCGATCCATGCGGATGGCGCGCAGCTCGCTGTTGTTGGGATCATCGATGGTCATGTAACGCACCGGAGCGCGCTCGCCGTCAGCGAGCTCGGCGATCCCCGCCTCGAAGTCCCGCAGGGTGTCGGTCTTGCGGCCGTTGATCGTCATGAGCACCGCGCCGCGGGGAATGCCCGCCGCGCCGAACACGTAGCCGGGGTTGGCGACGTACACGCCGCGGGTGGGTACGTTGAAGTGCCGCGCCTGCTGATAGGACATGGCATTCACCACCGCATCGCCAAACTCCGCATACGAGCTGGGCGTGATGGCGTGCAGGTCGCCCACCGGGAGCTTGGCGGACACGGCCTTGCCACCGCGCTCGAGCTCCACCTCCACCTGCTTGGCGACCGACCCGTCCAGCACGTCCTCGAGTGGCTCGAACTGCGTGACGTAGCGTCCGTTCAGGCGCACCAGGATGTCCCCGGGTTGCAGCACGTTCTCGCTCGGGCTGCCGGGCAGCACTTCGGTGACCACCAGCATGCCGGTGTTGCGCGGAAAATTCTTGCGTACCGCAGCCTCGGTCGCGGCATCCAACCCCAGGCGCTCGAGCTCGTCGTAGGGCATGTAGTTGAAGACCGTGTACAGCGTGCCGCGCGCCACCGGCTTGCCCTGCTGGATCAGCTCCAGCGCGCGGCGCACCCGCCCGAGCGGCAGGTAGAAGCTCGACGCCGCGCCGTTCGCCCCGCCGGCATTGAGCGCCACCACGCGCCCGCGGATGTCGATGACCGGCGAACCGGAGGAGCCGCCGGAGGTCCCGGAGGCCGCCTGCAGGTAGAAGGTGTTGAAGTCGTTGTATTTTGCGACCCCGTACGCGGGCGCGTCGCGGTCGAGTCGCGCGAGGGTTCCGGCGAGAATCGACAGTTGCTCGCCGGCATTGTTGCCGACGACGCGGATCTCGCGCCCGATCTGCGCGCCCTCCGGATACAGAGGCAGGGCCTTGGGTTTGATGAAGCGCAGTTTCTGCGGATCGTAGCGGTAAATGCCGAAGTCATGCACCGGGTCGCGGTACACCGGAAACAGCTGCACTTCCTCGCGATTCAGGAAGGTGGCCTCCGCGGTCACCGGTCCCGGGGTTACGACGTGGCGGTTGGTGAGGATCAGGCCGCGTTCGGCGTCCACCACGAAGCCGGTCGCCTGCGCGGTCGAGTTCCACTCGGTGTCGAACGCACGGGTCGAATCGACGTCTATCGACACCACGCTGCCGGCGATGCGCTCGAGCGTTTCTGCCCAGTCCGGATTGCCCTCCACGGCGGCGGGCTGCGCGACCGGCGCCGGCGGCGTGCCCACCCCGCCCGGATTTGCCGGCAGGACCCCCGCGGGCGGCGGCGCGGGCGGCGGCTCCCCCGGAAGCGCCGGTTGCGGCACCGCCGGCGTCGCGGGTGCCGCTGCCGCCGGCGCGGCGGCGCTCAGCGGCCCGCCGGCCGCGCACACCGACACGCAGCACAGGAACAGCCACAGACCCGGCAGGCGCATGAATCGCATCAGGACATTTCCTATCTGCCCAGCAGCACCAGCAGCCACACGGCGCTGAGCAGCACGAACGACATGAGCACGGCGGCGGAGCCGATGTCCTTGGCGAGTCCGGCGAGCGCGTGCCGTTCGAACCCGATGCGGTCCACGGTCGCCTCGATCGCGCTGTTGAGGAGCTCTACGATCAGGATGAGCAGCATAGGCCCGATGAGCAGCGCGCGCTCGATCCCGCTGTGTCCGAGCCACAGACCCAAGGGTATGACGAGCACCGCGAACGCGAGTTCCTGCCTGAAAGCCGCTTCCTCGCGGAACGCGCCGCTGAGTCCGCGCACGCTCGAGCCCACGGCGCGCAGCACCCGGGCGAGTCCGCGCGGCTTGTAGCGGTCTACGACTGCGCTGTCGGCTTCCATGTGAGATCCAGTTGCCGCGCCGCCCGGACATCATCGAGGCGGCGCACCGGCATGGTATGCGGTGCGCTGGTCACGCGCGCGGGTTCCTGCTCGGCCTCCTTCCGGATCTGTGACATGGCCGACACAAACGCATCCAGAACGTCCTTGCTCTCGGTCTCGGTCGGCTCGATCAGCAGGCACTCGGGCACCAGCAGCGGAAAGTAAGTGGTCGGCGCGTGGAAGCCGTAGTCGAGCAGTCGCTTGGCGAAGTCCATGGCGGTGACGTTGAGCTCGCGCGCCTGGCGCTTGAGCGTCACGATGAACTCATGACTCGCGCGCCGCTGCGGATAGGCGGCATCGAAGCCTGCGGCCTGCAAGCGTGCGAGCAGGTAGTTGGCATTGAGCGTGGCGTACTCGCCCACGCGCTGCATGCCCTCCCGCCCCAGCATGCGCATGTAGATGTAGGCGCGCAGCAGCACCCCCGTGTTACCCATGAAGGCCGACAGGCGCCCGATGGATTGCGGCACATCCGCTTCCGTGAGCCAGCGGTAGCGCTCGCCGTCCTTGCCGACCAGCGGAATCGGCAGGAACGGCGCGAGGCGCGCGCCGACCCCGACCGCACCCGCCCCGGGACCGCCGCCGCCGTGGGGCGTGGAGAAGGTCTTGTGCAGGTTCACGTGGATGACATCGAAGCCCATGTCCCCGGGTCGCACCTTGCCGAGGATGGCATTGAGGTTCGCGCCGTCGTAATACAGCAGCCCGCCCGCCTGGTGCACGATGCGCGCAACCTCCCCGATGCGCCGTTCGAACACGCCGAGGGTGGAAGGGTTGGTGAGCATGATGCCGGCGGTGCTGGGGCCGACCGCGGCCTGCAGGGCGGCAAGGTCGACGTCACCCAAGCGATCGACCGGGATCTCGCGCACCACGCAGCCGCACATGGTCGCCGTCGCCGGGTTGGTGCCGTGCGCCGCCTCGGGCACGATGATCTCGTTGCGCTCGAGATCCCCGCGCGCGCGGTGATAGGCGCGGATCATCGCCACCCCGGCGAATTCGCCGTGGGCGCCGGCCATCGGGCTCAGCGCCACACCCTGCATGCCGGTGACTTCCTTCAACATCTCCTGCAGCTCGTACAGGCACGCCAGCACCCCCTGCCCGTGGCTTTCGGGCGCGAGCGGATGCCGCGCCAGAAACTCCGGCAGCATGGCGTACTGGTTACAGGCCTTGGGGTTGTACTTCATGGTGCACGAGCCGAGGGGGTAGAAGTGCGTGTCGATGGAAAAGTTCAGCTGCGACAGGCGGGTGAAATGCCGCACCGCTTCGAGCTCGCCGACCTCCGGGAGCTCGGGTGGGCGCGCGCGCCGCAGTGTCAAGGGCAGTTCCGCAAGCGCCGCCGGACCCGGGTCGTGCGGCCACTGGTCGCTCGCGCCGCGCCCGGCATGCGAGTACTCGAAGATCAGCTTTTCCGGCACCGGCATGCGAAAACCTCACGCGGCGCGCGCCGCCTGCATCACCTCGCTCAAGCCGGCGCGGTAGCGGTCGATATCGGCGCTGGTCTTGGTCTCGGTCGCGCACACCAGCAGCGCATCGCCGAGCTCGGGGAAGTATCCGGACAGATCGAGCCCGCCGAGGATCCCGCGGTTGCTCAGGCTCTTGAGCACCGGCGCCACCGGACGGTCGAGCTGCAGCACCGCCTCGTGAAAGTACGGACCCGAGAATGCCAGGTGTACCCCGGGCACGCGCGTCAGGCCCGCCACCAGCTCGCGGGTGCGCGCGTGCGCGGCGGCCGCGGTGCGTGCCAGTCCCCGCGCACCCATCAGCGACATATAGATGGTGGCCGCCGTCACCAGCAGTCCCTGGTTGGTACAGATGTTGGAAGTCGCCTTGGCGCG
>WNFW01001537.1_pt1 | contig 15520 bp, 16 predicted proteins | sample 5400131 | NCBI WGS metagenome assembly WNFW01 (sample SAMN13153362, study PRJNA577476) | soil metagenome | isolation source: 20 cm soil or saprolite under grassland replicate 1 | place: USA:California | collected 2016-06-15 | reverse complement strand
ACAGACGAAGAGGATCTTCACACCGGCACTTACGAGTATAACTTGCTGATTGAGGGACTTATTGTGTCTCGACGCGTTTCGGGCCGTCCACTACCCTGGCTTGTATCCGGGATGCACTCCCGAAGCAGATGCTCGACACCGTCCTCCCCGAGCAGAGCCGGCACACTGACCGTGGCTCAGGCGAAGCGATCGGCACTCGTGCCGGTTCACGATATCACCCGCGCCATCCTCATCCTACGCGGCCGCCGCGTCATTCTCGATCGCGACCTGGCGGCGATCTACGGCCTCACCACCGGGCGGCTCAACGAGCAGGTTCGGCGCAATCGCGAGCGGTTTCCAGAGGATTTCATGTTCCAGCTCACCGCATCTGAGCTAGAGAACTTGAGATCGCAATTTGCGATCTCAAGTTGGGGCGGGCGCCGCTATCGTCCCTTCGCTTTCACCGAACACGGCGCCATCCAGGCCGCAAACGTGCTCAACTCCCGGCGCGCGATCGCCATGGGTGTCTATGTCGTGCGCGCCTTCGTGCAGCTGCGCGAGATCTTCGCTTCCAACAAGGATCTCGCGGGCAAGCTCGTAGCGCTCGAGCGTTCGCTCCTGGCCCTGGACCTTAAGACCCAGCGCCAGTTCAAGGAAGTCTACGAGGCGATCCGCGCCCTGATGGACACGCCGCCGCCCAAGCGCCCCGGCATCGGCTTCACCGCCGATCTCGAGGCGAAGTAATCCACGCCTTCCAGGGCGCTATACAGCCCCGCTCACGCCTCGTCGTGTGTGACAAAAGCCGCCGCTGGGCTATCCTGCATCGCTCCATCGCTCTCGACAAATCCAAGAAGGAGGACCGCGACATGGGCAGAAGAGAAAAGAATCACGGACTGTCACGTCGTGACTTCATCGCGTTGACGGGACGCAGCGCTCTTGCTCTCGGCGCTGCGTCCGGGCCGTTCTTCCTGTTTCCGGAACGCGCTGCGGCCCAGCAGAAGACTCTGAAGATTCTCCAGTGGAGTCACTTCGTTCCCGCCTACGACACCTGGTTTGATGGGACCTTTTGCAAGGAGTGGGGGCAAAAGCACGACACCAACGTCACGGTTGACCACATCAATCTCGTCGACCTCCCCGCGAAGGCCGCCTCGGAAGCTTCGGCCCGCAGGGGGCACGACCTCGTGATGCTGCTCTCGCCCCCGGCGGCCTACGAGAAGCAGACCATCGATATGACCCACGTCTACCAGGAAGTCGAGAAAAGGCACGGCAAGAAAATCGACCTGGCCCACAAGTCCACCTACAATCCAAAAACCAAGCGCTATTTCGCTTTTTCCGATTCCTACGTCCCCGACCCAGGCAATTGGCACAAGGACTGGTGGGCCGCCGCGGGTTTCCCGAATGGCCCGGACACTTATGAAGAGCTGCGCGTCGGCGCAAAGAAGATCCGCGACACGACCGGCCATCCCTGCGGTCTGGGCCTCTCCCAGGAACTCGACAGCAGTATGGCCATGCGCGCGCTGCTCTGGTCCTTTGGCGGCGCCGAGCAGGATGAGGCTGGAAACGTCACCATCAACTCCAGGAACACGATCGAGGCGTTGAAGTACATGAAGGCTCTGTACCAGGAAGCGGAGACACCCGAGGTCTTCACCTGGACGCCACCATCCAACAACCAGGCCATGCTCGCCGGTCGCGTCTCGTACGTCGCGAACGCCATCTCCATCACGCGCCAGGCCGAGCGCGAGCACCTGCCGATTGAGAGCAAGATCATGGTCTCGCGGGCTCTGCGCGGCCCGGTGCGCCGCATCGCTGCAGAGCACGTCATGGATTGCTATGTGATCTGGGACTTCGCCGAGAACAAGGACGGTGCCCAGCAATTCCTGATCGACTACATCGATGCCTTCCATGACGGCTTTGCCGCCGGCCAGTTCTACAACTTCCCCTGTTTCCCGCACACCGTGCCGGACCTGAAAAAGGAAATTGCCAATGATCCGCGGGCCACTCCCCCGGACAAATACAACGTCCTCGGCGACGTCCTCGATTGGGCCACCAATGTCGGCTATCCCGGATACGCCAGCGCCGCCATCGACGAGGCCTTCAAGGGCTGGGTCATTCCCACGACGTTCGCCAAAGTCGCGCGGGGCGACGAGACGCCGGAGAATGCCGCGAAAGCGGCGGAAGACGAGTACAAGCGCATTTTCGCACGCTGGAAATGAGGCAACGAGGGTCTGATGGCTGTTGTTGAGACTCGGGATCTAACAAAGGTTTTCAAGGAAGGCGGACTCGGGGCCGTAAACAGCGTGAACCTGGAGACTCGCGAAGGCGAGTTTCTGGTCTTTCTCGGGCCATCCGGCTCCGGGAAGACCACGTTATTGCGCATGATCGCCGGACTGGAAGCGCCCACGTCCGGCGATATCCTCATTGGCGGCCGCGTGGTCAACGATCTTTCTCCGCGCGAACGCCGCATCGCCATGGTTTTCCAGAGCTACGCGCTCTACCCGCACCTGTCTGTCTACAGGAATATAGCGTTTCCGCTGCAAGCTCAGAAGGTCAAAAAAGAGCTTCACAAGGAGAAAGTCGAGTGGGCGGCTGCGCTGCTCGGAATAGGTGCACTTCTCGAGCGCAAGCCGCGCGAGCTCTCCGGTGGCGAACGCCAACGGGTCGCGCTTGCCCGTGCGATCGTCCGCGAGCCCGCCGTGTTCCTGCTCGACGAGCCGCTCTCGAATCTTGACGCCAAGCTGCGCGCCTCCGCGCGCGAGGAGCTCGAGCGCTTTCACCGCCGCGTCGGCACTACCACGATTTATGTCACGCACGATCAGGTGGAAGCCATGGCCATGGGCGACCGCGTCCTGGTGCTCAATAAAGGCGTTGTCCACCAACTCGGCACGCCGGCGGAGGTCTACGACAACCCCGCGGATACCTTCGTCGCCACTTTTCTCGGTTCCCCGCCGATGAACCTGGCCGAGCTCGCCGAGCTCATCGTCGGCTTTCGCCCCGAGCACCTTCGCCCGTCGTCGTCCGTGACCGGTGACGCCGTTTCCTTTCGTCTCAAGGTGGAAAATATCGAATACCTGGGCGCGGAGTGGATCGTCTCCGGCACCGTGGTCGGCGGAAGACTCGGCGGCAAAAAGGTATTTTCGCGCCTCACCTCAGCCCAAGACCTTGCGCTCGAGGGCACCTACGATTTTGCCGTGCCGCAACGGCAGCTGAAATTCTTCGATCGTTCCACTGAAAAACGCATCGAGCCGAGGGCCGTGTCATTACAGTAGCGCGGGCCGGCATCAAGTCCATCGGTGCGGCTCGCAGCCCGGCGCTCGGGGCCGCCATGCTTGCTCCGGCCGTTCTCTACATCCTGCTCCTGGTCGCCGGCCCCTTTCTGCTGGCGATATTCTATGCCTTCAGTGACGCACGCATCGGCAACACCCAGCTGCATTTTGTCGGCCTGGAGAACTTCCGCAGCATTCTGCAGAGCCCCAGTTTCCGGATTGCCGTCAGGAACTCCTTCATCTTCACGATTGGCTCGCAGATCGTCGTCATCATCGCCTCGAGCATCCTGGCCATCGCCCTGGAGCAGCCCTTTCGCGGCCGCGGCATGCTCCGTTTCCTCATGCTGCTCCCCTGGGTTGCGCCCATCGCGCTCGGCGCCATCGGCTGGAAATGGATTCTCGACTCCATCTACAGCGTGATCAGCTGGGTTCTCGTCGCACTCCATCTGTACAAGCCGTTCGGCGCCCCCATGTGGCTCGGCGAACCACATCTGGCCATCGCCTCTGTTCTTCTGGTCCACAGCTGGCGCCTCATTCCCTTTTCCACCGTGATCCTGCTCGCCGGCCGAACCGCAATTCCAAAGGATATTCCGGAAGCGGCTGCGGTGGACGGTGCCGGCTTCTGGCGCACGGAGTTTCTGATCCTCCTGCCGATGATGATGCCGATCATCAGCGTTGCCGTCCTGTTCGGGATCATTTTCACTTTTACCGACATGACCGTGGTCTACATCCTGACCGCCGGCGGGCCTTTCGACTCCACCCAAGTGCTTCCCTCTCTCGCCTTTACCCTCGGCATCCAGGGAAGCGACCTGGCCGCTGGCGCGGCGATTTCTCTCACTCTTGTTCCCCTGCTGGTGATCATCGCCTATTTGATGCTGCGCGTCGCTCACCGGGCTGAGGTGACCTGATGCAGACGAGCCTCTCCGGGCGCGCCTTCCGCAGGATCGGTCACGTCCTGGTGATCACCGTGTTCACCGTGGCGCTGGCTTTCCCCTTCTACTGGATGCTGGTCACCAGCTTCAAGCAGAACGTCGATCTCTATACGATGGCGAACAACCCCTTCATTTTCAACGCCAAGCCCACTCTGGATCATTTGACGTTTCTGTTCACCCAGACCCGCTTCGTCCGCTGGCTTGGCAACACCACATTCGTCGGGGTCGTCGTCGTAAGCATCACACTGGTGCTTGCCCTCCCGGCGGCTTACTCGCTCGCGCGGCTCTCCGGGCGATGGGGCGAGCGCGTCGGAATCGGCATCTTCCTGACCTATCTCGTTCCCCCGACGCTGTTATTCATTCCCCTGTCCAGAGTGATCGCGTATCTGGGGTTGCAGGACTCGCTGTGGGCGCTGATTCTCGTTTATCCCAGCTTCACAGTGCCGTTCTCCATCTGGCTTCTCATGGGCTTCTTCAAGGCGATCCCCAGGGAATTGGAAGACGCGGCCATGGTCGACGGCCTCACGCGCTTTGGCGCTTTCGTCAAGATGGTGATTCCGATCTCCACCTCGGGGATTCTCACCGTGGTGATCTTCACCTTCACCCTCGTCACCCAGGAGTTCGTTTACGCTTTGACGTTCCTCTCCTCGGAAGAGAATCAGATGATAGGGACGGGCATTCCTATTTTTCTGGTGCGTGGCGACGTTTACTACTGGGGAGCGCTGATGGCCGCATGCCTCATCGCCACCTTGCCGATCGCGTTCCTTTACAACCTGTTCCTCGACCGCTTCATCGCCGGATTCACCGTCGGCGCCGTCAAATAACTGAATCCGCCCTATCTCACGCTGTACCCGCGGCCCTCGAGGCAGGCGCGCATGGCGCGCTGATAGTCGGCGCGCTTGAGTTGGCCCTGCTCCGGCGGCACACCGCCGGCGGACTGGGTCGGGTCGAACCCGGTCTGCGCCGATGCCCACTTGTGGCATTCGTACTTGTCGCTCGCCTGCCGGTCCGCGGGCTGAGCGTTCTGCGGATAGATGTACAGATCCTCTCCCGGCGCCGCGGCGCCCGGCGGCGCCGGGGTGCTCGCGCCCTGATCGTTCGGCGGCTCCACGACCTCGTAGCCATTCTCGCCGTCGCGCCACGCGTAGTAGGTGTCGTTGGCGTAGTAGTACGGCAGCCCGCCAATCCACAGCGTGGTGTAGAACGGCGGCAGCACCGGGACGAATACGCCGATGGGGGCCGCCACGACCACGAAGCTCGGCCCGCGCGGCGCATACCACACGCCGTCATCCGCCCGCACAGCCGTCGCGGTGAGCGTCAGCGACACGACTGCCGCAGCGCACGCCGCGGCGAAAACTCTCCTCATGAGCTCACCGTGCACTGACCTCACCGCACACTGTAACCGCGCGCATCCAGGCAGGCGCCGATGGCGCGCCGGTAATTGGCGGCCTTCTGCTCCTGCGCAGCGGCCTGGCGCCGATCGTTGACGACCACGGCGTGCGCGTCCTGGGCGTTGGCAGCGTCAGCGGCATTGCCGATCGCGCCGCCCACCACCGCGCCCGCCAGCGCGCCGGTGGCGGCCTCCCACGGCCTGGAGATCGCCGCGCCGATGATGGCGCCGGTCACCGCGCCCACCGCGGTGCCGGTTCCCGGAGGTGGCCCTGCCGATACGACCCGCACGCGCTCGTGCGGCGGCACACCCGGGGCACTCGGATCAAAGCCGGTCTGCTGCGTCGCCCACTGGCTGCACTCGTAGTGGTCGCGATCCTGCTGCTGCGGGGTCTGGCCGTGCAGTGGATACGCATAGACATCGGGGCTGGGCGGGGGCGCCTCGCTGTACACGCGTTGCACCGGCCGCGGCGCTGGCTGCGCCACACAACCTGCCACAGCCAAGCCGGCCAGGGCCATCGCCGCCACCCAGGGCAGGCGGATGCTCGTTTGGGTTCGGTTCATGATCGGGTGTTCCCTTGAAGCGCACTGTGCTAAGAACGCTGCTTGCGGGCTCGCGGTTGACAGCTCAAGACCTGAGCCGACACGCCGGTTTTGACGCCACCGCAGCCGCCAAGTTCCTGCCGTCCCGGCCTCTTGCCGCGCGCGGAACCGCCGCCCGCGCTCACTGTGAACAATTGTCAAGGCGCTTCAGCGCCTGCACACACCTCCCGAAGTGTAGCGCTTTCAGCGCACCGGCGCGGTCACCAGCGCCGTGACACGCTCGAGATCTGCGAGCGTGTTCACGTCCGGACCGGGGGACTCGAGGGCCTCGGCGACGCACACCGCCAGGCCGTACTCGAGCGCACGCAACTGCTCGAGTCTCTCGCGCCTCTCGAGCGCAGCGGGGGCCAGCTGCGCGAGGCGCAGCAGCGCGCCCATGCGATAGGCGTAGATGCCGACGTGGCGGCGCGCGCCGCCGCAGTCGCGCTGACTGGCGAGGCCCGCGGGCGCGCCGTCGCGATTCCAGGGAATCGGCGCGCGGCTGAAGTACAGTGCCCGCCCCGAGGCGTCGGTCACGACTTTCACCGCGTTGGGATCCAGCAGCTCCTGCACGGAAGCGATCGGGGTCGCGAGCGTGCCGACCTGCGCCTGCGGGTGCGCCTGCAGCACTGCAGCCACCTGGTCGATGAGTGCCGGGGGAATGAGCGGCTCATCGGCCTGAACGTTCACGACGATGTCATCCTGCGGCCAACGGCGCGCGCGCGCGACCTCGGCGATGCGATCGGTGCCGCAGGCGTGCGTGCCGGAGGTCAGCACCGCCTCGGCACCGAAGGCGTGCGCGGCACTCACGATCCGCTCATCGTCGGTGGCGATCAGCACTTCGCGCGCCCCGGCCGCGCAGGCACGTTCGTACACCCACTGCACCATGGGTTTGCCGCCGATCGGGCGCAGCACCTTGCCCGCTAGCCGCGCCGAGGCGAGACGTGCTGGTATGACCACCCGGAACACGCGCGGCCCTGGTATTTTTAGCCCAGACCCGCTCAACGGTCGAGCAGCGGATCGTCGGCGGCGAGCTGGCGCGCCTCTTCCTCCAGCATCACGGGCACCGCGTCGCGGATCGGATAGGCGAGACGATCCATGCGGCATACCAGCACCTGCGCCTCGCGCTGGAACTTCAGCGGCCCCTTGCACACCGGACAGGCGAGTATCTCGAGCAGGCGTGCATCCATCAGATCTGACCTCCGGCGACGCTGGTGGGGCGTACTTTCGCCAGCACACGCGCCAGCAACTCGTGCGCCTCGCGCGCGCCGAACTGCGCGGCGACCGGGACATACCACAGCCGCGGCTCGGCGAACGCCAGGCATTTTACGGCATCTTTCTCGGTCATGAGCACCGGCAAGCCGTCGGCGAACGCCAGCTCCGCGGGCGCGAAGCGGTGATGGTCGGCAAAGGCGTGTTCGATGACCTCGATGCCGTGCGCACGCAGCTCGCGGAAGAAACGCGCCGGATTGCCGATCCCGGCGACGCCGTGCACACGCTGCCCGGAAAACCCGTGCAGCGCGCGCGGCGGCCCCTGTGCATCGAGCCTCACCGCCTGCTGCGCTACCAGCCGCATTTCCAGCGCCGGCGAGCCCCGCAACGCGGCGCCGAGCGAAGCGTGCTCGGGCGCGCCGTTCATCACCACCGCGTCGGGTTGCGGCAAACGCCCGAGCGGCTCGCGCAGCGGGCCTGCCGGCAGCACGCGGCCGTTGCCGAAGCCGCGCGCGCCGTCGATCACCACGATCTCGCAATCACGACCCAGGCGCAGATGCTGCAAGCCGTCGTCGGCGAGGACGACATCGGCGCCGCCGGCCACCAGCGCGCGCGCGCCGGCGACGCGATCCCTGGCGACGATGGTGGGACAGGCGCTGCGGCGCGCGATGATCAGCGGCTCGTCGCCGACCTGCCGCCAGTCGCAAGTCGACTGCACGGCGCGCGGTGCGGTGCCGCGGCGGCCGTAACCGCGCGAGACGATGCCCACCTTCAGTCCCTGCTCGAGCAGCTGGCGCGCGAGCCAGATGGTGAGCGGGGTCTTGCCGGTGCCACCGACGGTGAGATTGCCGACCACCACCACCGGCTTGCCGGCGCGCTCGGTGCGCACCCAGCCCGAGACATAGGCGCGGCGGCGCGCACGCATCAGTGCGCCATACAACCAGGCCAGCGGCGTGAGGAGCGAGGGGCGCGCGCGCTCGCGATACCAAGCTTCCGTGAGGCGCTGCTGCATCGCCCCCAAGCCCGTCAGGCCGAGAACTGCAGGCGGTGCAGCTGCGCGTACAGGCCGCCGTGCGCCAGCAGTTGCAGGTGCGTGCCACTCTCGGCGATCGTGCCTGCATCGAGCACGATGATCCGATCGGCCTGCTCCACGGTGGACAGGCGGTGGGCGATGATGAAGGTGGTGCGGTTGCGCACCAGCTGCGCGAGGGCCGCCTGGATGTGCCGCTCGGCCTCGGTGTCGAGCGCGGCGGTCGCCTCGTCGAGGATCAGGATCGGCGCATCCTTCAGCAGCGCCCGCGCGATGGCGATGCGCTGGCGCTGCCCGCCCGAGAGCAAGACGCCGCGGTCGCCCACCAGGGTATCGAGCCCGTCGGGCTGGGCGCGCGCGAACTCGAGCACGTGTGCGGCCTCCGCCGCGCGCTCGAGGGCCGCGGCCGGCAGCTCGCGGCCGAAGGCGATGTTGTTGCGGATGGTGTCATCGAACAGCACCACGTCCTGGCTGACGACCGCGATCTGCTCGCGCAGGTTCCGCAGCGCGTAATCGCGCACGTCGCGACCGTCGATGCGCACGCTGCCCGCGCCGGCGTCGTAGAAGCGCGGCAGGAGATTCACCAGCGTCGACTTGCCGCTGCCGGAGCGCCCCACGATCGCCAGACTCTCCCCGGCGGCGACCTGCAGCGACACGTCAGTGAGCGCCGCGGCGCGCTCGCGAGAGCGCGGCTCAGCCGCCAGCGTCGCGGCGCCCGCGTACGAGAACGACACGTGGTCGAAGTGCACGGCCCCGTGCACGCGCGCCACACGCCAGCTGCCGCCCTGCGGCTCTTGCGGCTCATCGAGCAGCTCGAACAGGCTCTGCCCCGCGGCGATCCCCTGCTGCAGGGGGCCGGCCACCCCGACCAGTTCGCGCAGCGGCTGCGCGATGCTCACCAGCGCGGTGAGGAAGCCCAGCAGGTCGCCCATGCTCATGCGCCCGTGCACGGCGTCGGCTATCGCGATCGACAGCACGAACGCGAGACCCACGACGGTCACCAGCTGCACGGTCGGATTCGAGACTCCCTTGGTCAGCACGAGCTTCATGTTCGAGCGCAGGTTGCGATCGTTCACGGCGTCGAACTGGCGGCCGAGATGCTCCTCGGCGTTGTAGACCTTGATCAGGCGCGGGGCTTCGAAGCCCTCCTTGGCGACGCGCGTGATGTCGCCCATCGAGTCCTGGATGCGGCGGCTGTAGCGGCGGAAACGGCGGTTGATGACCGACACCAGCCAGCCCACCAGCGGACCCATGACGAGCGCGATGAGCGTGAGGCGCACGTTGAGCCACAGCAGAAAGCCGACCGAGGCGATGATGGTGAGCGCGGTGCGCACCACGATGATCACCGAGTCGGTGGTCGCCTGGCCGATCTGCTCGGTGTTGTAGGTGAGGCGCGACAGCAGCGCGGCGGAAGAGCTGCGATCGAAGTAACCGATCGGCAGGTGCAGGATGTGCCGGAACACCTCGCGCCGCAGCTGGCTCACGATGCGGCGGCCGACATAGCCCATGAAGTAGGTCTGGGTGAAGTCGCCCAGGCCGCGCAGGATGAACAGGCCGATCAGCGCAAGCGGCACCCACACGATGGTGCGCGGGTCCTGGTGGGTGAAGGTGCCGTCGCCGAATTTCTTGGCGAGCAGCGCGAAGCTCGCCATGGTGGCGGAAAACAACACCCCGCCGAGGATCCCGAGCAGGAAACGTCCCCGATGGGGGCGCAGGTAGCCGAGCAGGCGCCGGTAGGCCCGCAGCGCCCCGCCCGCGAGGGGCGGTGCGCTCCTCGTTCCGACACCTGCGCGGTGTGCGTCGTTCAAGGCTTGCCCGCCGCCTCTTCCTTGACGGTGGCGATATTGACCTCGGAGAACCCGAGGCGCCCGAGCACGTCCATGGCGGTGATGACGGACTGGTGAGTCGCGCGGGCGTCCGCGCGCATCGTGACCCGGATACCGCGGTTGGTGCCGGCTTCCTTGAGCAGCGCGGCGCGCAGCGTCTCGGGGCTCGAGTTGATGAGCTCGTGCCCGTTGACGAGATAACCGCCCTGCTGGGTTACGCTCACCACCAGCGGCTCGCCGCTCACCTTCTCGCCCGGCACCGCGCTCGCATGCGGCAGGTGCACGCGCAGGCGCCCCTCGTCGCTGAACCGGCTCGACAGGATGAAGAACACCACCAGCAGCAGCACCACGTCGATCAGCGACACGACGTTGATCTCCGGCTCCTCGTGGCGGCGCGGCTTGAGGTTCACGGCATGCCCGCTAGGCGGCGGCCGCCGGTGAGGCCCGTTCGCGCAGCCGCGCCGCTTCCAGCGCGTCCGCCATGCGGATCGCGTGCTTCTCCATCTGCACCACGATGCCATCGACCCTGCCGCGCAGGTAACGATAGAAGATGAGGGCGGGAATGGCGACGCACAGGCCGGCGACGGTGCAGATCAGCGCCTCGGCGATGCCGCCGGAGAGTGCGCGCGGGTCGCCCATGCCGCCCGCCTGGATGACGTTGAAGGAGCGGATGATGCCGGTCACGGTGCCGAGCAGGCCCAGCAGCGGGGACACGCCGGCGATCGTGCCGAGCGTGTTGAGAAAGCGCTCGAGCTCGTGGACCACGTGGCGCCCGGTGTCCTCCAGACGCTCCATCAGCATCTCGCGCGACCGGTGGCGGTTGGCAAGCCCCGTGGCCAGGAGTCTGCCGAGGGGCGAGTTCTGCTCGAGCGTCGCGATAACCTTGTCATTGACCTGGTTCGCTTCGATCAGCTGCCACACGCGCTCCGGCAGCTCCTGCGGCAGCACGCGCTTGTCCTGCAGGGTCCACAGGCGCTCCAGAACGATGGCCGCCCCGGTGATCGAGCACAGAATGATCGGCCACATCAGCGGGCCGCCGGCCCGCACAATTTCCCACATCCTACGCGACCCCTGGCAGCTTAAGGCTGCAAAGGCGGCATCATACCGGAGGGGCGCGGCCGCTCAAGGCAGCGCCGCTGCTGCGGCACGCCGCACATACCCGCCGCCGGCCTTCTGGTAGAGTCCGCGGCTCGATGCCACGCCGGCTGCTGAAAAGACTCTTCCCCGACCCGCACACGCTGCGCGAACGCTGGTTCCTGCGGCCGTTCGGCGCCCGGCTCACCGACCCGCTGCTGTGGACGCTGCATCGGCGCGGCGTGACGCCCGCCTTCGGGGCCGGACTTGCGATCTGCTTCGTACCCCTGCCGGTGCACCTGCTCCTGGCAACCACCGTTGCGGTCATCTGGCGCCTCAACATTGCGGTGATCTGCGGCACCACCTTGCTGCTCAATCCCTTCACCGCGGTACCCGTGTACTACCTCGCCTACCGGGTGGGCGCAGCGCTGCTGCACGTGCCGCGGCAGCATTTCAGGTTCGTCCCCAGCTGGCACTGGTTAGGCCACAGCCTGGCGCCGGTGTGGCAGCCGTTCATCGCCGGCTGCATCACCTGCGCGCTGCTGGTCGGCATCGTCGGCTGGCTGTCGCTCGACCTGTTGTGGCGCTGGCAGGTGACCAGCCGCTACCGCACCCGCCACGACACCCTGGCGGCCTAACACCTGGTCCTCGCGCCCGCGTGCCTGCCTATGAGCGTTCGGCCAGCGTGCCGCGCTCGAGCTCGTAGACACGCTGCATGCGCGTGGCGAGCCTCAGGTCATGAGTCACCACCACCAGGCTCGTGCCGCGCTCGCGATTGAGCTCCAGCATCAGCGCCAGCACGCCCTCGGCGTTGCCGCCGTCCAGATTGCCGGTCGGCTCATCGGCCAGCACGATCCGCGGCTGCGTCACCAGAGCGCGCGCGACCGCCGCGCGCTGCCGCTCCCCGCCGGAGAGCTGGTGCGGCCGGTGCTGCAGCCGCTCGCCGAGCCCGACGCGCTCGAGGAGCCGGCGCGCCTCGGTGCGCGCGCTGGCGACCCTCGTGCGCCGCACCAGCAGCGGCATGGCCACGTTCTCCAGGGCCGAGAATTCCGGCAGCAGGTGATGAAACTGATACACGAAACCGAGCGCCTGGTTGCGCAGCGTGCCGCGCTCACTCTCGGCGAGGGAATGAATGTCGCGGCCGGCGATGAGCACCTCGCCCGCCGTGGGACGGTCGAGACCGCCGAGAATCTGCAGCAGCGTCGTCTTGCCGGACCCGGAGGCGCCGACGATTGCGACCCGCTCACCCGCGGACACCGTGAGGGCCACGCCCTGCAGCACCGGCAGCAGCACGGGCCCCTGGCGGAAGCTCTTGTGAACGCCGCGGGCTTCGAGAACCTGGTCACTCATGCCGCAAAGCCTGCGCCGGCGCGGTGCGCGCCGCGCGCCACGCCGGGTACACGGTCGCCAGCGCGCACAGCACGAACGCCACGCCACAGACCCTGAGCACATCGATGCCTTCGACGTACGCGGGCAGATCGCTCATGTAGTACACCCGCGCATCGAGGAACTGCGTGCCCAGCAGATGCTCGAGCGCGCCCACCAGCGACTGCAGGTTGTCGGCCAGCAGCGTACCCGTCGCCGCCCCGATGAGTGTGCCGGCGAGTCCGATCAGCACCCCCTGCACGGCAAATGTCAGCAGCACATTCGGTGGACCTGCGCCGAGGGTGCGCAGGATGGCGATGTCGGTCTGCTTCTCTTTCACGATCATGACCAGCGTGGCGACGATGTTGAAGGCGGCCACGGCGACGATCATCAGCAGGATCACGAACATCATCGACTTGGTGATCTCGATGGAACGGAAGAAGTTGGCGTGATCCTGCGTCCAGTCGCTGACGTAGAAGCCCGGCCCGCCGAGCGAGAGCGCCACGCGACGCACGAGCGCGGGGGCGCGCAGCGGATCGGCGACCGCCAGCCGCAGCCCGGTCACCGCCTCGCCGAGCTCAAACAGGCGCGCGGCGTCCGCCATGTGAGTGAGCGCGAGTCCCCGGTCGAACTCGTACATGCCGGAGTGAAACAGGCCCACCACGCGGAAGCGCCGCATGCGCGGCACCACCCCGGTGGGCGTCGCCGTGCCCTCGGGCGCGATCAGCACCACCGAATCGCCCACGCGCGCGTCGAGCTCGTGCGCCAGCGCGCTGCCGAGAATGGTGCCGTAGGCGCCGGCCCTGAGGTCATCGAGGCTGCCGGATGTCACATGCTGTGCGAGGCCGGTGGCGGCGCGCTCCTCCTGCGGCAGCACGCCACGCACGCTCGCCCCCGCCAGGCGCCGCCCATTGGCGAGCATCGCCTGACTCTCGACGTAGGGGACCGCGGCCTGCACGCCGCTCTGGCGCCGCACCTGTTGCTGCAGCTCACGCCAGTTCGTGAGCGTGCCGGAGAGCCCCATGATGGTGGCGTGCGAGGTGACCGCGAGAATACGGCTGCGCAGCTCCCTCTCGAAGCCGTTCATGACCGACAGCACCACGATGAGGGTCGCGACCCCCAGCGTCAGCCCGCATACCGACATGAGCGCGACGAACGACACGAAGCCGCGGCGGTGTGCCGAGCGCAGGTAACGCGTGCCGATCAGCCATTCGTATGCGCCCATGGACTACTCGTAACGCAGCGCTTCGGCCGGTGCGGTGCGCGCCGCGCGGATGGCCGGATACACGGTGGCGAGCGCCGTCAGCAGCAATGCCGCCACCGCGATGGCGAGGATGTTGCCCCAGTGCACCTCGGCGGGGATCGCGGTGTTGTAGTACACCTCGGCGTCCAGGATCTGGAAGCGGAACGTGCGCTGCAGAAACGGCACGATGGTCTCGACGTGCAGCGCGAGCGCGAGCCCCAGCACCACCCCGAGCGCCACGCCCAGCCAGCCGATCACCAGTCCCTGGGTGATGAATATGCCCATCACGCGAGGCGGCGATGCGCCGAGCGTGCGCACGATGGCGATGTCGGTGCGTTTGTCGGTGACCACCATCACCAGCATGGCGACGATGTTGAAGGCGGCGACCGCGACGATCAGCAGCAGGATGAGCGACATCATGGTCTTCTCGATGCGGATCGCACGGAAGTAGTTGGCGTTGTCCTGGGTCCAGTCGCTGACCTCGAAGCTGCGCGGCAACAGCGCCCGCAGCCGCGCCGCAACCGCGGGGGCCGTGAGCGCATCGTGCACGCGCACCCGCAGCCCCTCGCTGGCGGCGCCCTGCGGGGCGAGTGCCCGCACGTCGGCCAGGTGCGCAAACACCAGCGTGGCGTCGTGATCCGGCAGCCCGACCTCGAACGTGCCGGCCACCGTGAATTCGCGCAGTTTCGGCGCCGGTGCGCCCCCGGCGTCCACCGTCGGCACGAGCACGGTCAGCGAGTCTGCGGGCGCCAGCCCCAGCCGCTCGGCGATCACCTGGCCCACGATGATGCGCCCGGAGCCGGGAGTCAGATCCGCGAGGTGTCCCTGGGTGATGGCGCGCGCCAGCTCGGTCGCGCTGCCCGCGGCGCGCGGGTCGATGCCACGCAGCAGCACCGGCAGCATCTCGGGGCGGCGCACGGCGAGCGCCGGCAGCTCCGCGTACGGAGCGACGCCCTCGACCCCCTTGGCGCCCAGCACGGTGCGCGCGGCGTTCTGCCACTCCGCCACCCCTGGCGCGCCTGCGGGCGCCGTGGCGGTGGCAGTCACGCGCACCTGGGCGCTGAGTGACAGCAGCCGGTCGCGCAACTCGCCCTCGAAGCCGTTCATCACCGACAGAATCACGATCAGAGCCGCGACGCCCACACACACCCCGACGAGCGACGCCCAGGTGATGAAGGAGACGAAGAACGTGTGGGAGCGGGCGCGCACGTAGCGCAGGCCCACGTAGACCGACAGGGGGTGAAACATCGTCGCGATTTAACCACAGTTGCAGGCTTTTCAGACGTGCGTCACAAAATCAGCATCCGCGCCCCACCCTGCCCGCTTTGACAGATTCCTCCCGGTGCTATAGTCGCGCGGCAGTTGGAGGAGAGTCTCATGCAGACCCGAATTCTCGCGGCGCTCCTGTGCGGTTGCGCTGCCGCCGGCGGTGCACTCGCCGAAACGCTCGTGGTGAACGACCAGGTGCAGGTGCGTGAGTCGCAGCTCGATCGCCCCAAGCGCGGCAGCACCATGAGCGAAGTCGAGAAGCACTTCGGCGCGCCGGTCGCCCGCCATCCCACCGTGGGCGGCGCTCCGCACCAGCCGCCGATCACACGCTGGGACTACAGCGGCTTCTCGGTGTT
>WNFW01002506.1_pt1 | contig 15523 bp, 20 predicted proteins | sample 5400131 | NCBI WGS metagenome assembly WNFW01 (sample SAMN13153362, study PRJNA577476) | soil metagenome | isolation source: 20 cm soil or saprolite under grassland replicate 1 | place: USA:California | collected 2016-06-15 | reverse complement strand
TCAGGCTGCACGGAAAATGACCGAGCGCGTGCGCGACATGCTCGCAATCATCGAGGAACTGCAGACAATCAATCGCAGCATGCTGAACCGTCTGCGTCCGATGGCACTCGGCCACGTGCCCTTGCGCGATGTTCTCTGCGAGTTGGTGCGCGATCGCGCGCGGCAGCATCCACAGATCGACTTCTCTGTCTGCGCCGACAACCTTATGCGCAGCTACGGCGACTCGATCGACCTCACGATTTATCGCTGCCTGCAGGAAAGCCTGACCAACGTCATTCGGCATGCGCAGGCGAAGCATGTGGCCATCGAACTCGGCGAAGCCATGAGCGAGCCGAACGCGAACGCGAACGGCACATCGCAGCTTACGCTTACCGTCCGCGACGACGGGTGTGGAATCGATCCCATGGCGGCGCCGGGCTTCGGCCTCAGTGGCATGCAGGAACGCGCGCAAGCCCTAGGCGGCAGCTGTAAGGTGGATAGCGCGACCGGGTGCGGCACCTCGGTCCGCATCGTCATCCCGCTGCACGAGACGAGATCATGACCAGCGTTCTGATCATCGATGATCATCCGATCGTGCTGCAGGGATGCCGTCGCATGTTGGAAGACGCGGGCATTAAGACCGTGCTCGAAGCTCGCGATGCGACCTCCGGCTATCGCCTCTACCGCCGCCACCATCCCGATGTGGTAATCGTCGACCTCGCGATGCAGGGGGGTGGACTTCGGGGCCTCGACGTGATCCGGCGCATGCGGTCGCATGATCAGCGCTCGCGCATTCTTGTGTTCAGTATGCACAACGATCCGATTATCGCCGCGCGCGCGCTCGAGGCCGGGGCAACCGGCTACGTACTCAAGGACACATCCTCGGACGAGCTGATGAAGGCGTTCGACCGGGTGCGCACCGGCGCTCCTTACCTCAGCAATGATCTCGCCATGCAAGTTGCTTTGGTGCGCACGGGCGTGCGGGCAAATCCGCTCGCCGACCTCACCCCGCGCGAATTGCAGACATTGTCCTTGTTGGCGGAAGGCAAGCCCTACGGCCGCATCGCCGAGGAGCTCAACGTCAGCTACAAGACCGTGGTCAATGCCTGCTCCCAGCTCAAGCAAAAGCTCAACGCCAAGAACCTGCCCGAGCTGATCCGCGCGGCGGTGCAGCTGGTCTCGGCCAAGTCATAAGGATGCTGACACAGGCGTGAAGTACCACTCGACCATTCCAAACATCTGCGCGGCTGAAGCTCAGCAAGCGCCGATTACTTCAGGAGTACCACGAGGGAACGGCCTGCGGCACTCTTGAGCTCCTTGGTGTCAATCGTCCCGTCATTGTCAGGGTTGGCAGCCTTGAAGCGCTTCTCAACGAGCGCGAGAAATTCATTTTTGTCCAGAGTTCCGTCGTTGTCGGGGTCGGCCGCGGCAAAATCCTTGGCGATGACGCGGCCGCGCAATTCGCGTTTGTCGAGGGTGCCGTCATGATCGCGATCAAGTTTGTCGAACAGTTTCGAGGCTGCACTCTTCGCTTCGGCGAGATCGACCGTGCCGTCATTGTCCGGATCGAGCGTTTTTAGCAGGCTCTGCGACCATGCTGGCGCGGTGCCGATCAGCGTAACGGCGAGAGTAATCAATATGCTGTTTCCTCGGATGCTCATGTTTGTGTCTTCCCATTCGATCGAGATCACATAATACTCTCCACAAAATACTTTCCACAAACGTGGCGTGCGCGGAGGCGGTTCCGGCCGCCAAGCTTGGGGAAAGCTTCGTTAACTCTTAAGACCGTCTCGCGATATGTCCGGGCAGGTGCCCTGGCATCCCATCCCGGGGCCACTTTGCAGCCTGTGTCCCCGCGGCCACATTGTCAAATGTTCCCGACCTGAATTGGCAGCCGTTGTAGATGATAGGCTGCGCCTGCTCGCCCCAATTGTTGTCGAGGCTGAGATTCCATACTGGCACCAGACGCTTGATCGTCTGCTTATTGATCTGCTTGAGGGGGCTATAGCGCTGTTGGTGATAGCCCATACCATAGGTGAGAATGTTGTGGCGGCCGGTTGAACGGACCTGCTGCGGGAGAGAATAATGCATTCGCGCGGACCGTCGAGAGCCTCGAAGACGGTGACGGCATGGATTGCCCGGCGCACGGTCGGTTTCCCCTGGGCTGGCCGAAGCTCGACCCCGCGACGACCGTCAGAGATTTGCCTCAGAAAAACGGCTGATTGAGCCGCCGCTGGATCTCATCGCGCAGGGTTGCGAGCTCTGCCGCTGTGTGCGCTTCGCGCGGGCGCGCGACCGGAACCTCGGCGAGAATCCGTGCAGGACTGACCGATAGCAGCAGCAGCCGGTCGGCGAGCCCGATGGCCTCCTCGAGGTTGTGTGTCACAAGCAGTGTGGTGACGGGCCGGCGGTTAACGAGCTCGGCGAGCTCTTCACGCAGTCGTGCTGCAAGTGCGTCGTCGAGCGACACGAACGGCTCGTCGAGGAGAAGTAGATCGGGCTCGACCGCGAAGGCGCGGGCCAGCGCCACTCGCCGGGCGAGCCCGAGCGAAAGCTCGCCGGGATAGTGGTCGCGATGAGCCTTGAGGCCGAGTGTCTGGAACAACATCTCGAGGCCAGCGTCGGTCGCCCGGGGGGCGGCGAGCCGCACGTTCTGCTCGACCGTGCGCCACGGTAACAGGCGCGGCTCCTGGAACACCATGCCGAGTGTGCCGTGCGCGGGGAACGCAACGTTGCCCTCGAAATCCCGGTCGAGCCCCGCGACGATCCGCAGCAGCGTGGTCTTCCCGCAGCCGGAGGGCCCGACCAGCGCGGCGATCTTCCCGCTGCCGAGGCCGAACGCAAGCTCGCCGAGCACCTGCATCTTCCCGCCGGAGGAAGCACGAAAAGACTTCTGCTTTATGTTGACGTCAAGCCGGCCTCGGACGCCAGCGGGCGACATATCGTTCAAGCGGCTGCACCAGAAACGTTTCGATTCCCAGCATGACGGCGATGAAGGCCAGAGCATAGGCCAGGATGCGCGTGACGTCGAACAGCTGGAACGCGACACCGATCTCGAAGCCGACGCCGTTCGGACGTCCGAGCAGCTCGACAATGAGCACGATCTTCCAAACTAGCGATAGACCGGAGCGGGCGGCGGCGGCGAGATAGGGCGCGAGCTGCGGCAATATGACGTGACGCAGGCGCCTCCATACCCCCATGCGAAATACCTGCGCCATGTCGTCGAGAGCATGGTCGAGGGAGCGAGCACCCTCGCGCACGGTCACGATCGCGATCGGCAGTTTGTTTAGCGCCACAGCCGCGATCGCTGCAGTTTCCGTCAGCCCCGCCCAGACATAGGCGAGCACGATGATCACCAGGGCCGGCAAGTTGAGCAGAACGATCAACCAGGGGTCGCCGAGTCGGTCCGCGATCCGCGACCGTCCCATGATCAGGCCGATCACTGAGCCCAGCGCCATGGCGATGAGGAACGCGACCGCGACGCGCGCGAACGTCGCGCCGAGATTGAGCGCGAGTGCGCCCGAACGCGCCTCATCGACAATGGCCAGCGCCACTGCTTGCGGATCTGGAAGCAGGCGCGCACCCGCCACCTGCGAGCCGGCATACCAGGCCGCGATCAGCAGTACGAGCGAGGCGAGACTAACGCCCACGTTCACTCCGAAGCGGGCGGCCGGTAGAAGGTTCCAGTGGGGAGCTCGCGTGCTGGGCCGACTAGATCCGCTCCACCCATCTCGGCGAGCACGAGATACAAGGCCCGTGCGTCCGCCTCCTCCTCGGCGAGCGGCCGGCGCACGATGCCTTCCCCGTAGCGCAGGCGATAGATCGAAAGCGCATTCGCGTCCGTGACGCGAATGCGCGGCGCCAGCCGCTGCCATTCGGCCTCCGACGAGGCAAGAATATCCTTGGCCTGACGGGCGGCGGCGAGAAAGCGCTCGACGGTTGATCCGCTGCGCGCCGCCCACGTGCGGTCAAAAGTGTAGCCGACGAGCGCGATCGGCCCTTTCGTTCCAAGGCCTTTCGTGACGTGATCCATTGGGATGGCACGCCTGTAGCCCTTGCTTTCGAGGTCGGCACAGAAATTCCAAAAGGTCAGCGTGGCGTCGATCTCACCTTGCAGCGCCTTCTCCGACAAGAGTGGCGGCGCGCCGTAAACAACAGTCGCTTGCTTTTTGAGATCCAATCCCGCGCGGCGAGCCAGCGCCTGCAGCAGCAGCCAGCTTTTGTCGAGCGGACCGCCGGCAACAGCGAGCTTCTTGCCCGGGAGATCGACGATCCCGCGGATCGGCGAGTCCGCCGGCACCATCACCGCGCCGAGCGTGCTCGACGAAGGATAAAAGACGAGATCATCGCCGAGCGAACGCTCGCGCGCGACCCATATCCAATCCGACAGCATGAGATCGGCCGATCCGCCCTTGAGCGCGATCTTGCCGGCTTCGGTCGAGGCGAGCTCAACCGTTTCGATCGCAAGATCAAACTCGCGATCGAGGCCATGCATCCTGATGACGTCAAGCTCCCACGCTAGCGTGCCCGTCCTCTGCACCGCCAGACGGATGCGATCCGCGGCCATCGTGCTCGTTTGAGCGGCAAGCGTGATCACTGCCGCCAACACAAAACCCAGCATGGGCACCATGTGCAGACGATGCCATAGCTGACGGCGAAAGCAACCGCCAACCCGGTCAAGGAACCTGCCGATTTTTTGAGTCTACATCTGCTCGCATGGTGGCGCGTGTGACAAAACGTCTTTGGCAATCAGAGATGTTGTTGATGTGTTTGAAGCGTGGGAAAACCACAGCACAATGAGCCAGCGAGCGATACGTTGGGCACGTCTCGTCAAACGAGACGTGCACGCGATCTATCGGGCGGCGCGCGATCCCCGCGTGCCGTGGTACGCCAAGGCGCTGGCTATTTGCGTTGCCGGCTATGCACTCTCCCCCATTGATTTGATTCCCGACTTCGTACCGATCCTAGGCTACATGGACGATGTTGTCATTGTGCCGTTGGGCCTTCTCATCGTCATCAAATTGATTCCGGCGGAGATTATGGCGGAGCATCGGGCGTTGGCAGCGGCGGCGCAGGATCGACCCGTGAGCCACACAGCTGCAATTGTGATCGTCATCGTCTGGGCAGCATGTATCCTGCTTGCAGGATGGCTCTGCTATCGCTCTTTCGTGAGCTAGAACTCTCGTCTTGATCAATGAGTCCCAAAGAAGGGGCCATGCGAAGCATAAGATCAAAAACAAAGAATGGCCGTTTGTGCTACGGTACCCATCCTGACTTCGACCGGGGTGCTTCGTTGATCCGCCTCCTGTTAGCAGGGATTTTCCTGTTCGGGTGGACGTCAGCTTCCACCGATGCAGCCGAGATCAACATCGGCTATCTGCGCCGCATCGATCCGAAGTCGACCCTGTCACGGATCCAAACGCCAGCCGACAACGATGGAATAGCTGGTGCGCGGCTCGCGATCGATGACAACAACACGACGGGGAGGTTCCTGAATCAGCAGTTCTCACTGGAAGACGTCCGACTCGCAGGAGGCGCCAACGCTGTGGCTGCGACCATTGCGCTGGTGGAGCGCGGCGTCTCGCTGGTGATCGCAGATCTGCCGGCGGACGAGCTCCTCAAGGCCGCCGACGCAGGGTCCCCGCGCAGCCTCTTGTTCTTCAATGTCGGCGCCAGCGACGATCGATTGCGGGAGGAAGACTGCCGCGCCAATGTGATTCATACTGCTCCAACAAGGTCAATGCTGGCAGACGCTCTGGCGCAGTATCTGGTCTGGAAGCAGTGGCGCAGATGGCTTTTGGTTGTCGGCTCGCATGCCGAGGACAAGCTCTACGGCGATGCGCTACGACGCTCGGCTAAGCGGTTCGGCGCGCGAATTGTCCAGGACAAGGTGTTCGAGGATACCGGCGGCGCCCGAAGGACGGATAGCGGCGTCGTCCAGATTCAGCGCCAGCTGCCCGTTTTCACGCAAGGCGCGCCTGCCTACGATGTTCTCGTAGCCGCGGACGAGAGCGAGGTTTTTGCGTCCTATCTGCCGTACCGGACTTGGGATCCGAGGCCGGTCGCAGGATCCGCCGGCCTCGTTCCCACAAGCTGGGATGGCTCGCATGACCAATGGGGAGCGGTACAGCTGCAGGACCGGTTCATGAAACAGTTCTCGCGGCGGATGACCGCGCTCGACATGCAGGCTTGGACCGCGGGCCGGATGATCGGCGACAGCGCGTCAAGAACGCGTTCAACCGACCCGAAGGCCATGCTCGATTTCCTCAAAGGGCCTGATTTCGCCTTGGCTGCGTTCAAGGGGCAGCGATTGACGCTACGCGACTGGAATCTGCAGCTTCGTCAACCCGTTCTTCTGAGCGACGGCAGAATGATCGTTTCGGTCTCTCCGCAAGAGGGATTTCTGCACCAGGTTTCCGAACTGGATACGCTCGGAATCGATCGTCCCGAAAGTCAATGCAAGCTCAAATAACCGATGACGCCGAAGACCAGCATCGGACGTTCTCTGCGGCGACGGCGTTCCCGCTTCGCCGGCACACGCAATTGCCTGCTCGGCATGAGCGTGTTCGTCCTCATCGGTGCCCAAGCGAGCGCCTTCACCGCCTATGTCTCGAACGAGAAGAGCAATACCGTCAGCGTGATAGATACCGACAAATTCACCGTCGCGAAGACGATCAAGGTCGGTCAGAGACCGCGCGGCATTGAATTGACCAAAGATGGGAAATTCATTCTCGTGGCCGTCGGGGACGATGACACGATACAAGTCATCGATGTAAGAACGCATGAGATCGTCGCCACTCTGCCCTCAGGCCCAGATCCCGAGCTGTTTACGCAGGATCACACTGGCAAGATCCTTTACGTGGCCAATGAAAACGACAACACGGTCACGATAATTGATTTGGAACGACGCGTCCCGCTCGGGGAGGTACAGGTCGGGGTTGAGCCGGAAGGCATGGGCCTCAGTCCCGACGGTAAGATCCTCGTTGCTACGTCGGAGACGACCAATATGGCGCATTTCATCGACACCGAGATGCGCCAGATCGTCGCCAACGTGCTGGTCGATGCACGGCCCCGTTTCGCGGAGTTCAAGCGCGACGCCTCGGAGGTCTGGGTTTCATCCGAAATTGGTGGAACAGTGAGCGTCATTGATCCCGTGAAGCACGAGGTGAAGAAGAAGATCACCTTCGATATCCCTGGACTGCGGAAGGAAGCTATCCAGGCGGTCGGAATCAGCATCACTCGGGACGGCAAGACAGGGTTCGTGGCGCTCGGTCCTGCCAATCGCATCGCTGTGATCAACGCTACGACACACGAGGTTCAGAAATATCTTCTCGTGGGTCAACGCGTCTGGCACATGGCGTTCACCCCGGACGAAAAATATCTCCTGACGACTAACGGCGTGTCGAACGACGTCTCCATCATCGACGTTGCAAATCTCAGGATTATCAAGACGATCCAAGTCGGCGAACTTCCTTGGGGTATCGCAATTTCGCAGCAGTGACATTTCGCCATGACGATCGCCGAGCCGCCCGCCGTCGCCATCGAAGGCGTGAGCCATTCGTACGGCACGCGTCAGGCGCTCGACGACGTGACGTTCTCCATCACGCCGTCAACTTTCGCTGTTCTGCTGGGCCTCAATGGAGCCGGAAAGAGCACCTTGTTCTCGCTGATCATGCGCCTCTACGCCGTCCAGCGTGGTCGTATCAGGATTTTCGGCCGCGATGTTGGGCATGCGTCGAGCGAAGCCTTGCGCATGGTGGGCGTGGTATTTCAACAACGCACGCTCGACCTCGATCTATCCGTGATCCAGAACCTGATCTACCACGCGGCCTTGCACGGCATCGGCAAATACGACAGCTGTGCGCGCGCCGACGACGTGCTCGCGCGCATCGCGCTGTCGAACCGCGCTAATGACAAGGTGCGTAACCTCTCCGGCGGCCAGATGCGACGCGTCGAAATCGCCCGTGCGCTTTTGCATCGGCCCCGTTTGCTCGTGCTGGATGAGCCGACGGTCGGTCTCGACATCAAATCAAGGGCGGATACCATCGGCTATGTGCGTCGACTGGTCGTCGAAGACGGCGTCTCGGTGCTCTGGGCCACCCATCTCATTGACGAGGTCTCGGACGACGACGACGTCATTGTGCTGCACCAAGGGCGGGTTCTGGTGCACGGCTCCGTTTCACGCGTCTTGGAAGCCGCGGATGCCCGAGATATCCGCGCCGCTTTCACTTGGCTAACGCACGGCGCCGAAGCCGCAACCGAGGTCCCATGACCGCCGAATTGGCCGCTTTCCCCAAGGTCACCGGATTTCTCCCGGTCCACTACGCGATCTGCCTCAAAGGGATCGTTTGGCGTGAGGGTCTGCGCTTCCTGCATCAGCGTGAGCGTTTCGTGGCCGCCCTCGTGCGTCCCCTCGTCTGGCTCTTCATCTTTGCCGCCGGCTTTCGGCAAGTACTCGGCGTGTCGATCATCCCGCCTTACGAGACCTACATACTCTACGAAGTCTACATCACGCCGGGACTGATGCTGCTGATCCAGCTGTTCAACGGCATGCAGTCCTCGCTGTCGATGGTTTACGATCGTGAGATGGGCAACATGCGCACGCTGCTCGTGAGCCCAATGCCACGGTGGTTTCTCCTTTCGTCTAAGCTCGTGGCCGGCATGGCGGTATCGTTGCCGCAGGTCTATACGTTTCTCGCCATCGCCTGGTTCTGGGAGATCGAGGCGCCGCCGCTTGGATATATCGCCGTGTTGCCGGCACTCGTCCTGTCGGGTCTCATGCTGGGCGCGATGGGCATGCTGATGTCGTCGGTCAGCAAGCAACTCGAAAATTTCGCCGGCGCGATGAATTTCGTGATTTTCCCGATGTTCTTCGCATCATCTGCGCTCTATCCGCTTTGGCGGGTGAGGGAAGCAAGTCCTCTGCTCTATTATGTGTGCGAGCTCAATCCATTCACCCATGCGGTCGAGCTCGTCCGCTTTGCGCTTTACTGTCAGATCAATTGGATTTCGCTTGCGGTCGTCGGAGGATGCACAGCTCTGTTCATGGTCGGCGCGATCCTTGCGTACGATCCCTCGCGAGGGTTTCTTGCGCGGCGGGGAGAGCCTGGAGGCGGCACATGAAAGGTTGGGCCGTCGCTATGGCCGTTGCCACCGAACTGGTCTTGCGAGGAATGGCGCTCGCTGCCGATCCACGCTTTCCTGATTGGCCATGCAATCAGGTCAAGGTGCCGGAAATCTCCGCTGCCGCCGTGTGGGCAGGACCGGCCATCGATGAGGTCGGGAACGCTTGGGAGGAAGATGCCGCGATAAAAGATTTGATCGCGCGGCTCGCGGCGCGCCGCACGCCGCTCGAGGACGCGCAGAAGGCAATTTCAGATTTCATCACGGGCACCGAATCCCAGCGGCAGAAAAAGGCAAAACTGGTATTTGCGGGGTTGTTCAAGACCCTCAATCATGAACGCAGCGAAGTGATGCAGGGGATTGAGCGGTATTTTCGCAAGCAAAGGGAATTTTCCGATCAAATCCGATCCACGATTCTCCAGCTCCGCGAGCTCCAGGATCGGCCTGATCCCGACCAGAGCAGAGTCGATGAACTGACCAATCGTGTCGAATGGGACACGCGCATCTTCGAGGAGCGCCGCAAGACGATAAACTTCGTTTGCGAAGTGCCCGTTGTCATCGAGCAACGTCTGTTCTCACTCGCCCGTACGATCCAGCAATCGCTCGAGTGAGTTGCCTGGGCGCTGCGCACCAGGATGGATGAAACGGGGGCATCATTGATTCCAAAGGGTTTTCGGATCGAGTTTCTAGGTAAGGTAGAGGGCGGTGGCGGGGCCAAGGCTTTTATTTGGGGATCGAGTCCTCGGTGATAGCTCGATCTTTGTCATCGAGTAGCGGCAAGCAGTAGCCGGTTGATGGCGGCTGATTCTCCTGAATGGTGCAATTGAGCTGGCGCTTCCACTCTTGATCAGTGTCACGCACGCCCATGGCGATGCGATAGGCGAGGCGAGGACCGCTGGGTTCCTTGACGGGCTGCCCACTCCCCACACACCGCACCCAGCCCTTTCGAGGTGAAAGGGTAAGGTTCGAACGGTGCAGCGGCGCCCCACGCCGGAATCCATCCGACGTACGTCACCCACCTGTCGTTGGCCGGCAAGGCGAACGCATTTTGCAAGCAGCGGCCATGCTGCCGACGCAGACCGGACAATCAAAAACAGCGTACCTCGCCTTCGGCCTGCGCGCGTCTGAGTTCGTTGATTGCCGCTCTTGCCTGTTCAGGCGATTGGAACATGGTTCCGAAGCGGCCCGGCACCTGTGAAAGGCTCAAGAACGTTTCGGCTGCAACATAGCGATCGTAAGGCAGGATCGATGCGATAGCGTCGATGGAGCAGGAACACTTCTCTAACGCCGGCCGCGTGTCCCCGTTCGTCTTCATGCAAGCGAACACATAGTCGGCCCGTGCTGCAGTCGGATAGTCGTTAAGTTCGGCAGCGCCGACCGGTAGTTCTGCCGCCGCAGCCGCCACAAGCGCCAAGCTCAACCGTCGTGCGCTTCGCAGAAACGTCATCGTCCCTTTCCTTTGATGCGAGGTCAAGCATGCGCCCTGGGAGAAACAATGTCATGCGCTCAATCGTAGCCTCAAGCGCCGAGGTCTTGTTCGGGCAAGGGCCGTGAAATCGTAGTCGTGGAGGTGGCCCCGCCTATCGCCCTGGGGGATAATGAGTTCGGCCATTTGCCATCGGCGCAACAGCCGCTCGGGGAGGGCAGACAGTCGAGATTAAGGCAAGACAATGATGCGCGCGTCGATCTGGATCGGTGCAATCGGAGTGTTTGCGCTCGCGTCCGCCGTTCCTGCATCTGCTCAAGGCATGATGCAGCACGTCGATCTGGCATCCCCGGAGATGGCATCGGCGGAAATGACGCGCACGGACGTCGAGGCTGCCATCGCCTCTGCAACATCCCTCCAGCCGGCCGATCTCGCGGGCAAGAAGTTGTCCGGGCTCGACCTCTCCGGCCTCGACTTCTCTGGCGCCATCTTGCGGGGTGCGAGGCTCAACAAGACCAAACTTCGCGATGCAAAGCTCGACCGAGCGATTCTCGATCAAGCGTGGCTCGTGGAAGCCGATCTCAGCCGAGCAAGCCTCACGAGCGCGAGCATTTTTGCGGCGCAAATGCAACGTGCAACGCTCGATGGGGCCAATCTCTCAGGCGCCCGCATCACGGCCGATTTAACCGGGGCAAGGTTGGTCGGCGCCTTGCTCACTGGCGCCAACCTCGGCGCCGATATGAAGAATCAGTCGATGGGTCTCATGCGTGCGGTGCTAAAATCCAGCAATCTCGAGCGGGCTGTCCTGCGCGACGCGGATCTGTCGCGCGTGGACCTCGAGTTCGCATCTCTCAAGAATGCAGATCTGACCAACGCCTCGCTGCGCGGCGCCGCGTTAGGCGGCGCGATGCTCGCCGGCGTTACAATTAACGGCACCGATTTCAATGGAGCGGATCTCGCCTCGACGAGGCTTGTTGAACCGATCGGGCTCGATGCCGCCAAGAATTTCGACAAGGCACAGAACATCGACCGGCTCCTACGCGAGTGAGGAAGCTATTCCTCGCTTGCGTCATGAGCAATGGCGGAGACAAGAAATGGTGCGCGGTGGTGTGTTACTTGCTTCGATCGCGTTCGGATTCGTGGGCTCTTCTGCGGCAGCTCAAGACCGCAAGGGCATTCGATTCTGGAATCTCACCTTGTACACGATCACGAGTTTCCAGCTGTCGCCGGCGGGGAAAGACAGCTGGGGTCCCGACCAATGCGAGAATGATCGGGATGGAACGGTTGATCACGACGAGCGCTTGCGAATCACGGGCATCGAACCCGGCCGCTATGATGTAAAGCTCGCCGATAAGATCGGCCGCGTTTGCATCGTGAGGAACATCGAGGTGAAAGACGGCGCGGTGTTTTCCATCGAGGAAAAGCAACTGACGGACTGCCGCAGGTGATGTCCCTCCTCGCCCGAAAACGAACCACTTGCGGCGGCAAAGGACCGGCCGCAAGTGGTTCGCGCTGCGGATCACCGTCAGGCCGTCGCTTCCCCGGCGACGGCAGTCGAGATCAGGCTGCAAGCGCCCCCGATGCCTTGGCAACGTGGGTGGCGATCGCATCCATCAAGGCCGGCGACAGGCAGTCGTAGGGTTCGAGACGCAACTCCTTCAATTGGGACCGGACCGCGCCCATCTGGTCGGGCGGAGTGCCGGATTCGATGATCGAGGAGACGAATGCTGCGAACTCGGGAGGCGCCCAGCCCTGGTCCTTTGAAAGCTCGGTGTGGATAAAATCGAAACCGTAGAACGGATGCTTCGTGTTCTCGACCTTGAGCTTGTCGGCATTCTTGGAAACACGCAGCTTGTCGCGCGGCACAACCGCCACTTGCGAGAACAGCGCGCCTTCAGGCTTCCAGCATTTGGTGCATCCGCATACGTGATTATAGGCGCACTGTGACGTAACGCTCACCTCGACGGGACTGCTAGTGCATTTGCACTCGAGCGTTCCACCTGTGAAATTCGGCGAGCCGGGCTTAACGCCATTGTCTACTGCCGGGTGAATTGAGATCTTCGCCATAGGCTTGTCCTCCCAAAGTTACTCGGTAACGACACGTTGCCGCGCCATAGGACGGATCAGTTCTCGTGAGCCGGTCGCTCCGATATTAGATGGGGCCGGCCGCGCTCTTGCGAGAAGGATTACTTTCGGTCAGATTTCCCTGTGTAATACTTTTCAATGAACACTTGAAGTCTTTTTCGCGAACTGGGTACTCGCATCGTCCGGGGGAAATGAGCGAGCAACCGCTATCGTGGGACGGGCTAGTGGGAACCTTCATGAGGCTGTTAGCTTCGCCGACGTTGCATTTGCGGAGCCGCGCTCCCGGCAGTGATCGGTGCTGCGACCTCCACTTCAGCTCGTGCTCACCGAGAGACCGAGGAGGTAGACCGCCATGAAAAGCCGTGCCGCCGTTGCATTCGAGAAAACCAAGCCGCTCACGGTCACGGACGTCGAGCTGGACGGGCCAAAAGCCGGCGAAGTCCTGGTCGAGGTGAAAGCCACCGGTATCTGCCACACGGACGAGTTCACGCTCTCCGGCGCCGATCCGGAAGGACTGTTCCCAGCCATTCTGGGCCACGAAGGCGCCGGCATCGTTGTCGATGTCGGGCCCGGTGTGACGAGCGTGAAGAAAGGGGACCACGTCATTCCGCTCTATACGCCGGAATGCCGGCAATGCCCCTCGTGTCTGTCGCGCAAGACCAATCTGTGCACCGCCATCCGTGCGACGCAGGGCCAGGGAGTCATGCCCGACGGCACCTCGCGCTTCTCGCTCGACGGCAAGAAGTTGCACCATTACATGGGCACTTCAACATTCTCGAATTTCACCGTGCTGCCCGAGATCGCCGTCGCCAAGATTCGCGAGGACGCTCCATTCGACAAGGTCTGCTACATCGGCTGCGGCGTCACCACGGGCATCGGTGCCGTCCTCAACACCGCCAAGGTGGAACCCGGCTCGAATTGCGTCGTGTTCGGGCTAGGCGGCATTGGCCTCAACGTCATCCAGGGACTGCGGCTTGCCGGCGCTAATATGATCGTCGGCGTCGACGTCAACAACGCCAAGAAGCAATGGGGCGAGCGTTTCGGGATGATGCACTTCGTCAATCCGAAAGAAGTCGGCGGCGACCTCGTCGCGCACCTCGTTAATATGACAAAGCGCGGTGCCGACCAGATTGGCGGCGCCGACTACACTTTCGACTGTACCGGCAACGTCACGGTCATGCGCCAGGCGCTGGAAGCCTGTCATCGCGGCTGGGGCCAGTCCATCATCATCGGCGTCGCCCCTGCCGGCGCGGAGATCGCAACCCGTCCATTCCAGCTGGTGACCGGACGCGTCTGGAAGGGCACGGCATTCGGTGGCGCGCGCGGGCGCACCGACGTGCCGAAAATCGTCGATTGGTACATGGAGGGCAAGATCGAGATCGATCCGATGATCACGCATACTATGCCGCTCACGGACATCAACAAGGGGTTCGAGCTGATGCACGAAGGCAAGAGCATCAGGAGCGTCGTCGTCTACTGAGCGCGTCATCGCCATCGAGAACGTCCGCTCGATGAGGTGAGCCCATGCGCCGATAGATGTAAGGCGCGTCGGTGCGAACGGCCGCGAGCTTCGCGACCCGCGCGTGATCGGGAGCGAGGTGGCACACTGGGTCGGTTGCGCTGACATCGCCGGTGAGCGCGAAGGCCTGGCAGCGGCAGCCGCCGAAATCTAGCTCCCGGCGCGGGCAGCTTGCGCACGGCTCCTTCATCCATGCGGTGCCGCGGAAGGCATTGAAAGCTGGGGAATTCGCCCAGATATCTGCGAGCGAATGCTAGGGAGATCGACCATGTCGCCGATCCTGTCGATGTTGGTGCAGTGCACCACGGCGTTCACGGTGAGCGGGAGCTTGTGCCCCACGACCGCGGCGGCGAGCGCCCGTTTCCTGGCGAATGCGCCCGCGTAGCCCGCGATGCGGTCGGCGGATTGGGCGTCGCTGTCTTGGATCGAGATCTGCACATGGTCGAGCCCGGCCTGCACCAATCCAGCCAGCACGCTTTCCGTAATCCCGACGGCGGACGTGATCAGATTGGTATAGAGACCGGCCGCGTGAGCGCCGGCGGCGATATCTATGAGATCGCGCCGCGCGCCCGGCTCTCCACCCGACAAATGCAACTGCAGCACCCCCAGTTCAGCCGCTTCGCGGAATACACGCGACCAAGTCGCGGTGTCGAGCTCGCCCTCTCTCGGATCGAGCGCGAGCGGATTCGAGCAATAGGGGCAGCCGAGCGGGCAGCGATGGGTTAACTCGGCGAGGAGTCCCAGAGGCTTCTGCTGGATTGGGCGACCTGCCGGATCGAGCTTGATCCAAAAGCTTCGCGCGCGATCATTATCACAGCTCCAGCAGCTTCTTGTCGGCGAAGCTGCGCAATAGGGTTGCGACATCCGTGCAGATTTTCTCGCGCGGGGCCGTGTAGCTGTTCGCGAGATCGTCGACAAGCTGGCCAAACGTGAGCTCGCCGGTGCAGCGCTTGATGATCTCGGCCGCAATCGCGTCGGCTTTGAAAATCCGTTCGGGCGCCAGCAGGACCCACCCGCCCTGCGCCTCGCTATGTACGAGCCGCACGCCACGCGGTAGCCGCGGGCGCGCGGCGGCATCGATGAGAATGGCCGGGTCGCTCATGCGCTGCTCCAGTCCTTCGGCACGAAGGCGCCGGGCGGAAGATGCTTCGGCGCCACATAGGCATGATAAAGCGCATCCAGCATCGCCCATAGTACGTCGCATTTGAACTCGAGCGCTTTGAGCACCGCGTGCTGAGTATCCGGCATCCTGGCGTGGTGCTTGACGTAAGCAAGCGCGAAGTCGGAGTCGCGCTGGGCGAGCGGTGGGCGCGCAGAGAAATAAGCGAGTGTGTCGGCGCTCACGAAGTCGTAGCTCTTGAGCATGCCGGCGAGTCGCTCGTCTATGATTT
>WNFW01007204.1_pt1 | contig 15528 bp, 9 predicted proteins | sample 5400131 | NCBI WGS metagenome assembly WNFW01 (sample SAMN13153362, study PRJNA577476) | soil metagenome | isolation source: 20 cm soil or saprolite under grassland replicate 1 | place: USA:California | collected 2016-06-15 | reverse complement strand
ATCTCCTCATCCGCTCCCCGCGCAGAGTCGATACGGGAGCGCTTGACTTGGACGGTAAGGTGCAGCTTCGGACTGCTCAAGCCTAAGGACAATCGTTCTCGATCGACAGACCTGCCATCAGCTGCGCGATTTCAACATCGCCTTCGCCCCTGCGGTGTCCGCATTGCCTCAGGAGAAATGTTACCGGACTGGGTCGTTGCCTCACCTGAGATGTTACCGTCGGTTCGGCGTGTGAGCATGTCGCCCTCATCACCGGGGAGGCGGTATGCCACCTTCGGTGGCAGACTGCACCGCGTTTGACCGGGAAAGCAGGATCCGAAGACGGCGAGAACGGCCTCGGTAACATCCCCGGTGAGGCAACCGGTAACAAAATTACGTGAGGCAACACGAACAGTCTCGAGCCTTTCTGACCAACTCTGGCGGCGGGCCCGCCCGGGCTGCCACGGCGTACGCTAAGCGGGTTCGCTATTCAGGACGCTTGGAAACCGCGGTAGCCGGTGCTACTGTGATCACAGATCACAAAGGCGCGCAGGGGGATTGCATGCCCGCACCCACGAAGAGTTTGGTGGCGCTCTGGTTTATTGCCCTCACTTCGATCCCCTGTGCAGTTCTCGCTCAAGCCGCGGGTGAGCAGGCACAGCGAACTGAGGCATTACAAGACATTGTCGTGACCGCTCAGAGGGTGTTCGAAAACGCGCAAAACGTGCCGGTCGCACTCACCGCGCTTGATGCGAACGAGCTCGTGGCACGGCAGGCCTTCACGCTCGCTGACGCTAAGTACCTGGTACCGAACCTCTATCTTGAGGAAAACCTCTCCAATCCGGGGACGCCGAAGATCTTCATGCGCGGAATCGGCCAAGCGAACTCGGCGTTCTCATTCGATACGCCGGTGGGAATCTATGTGGATGACGTGTACTACGCCAAAGAGGTGGGGTCGCTGGTCGATTTCCTGGACATTGACCACATCGAGGCGCTGCGCGGGCCGCAGGGCACGATCTATGGGCGAAACAGCAGCGTGGGAGCTATCCGGGTGGTCACCAAGACTGCGCCGCTGCAATCCTCTGACGTTTCGGGAGATGTCACGTTGGGCAGCGAACATGAGCGGGATGGTCGCGTCGCCGTCGGCCTTCCGCTGATTGAGGACAAGTTGGGTCTACGCATAGCGTTTAACACCAAGTATAACGACGGATACGAGATTAATACGCTCAAAGGCGACCGCGCGGACTCGACCGACAGCAACGCGGTGCGTGCTCAGCTGCTCGCGAAATTCAATGACGAGGTGAGCTTTACGCTGCGGGGTGATTATCTCAGGGACAACTCGCAGCCGGATGTAGCAATTAACTTCCTGAGCAACAATATTCAGCAGCTTCGGTTCCAGAGCGAAAAGTCTTACTCGGACGGGACGGTCGGCAGTCGGCTGGAGACGTTTGGAGGATCCGGTACGCTCAATTGGGCTGTAGGGGGGGATGCCAAATTGACGTCAATCACGGCCTATCGGGGCGTCAACACGCGCAACGCCTTTGACGCCGACGGAACTGCCGCGAACAGCTTTGAAGTGCCGCATAGTGATCTCCACGACCGCTCCTTCACTCAGGAGCTTTTCGTCAGCGGAAAGTACTCGCAGCTGGATTGGATTGCGGGCGCTTTCTACCTGACAGAGACGACGCACTATCTTTGGTCTTTGGAAATTCTTGCGCCCCCCTCGCTTCAGGACTTCGATCAGGAGGTCAATTCCCTCGCTGGATACCTGCAGGGCACCTACCACCTTACTGATCATTTGAATCTGGTTGCAGGCGGACGCTACACCACCGAACACAAGGACTTTGACGTGGTCAGCCACCTCGCTGACGGCAACTTCGATTTCAGTTACTCGAACCATGAGCTGGCCACCGACAAGTGGACCTGGCGCGCGGCGCTCGACTACAGCTTCGATCGGCCGATCATGCTGTATGCAAGCGCGGCAACGGGATTCCGCAGCGGTGGGTTGAACGGTAACGCCACCTCTTTGCCGGACGTGACCGGGGGAGGATTCCAGCCGGAAGATACTCTGATGTACGAGGCAGGAATCAAGAGCGACTTTCTATCGCATAAGCTGCGGATAAACGCCGATTACTTCTTTGGCAAGTACGACAATTTGCAGGAGGCCGTAGTCGAGCAGAACGGGAGCGTTAATCAGACTAGCTCTTCGGCCAAGGTGAACGGACTTGAGCTCGAGGCCAAGGCGTTGCCGCTCACAGGATTGGAACTTTATGTGAATCTCGGGACGCTCAATAACACGATTGAGAACTCTTCGGAGCACCTGCCTGTGGCACCCCATCTTCAATATACCGTTGGAGCCTTGTACTCCCACCAGGTCGGGGCACTGGGAGAGGCGAGTGTCGGGGCGGCCTACAACTGGAGCGACCGGCTCTACGAGGACATCGCCAACACACCGATTCTCCAGGTACCCTCGCACGGCAATCTCGACGCGCACGTAGGCCTTGCCACACCGAACGATCATTGGCGCTTCACGCTCGCAGGGTTCAATTTGACCGATAAGGTGTATCCAGTCGGAGGCTTTTATATTGCAGGTGGGTTTATCGCGGCAACCGAATGGCCCAGCCTGCCGCGGCGATGGTCGCTCACAGTGCAATATAAGAATTGATCAAACAGGGTGCAGCGAGGGTGGTGCAGGGGACGATTGCCGGCCGGCCGAGCGCAGTGGCGCCCAGCATCCCATGTGTACGGATTTAGAGGGTCATGGTCAGTGAGGACGCAGCGCCGCTGGCGCGCAATTTCTCGAGGTGCTTCCGGTACCGCGCGCTGGTCGCCCGGATATCGGACGCGATGGCCTGCTGGGCCTCCGCGCCCCGGCGCGAGCGGATAGCCTCGAGCGCTTCACGATGCGGAACCGCGGCGCCGCGCTTGATCTGTTCGGATCCGAGTTCCTCAAACAGCGCCAGCGTGCAAGGTCCAGAACGCACCCAGAGAGGCTCTATGAGGCCTGTGAGTGTGGAGTGGTGAGCGGCGGCGTAAATGGCGAAGTGAAATTCGCGATTGCGATGCAGGAGAAGTGTCGGATCGCGGGTTGCCTTAGCAGCAAGAAACTGGCGGTTAGCGGCCTCGATCCTTTCGATGTCGGTCGCGTCTGCGCGTTGCGCCGCGAGTCTCGCCGCCTGGCCCTCGAGGATCACTCGCACGTCGCAAATCTCCGCAAACTGATGCGCGCTCAAGACGGGAACACGCACCGAGCGGGTAGCCGTGACGTCGAGGACATTTTCAACAGTGAGCTTGTGAAGCGCCTCTCGAACCGGCATCACACTGGTACCGAGCTGCCGCGCGAGGTCGCGAATGGTCAGAGTCTCGCCAGGTTTGAACTGCCCCTCGATGAGGCTCTGGCGGATGCGCCGATAGACTTGCTCCTGCATCGTATTGCGGAGGATCGGCTTGAGGGAATTAGGCGATCTGCGGATCGGCATGCTATCCACGCCCTGAATATCCTTGCGCGTAGAATCTATCCGAGTCTGGGCGCGAGCCGCAACTCCGTGATCACAGATTACGAGCGTTTCAACGGCGCCGCCCGTGCGCACCGCGGCGGACGACGGCTTAAGAAACAAGGCCAGCGAGTCGATGCCGCTTAAGATCGATCGGGTGCGCCGGGACTTTCCCTACCTGGGTCAGTGCCTGTACCTCAACACCGCTACCGCCGGCCTCTCTTGGGCCGGGCAGGGCGCCGCGGCGGCCCGCTTTTACGACTTCAGCAAGGCACGTGGCTACGATGGTCACGAAGACTGGCGGGCCGAACTAAAGAGATGTCAAAAGCTCGTGGCCGAGCTGCTGAAGGTGAGTCCGGCGGAAGTGTCGTTCGTGTCGACAACTTCAGAAGCACTGAATCTCGTGGCGCGAGCGGTGCAGTTGCGGCCTGGCGATCGCATCGTGGTCGCGGAGGACGAGTTCCCGTCGGTGGAATTGGCATGGAACAGTGCTCGAGCCCGCGGGGTCGACGTGGTGCGCGTGCCCGTCCGAGCAGAGCCGCTGCGGACGCAGACACTGGCAGACGCCATCAGCGATCGGACGCGAATCGTCGCCGTCTCGCACGTCCATTGGTATACCGGGACGCGCGTCGATCTTGCGCTCTTATCGGAGGTGTGCCACAAACGCGGCGCGAGGCTGATTGTCGATGGGGTGCAGGCGGTCGGCGCCGTGGACGTGCAGGCTTCAGTCGCAGATCTGTACACGGCGTCGGTGTTCAAGTGGCTGCTTTCCGGTTTTGGTCTCGCGTTTCTGGTCACGAGGCGCTCGTTCTCGGAAACGCTCGAGCCTGAGCTGCGTGGTCACGGCAACGAGCCTCCATCAAGAGACCTGCCGTATGGCCATGCGAATCATCCCGGGATCTATGCCCTGGCAGCGACTTTGGACTATCTCGCGATGCTGGGGTGGACTGAGATCCATCAACGGGTCGCAACTCTCACAACGTTGCTGACCGAGTGCTTGAGGGCCAGGGGGCTTCGCGTCGTAACGCCATTGGACGCGCGGGCTGGAATCATCTCACTTGCGCGTCGTGACGCGCGGTTATGTGCCAGCAAGCTCGCACAGCGCAATGTGAAGGTCGAACTGCGAGGGGACCTCATCCGGGTCTCACCACACTTTTACAATACGGAAGCAGAGATTGAGGAATTCGTGGAGATCATCGCAACCGAGTGCCCGTAAGTAGATTCACACGTCCGACTCTCAATTTTGGGCCCCGAGCTCACCTTGCGAGCCCGCGGCGTGGCGATTAATTTCTTGAACAATGACATTCAGGATCTACAGTTCCAGAGTGAGAAGTCGTATTTGCAGGGCATCGGCGGCAAGATTGAGACTTTCGGGGGATCCGGGAGCCGGGCCGGTGGGTAGCGCGCTCGGAATCGCGGCCTTACTCTGCGCCGCCGCGATCGTGCATCTCTGCTTCGGAGAGCGCGGGGCGCGCGCCTCGTAGCGCGGAGCATTGCGGGCCTGCTGGAGAGTCAATGCGCAAACTGCTCACCGCTTTTGCACTGTCGGCTCTCTCGGGCGCGCTCGCGCCAGCGGCGCGGGGCCAGGCGGGCGCTACGCTCACCTCGAACGGCGTGTCCGCGGAGGCGCCCCGCCGCGCGGTCACGCACCACGAGATCACGATCGGCGGCGAGCGCATCGCGTACACCGCGACGGTGGCCGACGACATCGTCCCGGCGCTCGATGGCAGCCCGGGTGCCGCGGTGGTGACGATCGCCTACACGCGCGATGGAGTCGCGGACGCGGTGCGGCGGCCGGTCATGTTCCTCTTCAACGGCGGCCCGGGCGCCTCTTCGTCGCCGTTGCACATGAGCGCGCTCGGCCCGGTGCGGCGCGTCGCCGCGCGCTCCGGCGACCGGGGCTCCTCCGACTTCGCCGACAATCCCGACAGCCCGATCGATGCATTCGACCTCGTCTTCATCGATCCGGTATCGACCGGCTTCAGCCGCGCGCTGCCCGGCGTCGACCCGAAGCCGTGGTACGACGGCCGGCGCGACGCCGTCGCCGTGGGGCGGGTGATCGGGGACTGGCTGCGCTCCAACGGCCGGAAGGCTTCGCCGCGCTTTCTCGCCGGCGAGAGCTACGGCGCGAACCGCGTCGGACTGATCCTGAAGTACTCTCCGGCGCTGCGTTTCGACGGTGTGCTGCTCATCTCGGGGGGTGAGCACGAGCTCGCGGAGGGCAAGCCCGACTACGTCGACGCGCTGGCGCCGATGGCGGCCGGAGCTTACTTCCACGGCAAGATCGAGCGCGACGGGCGCACGGTCGAGCAGGTGGTCGCCGAGGCGCGCAGCTTCGGACGTACCGACTACGCGGCGGCGCTCGCCCGCGGCAAGAGGCTCCCGGGCGCCTGGCGTCACCGCGTCGCGGTGAAGCTCGCCTCGCTCATCGGGCTGCCGGCGGGGCTCCTCGAGACCCAGAACCTCCGCATCTCCAGCAACACCTACATGTTCAACCTGCTGAAGGACCAGGCACTGCGCACCGGTCTCCTCGACGTGCGCACCACTTCGCCGCTGGTCACTAACGCTGCCGGTGCGATCGATGATCCGGCGCTCGGCGTTACCAGGCCCGGTGCGCCGGGCAGCAAGCCGCCCACGGCGGCGGCGGTCGGCGCGGTGGCGAGTCCCGGCGTCGCGAAATACCTGCGCGAGGTGCTCGGCTTTCCTTCCGACGATCCCTACATCGGCGTCAACTTCACCGCCAACGTTGCCTGGAAGTGGGACCCGGACCGCAACACCGCGCGCCAGATCGCCGCGCGCATGAAGAGCGATGCGACCATGCGCCTGTACGCGGCCGCGGGCATCTACGACCTGCAGGGCGGGGGCGACGGCGCGGGGTTCCTCGAGGCCGGCGTGCCTCCCGCTCGGTTCACCTTCGATCAGTTTGCCGGCGGGCACGAGGTCTACGACGACGACGCCAATCGGGCGCGCTTCGCGGCGGACCTGCGGCGCTTCGTGCGCGGGCCCTGAGGACGGAGGCGAGTGGCCGCGCGAGGGCCGGCACGGCGGGCGAGGCTCGCCGCGACGCGTGCGGTCACTTCGTGACGAACGCGCGTAGATCTTTCATGAACGCCTCGGCGGGCTGCACTCCGAGGTAGGCCATGTGGCCTGACTCGTAGGTGCGGAACTCGACCCGCTCGAGCGGCATCTCGGCATGGCTCAACGCGTGCTCGGCGGCGGCGAAGGGCGTGGCGAGATCGTAGTATCCGGACGCCACCAGCAGCCGCATCGCGGGATTGCGGCGCATGGCGGCCGCGAGATCCGCCGTATGCGCGGCCTCCGGCCCGCCCGGCCCGTAGTCCCAGCGGCCGTTCACGTCCTTGAACGCGATCGCCTCGTAGTGCGCGTCGAGCGGGATCTTCAGGTCGTCGTGCAGGTATTCGTGGAAGGCGGCGATGAAGGCCGGGACGTATTGGCCCATCGCCGGATCGTCCGCCACCGGATCGCTCCCCGCGCCGCTGCGCGGCAGCGCGTAGCGCGCATCGTAGATACCGAGCTCGCGACCCTGCTCGTGCAGCAGCTCCCGGGCGAAGTCCCGACCCGAGACCCGCACGTGATGCTCGAGGAGGTAAGCCTCCGGCAGTCCGGTGAGGCTCGCGAGGCGCCGGGCGATCGCGCGCTGCTGATCGTCCGTCAGGCGGTCGCCGGCGTAGAGCGCCGCACCGTAGTCGCCCGCGGCGAACGCCCGTGCCTGCGCGACGAAGCTGCCGAGTGTGCGACCGGCCTTGTCCACCTTGCCGTGGTACCAGGCGACCGCGGCGAGCGTCGGCAGCAATGACTGCGCCGCGGCATCCGCGCCGGCGTGATCGAGCGCTGTGCCGAGGAGGATCGCACCGTTGAACGTGACGCCCGGCAGCGATCCCCCGCCGGTGGGTCCGCCGGCCAGCGCCTTCACGAGCGCGCACACGCGCACCGTGCCGTAGCTCTCACCGAGCACGAACTTGGGCGACCCCCAGCGCCCGTTGCGCGTGAGCCAGTCGACGATGAACTCGGCAGTGGCGCGCGCGTCCTCGATCACTCCGTAGTACTCCTCCGCCTTGCCCGCGCCGACCAGGTGGCTGAATCCCGTCCCCACCGGATCGATGAACACGAGATCGGCGACGTCGAGGGGACTCAGCGGGTTGTCCCGCAGGTGGAAGGGCCCGGCGGCGCACATAGGAGAAGCTGAACATCACCGCGGTGGGGTGTCCGCTCGAGTCCCCGAGGAAGCTGTCGCCGGCGGTCACCACGTAGCCGAGCGGCGTGCCGCCGAAGGTACCCTTGTGCATGCTCACGAACACCCGCGGGGCCGGGATCGGCGCGGCTGCCGGGGCATCGGCCGCGGGCGTGGCCGCGCGGGCGACGCCGGGGAGGAGCGCCACCAGGGCGAACAGCGCCGCCCGCGTTCGCGGGAGCCTGCGCGCTGCGCCGCTGCCGCCCATCCCGCGCTGCCGCTCCCCGGGTTGCACCGTCACTCGTGCAGGTTGAACGCGAGGAAGTAGCGCCGCCCGATGATGTCGCCGTAGCTCAGGCTCGGGAAGGACGGCTCTTCGTTGGTGAAGTTGATGATGCCCGCGCGCACCGTCACGAACCTGCTGACATCGTAGAGCGCCGAGATGCTGTGCTCGGCGTTCGAGGCGAGATACAGGTACTGGGTGTTCTGCGCCGTGTCGCCCGGGGCCGCGACGGTGCGCGGCAGGTAAAAGAGAGAGTAGGTGAGCTTCAGGGCACCGAAGGCGTAGCCCGCATCGAAGCGTGCCACCCAGTGCGGGTCCATCGCGGTGCCGGCGTACTGCGTCTCGGTCTCGGCGACGCTCAGCGTGTTGGTGTCGTTGTGCGTCAGCTCCAGGTTCAGGTCGACGTGACGGCGCGTCGCGACGTCGAAACGGTAGTGCAGGTTGAAGGTCTCGCCGCGATACCTGAGCAGCCCCGCGTTCACGAAGCTCGAGGTCGCCGTGACGACGTCGCCGTTGCTGTTGCGGATGAAGCTGTCGCAGTAGGCGGCGGGCTGCGGGATGCTGTCGTAGCAGGCGTCCAGGTAGTTCACCGGCTTGAACTCAGTGATCGCGTTCCTCAGCTTGATGTCGATGTGATCCGCCACCAGCGTGAATCCCGGCAGGAATCCCGGCTGCAGCACCAGCCCGAAGGTCGTGGTGTGTGCGATCTCGTTGGCGAGCGCGGCGTTCCCCTCGACGGTCACCGCCGCGGTCGCGAAGTTGGTCGCCGGATCGAGGTAGCCGGCGAGCCCCTGGCCGCCGTTGTAGCTCGGGTGGGCGGCGAACAACGCCTGGCAGTTGGCGAGGCGTGCCGCCGGGTTGACCCCGGCGCTTATGTAGCGGCTGTCGCAGGGATCGTGACCGACCGCAGCGAGCGAGGTGACCGGCGGCGCGAACAGGTCGTTGAGATTCGGCGCCCGGAACTGCGTGCCGGTCGAGCCGCGCAGGGTCAGGCCCGGCACCACGGTCCAGCGCAGCCCCGTGTCCCACAGATTGGCGGTGCCGGCGATGGAATTGTCGACGTAGCGGTAGGCGCCGGTGAGCTCGAGCGCCTTGACCGCCGGCAGCGTGAAGCTCCGGCCGGCGAGCGGCGCCAGCAGCTCGAGCGACAGCTCGTTGGTCTTGTACTGGCCGCTGGTCTGCGGAGTGGGGGCGCCCGAGGGCCCGAGTCCGAGGGCCGTGTCCTCGAGCGGGTCGTAGTTGGCGCTCTCGCTGCGGTGCTCGTAGGCGGTGTTGAATTTTACCGGCCCGGCCGGCAGCGCGAACAGCGGCCCACCCAGGGTGGCCAGAACGTCGTCCTCCTTCTCGTACTGTGTGAGCCCGAACAGGCCGCTCACATACGCTTGCGCGGCGGAACTCACCGGGTTGTCGCCGAAAGGATTGAGCGGCAGGCAGCCGGGATCGGTGACCGCGGGGGCGTTGATGGCGCAGACGATCTGGCCGGAGCCGTTGCGCACCGCGTCAATCGCATTGTTGAAGCGGTAGTTGACCGTGTTGTAGGAGCTGTTCTCGTTGCGGGTGTAGCCGCGACTGGCGGCAAGCTCCCAGAAGTAGTCCCGATCACGCCAGCGGAACGAGCCGTCGAGCCCGAGCAGCGCCCGCAGCGTATCCGTGTTGGTGGTGACCGCCGTGCTCGGGATCAGTCCGTTCCAGAACTTCGACAGCTCGACCAGCGAGGGCGGCAGCGGCGCACCCGCGAGCCAGGCGAAGCCGAGCCCCGGAGCGAGCGTGGTGTTGAGGTAGTTGGCGATGGTGTTCGCGGCCGAAGCCGGCAGGTACGGGTTCGAGGCCAGGATCGGGATCGCGCCGGCGCCGGAGGCCGCGGTGTTGAGTACCGTGAAACTCGGCTGCGAGCCGAGTGGATCGAGGCCGCGTGTATGGCCGTAGGAGAGCTCGGTCGACACTTTGATGCTCTCGGTGAGGTCGAGGTGGCCGATCACGAAGATGTTGCGCCGCTCGATGCCCGAGTAGAGCGAGCCGAGGTCCTCGTAGGGGTAACCGTCGCCCCCGCCCGCGAACGGGATGCCGACGAACGCCTCATTCGGGCCGGTGCCGGGCGGGAAGGTGCCGAGACCGTAGGGGATGAGGCCCGTGCCGGCGGAATTGAACTGCGTCGGCATGCCTCCCGGGTAATGGATGCCGTTCTGCGTCACCAGGAACGCGCCGCCGAAGGCCGCCTGGTAGGGCGCTCCCGGCGGCAGCACGAACGGCACTCCGTTGTTGCTGAATTCCCAGAACGTGGCGTTCGGCAAGAAGTAGGTCGGGTAGATCCCCTGGTTGTTCGGGCCGTTGTAGCGCGGATCGCCGTCCGGCACGAACGACAGCTGCCGCTCGGAGCGCTGCGACTGCAGCAGCGGATCGCTCTTCGACCACTCGAGGTTGACCGCCACGTTGCCGCGGTCGCCGAGGAAGTTGGTGCCGAGCGTGGTGCGCACGCTGTTCTGTGGGTAGTCGTCATGGGAGCTGCGCCCGGCCTGGGCGTCGAGCGCGGCGCCGGTGAAGTGGTCCTTGAGGATGTAGTTGACCACTCCGGCGATCGCGTCCGAGCCGTAGACCACCGAACCGCCCGCCTGGACCACCTCCACACGATCGAGGAGTCCCGTCGGGATCATGTTGGTGTCGACGACATTGTCGCCGAGGGTGACGACGCCTGTGGTCGGCGGGCTGGCGGCTCCGGAGGTGACGAAGCGCCGCCCGTTCACCAGCGACAGCGTGCGCCCGGCCCCCAGGTTGAAGAGATTGGGGAAGTCCTGGCCGCTTCCGCTGCTCGTGCCGTCGTGCGGCGTCAGCGCGAACTGCGGCACGTTGGCGGTCAGCTGGTTCAGCGCCTCGCCCACCTGGGTGTAGCCGCGGTCGGGCAGCACGTCGCTGCCCACCACGGTGAGCGGCGCGTTGGTCGTGGTGTCCGACACGTCGCGGTGGATGCGCGAGCCGGTAACGACGACCTCCTGCACGCTCTGATCGGAGGCGCCCGGCTGCGCCGCCGCGACCTGCGCGCCGGCGGGCGGCGCCAGGAGCTGCGCGCCGCAGGCGGCGGCCAGCGCGGCGAGCGGCGTCCCCATGCGCCGGGACAGTAGGCGATGGACCGTCGAAGGCATGTGCGGATCTCCCCTGCGAGGAGCCTCGTGCGACGCGGTTTTGTGGAGCCGCCTCCGCATCGGAACGGATGCGCCGGTCGAGGCTTCGTGCGAAGAGTATATGTTCGGGTGTACGCAATTTTTTTCCGCAAATGACTGGTTTAGGGCGCAGCGCGCGTTCTTTATGCACACAGGCAGGCGATGGCGCATTAAAAATGTCGGCGCCTGGTGCGCTTTTCGCGGCTCGGCGGTGCCCGCCCGGCCGTGTGAGGAGTGCGCGCGCGCTTCAGGGCGCGGCGCTGACGAAGCGCCGCACGTCGTCGGTGAGCGCGCGCAGGCTGGCCTCGATCGTGTAGGCCATGTGACCGCCCTGGTAGAAGTGGATGCGGGTCTGCGCGCGCGGCCAGTCCGACTGATCGAGCGCGAGCTGCGCGGCTCCGACCGTGGTCTGGGTGTCCTGCCAGCCGTTGGCGATCATCACGCGGAAGCGCGGGTTGGCCGCGAAGACTTCCGAGAGCAGCGACATGTAAGGCCAATCGGCGAACGGCGAGGTGCCGGTCCCGTTCCACTGCCAGCCCTCGAGGCTGTGGACGGGGCTGCGGGTGATGTAGTCGCCGACGTCTCCCACCCCGAGCTCGCCGTGCAGGTAGGCGGAGAAGGCGCTCTCATACGCGTGGTAGGTCACCTCGGCTGGATCGTACGGGCCGGACTCGGGTGCCGGGCCGAGGTAGCGCGCGTCCGTCATGCCGAGGATCTCGTGCTTGTCCTTGAAGAGCTCGCGGCGGTAGCGCTCCTTGGTGATGCGCAGCGAGTTCGCCAGGTACCAGCTCGCCGGGATGCCCGTGTAGCGCTCGAGGCGCGCCGCGATGCGGCGCCGCGTCGGCTGATCGAGCGAGGTGCCCTGGAAGAGCGCGGTCAGGTAATCGGTGCGCGCGAAGTGCTGCACTTCGGCGATGAAGTCCGCGAAGCTCTTGCGCTGCGTCTTCACCCGGCCGTGATACCAGGCGATAGCGGCGAGCGTCGGCAGCGAAACGACGTAGCTCGTCACGTTGGCCGGGCGCTGGGCGAACTCGATGATGTTGAGCGCCTGCCCCATGAGCACCACGCCCGCGAGCGGCAGCGGCGGGGCGAGCTTCTGCAGCTGCTCGGCGGTGGCGGCCGCCCGCATCGTGCCGTAGCTCTCGCCTAAGAGGTACTTGGGCGACTCGAGACGCTGGTGCTTCCTCGACCACTCGACCACGAACTGCGCGAGCTGCTGCCCGTCGGCCGTGACCGAGAAGTAGCTGACCGGGTCGACGCCGGGCAGCACGCGGCTGTAGCCGGTGCCGGCCGGATCGAAGAACACGAGGTCGGCCACATCGAGCACCGTGTATTGATTGTCGACGGTGCGGAATTTGGCGGGGTCGGCGGTGAGATCGTCGGGGATGGCGACCCGCTTCGGGCCGAAGGCGCCCATGTGCAGCACGGAGGACGGCGCGATCGGGCCGCCGTTGAAGACGAAGAGCACCGGGCGCTGCGCGGTGTCGGTGATCGAAGTGGCGAGGTAGGTGATGGCGACCAGCCGCGCCGCCGGCTTGCCGGCGTCGTCGGACACGACGATCGGCTCGACGATGGCATCGTAGGCGACCGGCTTGCCGTTGAAGGTGCCGGAGTGATGCGTGACTACCGGCTCGGCGGGGCCGGCCTGCGTCGGGCTCGTCTCGGCCGCCGGGTGCGCGGGGCTTTGCGCCCACGCGGCCGGGCCGAGGGCGAGCGGCAGGGCGACGCCCGCTATCCGGGCGAGTGAGCGGAGTTTCATCGGCATTGGCGCGCACCTCGTGAGCGGGCGTGGAGCGTCGCCACGGGAGCTTACGGCGCCGGCGCGGGATTTTCCTTGCCAATGGCGGCGGCAGGGGGCATGGATTATGCGCACGCTGTGCGTCGCGGGCGCGGCCGCGAAAGAAACATGCAGACCCGCTCAGCGCAGCCGGCGCGTCTTGAGAGGGATCGCGGTGGTGCTCTTGGCCTCGAGCAGCGTCACGATCGAGCGCACGTCCTGCACGCCCGGGAGCTTCATGAGCACCGAGAAGATGAACTCCTGGTACCAGAGCACGTCGGGCGCGATGACCTTCATCATGACGTCCATTTCGCCGAACACCGTGTAGCACTCGACGATCTCGGGGATGTTGTCGATCTGCCGGACGAACTCGGCGCGGTCCTGCTCGCTGAGGCGCAGGATCTTCGCCTGCGCGAAGATCTGGATCTGGAAGCCGAGCTTGTGGCGGTCGAGGATCGCGACGGTGGCCTTGATGTAGCCCTCCTCGCGCAGCCGTTGGATGCGGCGCCAGCACGGCGACTGCGAGACGCCGACGCGCTCGGCGAGCTCGGCGGTCGAGAGCGAGGCATCCTGCTGCAGGAGCGCCAGGATCTTGAGGTCGATCGAGTCGAGCTCGGGAGGCATCGTTTTTCTCTTGTCGCGGCCTGAAACGCATAATCCATGCACGAACATTGCCCGTCAAGGTTGATTGAACCCGGGCCCCGGCCGCTTCGCGCGGCCGCCGCCGTCCGCCTCGCGCCCGTGCATGGTCCATGCGCGGCGAGGTCCGATCACGGATAGAACGCGCAGTCGCCACCGCTTTTGGCCGCCGCTTCGGAAAAAAATGCCGCGGGCCGAGACTTATGATTCACGGCATGAAGGCCTTCGCACTGGCCGGCATCCTCGCGGCGATGCTCGGCGGCGCGACCACGGGCGGTGCGGCCGCTGGACCGTGACCGGGTGATCCGCGGCCTGCGGCCCGACTCGAACGCGGCGCGCGCCGGCCTGCGGGAGGGGGACGAGGTCATCGAGCGCACGCTCCCCGACCAGGAAGATCCGAACCGCGAGCTGACCTTCACGGTGCGGCGCGGCATCGAGCAGGCCATCCGCTTCACGCCCGAGGGCCGCAGCGCCAAGGCTCATCGCTGGACGCGCGTGCCCGGGGTTCCCGACTCAAGCTGCAGGTACTGACGATGATCAAGCCGACGCTCGCCATCTTGCTCCTCGGGTATGTCGCCGCCCCCGCCTCGGCCGCCGCGGCCGAGGCGCAGACCACCGAGCGCTTCTCCGTGGTCGCCGACGGCGAGACGGTCGGGCACGTGGTCGCGGTGCGCTCCGGGAATCGAGTGGACATCGACTACGCGGTGCTCGAGAACGGCCGTGGCCCGAAGCACCAGGAGCACCTGCTGCTCGGCGCTTCGGGCATGCCGGTTTCCTGGACGATCGAGGGAACCTCGCTCATGGGCGCCGCGGTGCACGAGCGGCTCGCGTGGCACGACGGGATGGAGAGCTGGAGCAGCCAGGCCGACCACGGCGAAGTCCCGGCCCCGAAGCCTCGGCTCTACGTTGCCGATGACGCGAGCCCCTGGGCGCTCGGTCTGTACGCCGGCATCCTGAGGAAGCTGCCGGGCGGCGCGCTCGACGTGCTGCCGAGCGGCCGGCTGCTCGCCCGCCGGGTGCGTCGCATCGCGGCGGCGGTGACCTCGCAGTTGCCGCTTGATGCCTACGTGCTCACCGGCGTGGATCTCACGCCGCAGTTCCTGCTGCTCGATCCGCGCGGACGGCTGTTCGCGGTGCTGTCGAGCTCGCTGCTCGTGCGCCAGGGTTTCGAGAAGCGCTATCAGGCGCTGCGGGATCTCGAGGAGAGCCTGACCGTCGAGCTGCTGCGCGCCGTGCAGCAGAAGGTCGCGCACCGCTACGACGTGCCCATCCACATCCGCAACGTGCATATCTTCGACCCGACGTCCGGGACCATCGGCGGGCTCGAATCGCTGATTGTCTACGGCGGCATGATCACGACCATCGAGCCGGAAGCGCCCGGCGTGGCGCCGTTGCCCGACGAGGTGCTGATCGACGGCGAGGGCGGCACACTGGTCGCGGGCCTGCACGATATGCATGCCCACAACACGCTCTGGAGCGGCCCGTTCTACCTGGCGGCGGGCGTCACCACCACGCGCGACATGGGCAACTTCAACTCCTTCCTGCTCGGACTCGTGAAGCGGCTCGATGCGGGCGAGCTCCCGGGACCACACGTCATCCCCTCCGGCTTCATCGAGGGGCGGAGCCCCTACTCGGCGCGCACCGGGTTCATCCCCGAGACGCTCCCCGAGGCGCTGCGTGACGTGCACTGGTACGCCGACCGCGGCTACATCCAGATCAAGATCTACAACTCGATGAACCCCGAGTGGGTGAAGCCGCTCGCCGCCGAGGCGCACGCCCTCGGCCTGCGCGTGGTCGGTCACGTCCCGGCATTCACCACCCCCGATCGCATGATCCAGGACGGCTACGACGAGATCACCCACATCAACCAGCTGATGCTCGGCTGGCTGATCAAGCCCGGCGAGGACACGCGCACGCCGCTGCGCCTCACCGCCATGGGGCGCGCCGCCGATCTCGATCTCGAGAGCGCGCCGGTGCGGCACACCGTAGAGCTCATGAAGGCCCACCAT
>WNFW01001635.1_pt1 | contig 15534 bp, 14 predicted proteins | sample 5400131 | NCBI WGS metagenome assembly WNFW01 (sample SAMN13153362, study PRJNA577476) | soil metagenome | isolation source: 20 cm soil or saprolite under grassland replicate 1 | place: USA:California | collected 2016-06-15 | reverse complement strand
CGCGGGAGGATCACCTCCACGCAGGTACGCTCCGTGCCTCGCTCGCGCTGAGCGGTGCGCTCACGGTCGTGCTCTCCGCGGAGGCGTTGCCCTCCCTCGACGGCGCGCAGGCGCGGCGCCGGCGAGAGCGCCACGAGGAGGGGGTGCTCCGGAGCTGGCGGCGCCGCCAGCCCACCGCGCGGCGCTCGCCCGCGTGGCTCGCCCAGCTCGTCCTGGCCGCGGATCAATTCATCTCGACGCGGGCGATCGCGGGCGGGACCGACGGGACGACGATCGTCGCCGGCTATCCCTGGTTCGGCGACTGGGGGCGCGACACGATGATCGCGCTCGCCGGCCTCACGCTCGTGACCGGCCGCGCGGAGCTCGCGCGCCGCATCCTCACGACCTGGGCGCGCTTCGTGGACCACGGGATGCTGCCGAACCGCCTCCCCGACGCCGGCAGCCCCCCCGACTACAACACGGCCGACGCGGCCGGGAGAGCCCGGGGTCCAGATCACCTGGATGGACGCGAAGGTCGGTGAGCGGGTCGTGACGCCGCGGACCGGCAAGCCGGTGGAGATCAACGCGCTCTGGTACAACGCTCTCCGCGCGATGGCGGCGTTCGCGCGTCGGCTCCAGAAGCCTGCGGAGCCGTGGGACGACGCCGCCGCGCTCACGAACGCCGGCTTCGAGAGGTTCTGGAACGAGCGGTCAGGGTGCTGTTACGACGTGCTCGACGGGCCCGACGGCCACGACGATACGCTCCGGCCCAATCAGCTGCTCGCGGTGGCGCTGCCCGAGAGCCCGCTCGCGCGCGAGCGCCAGCGCCGCGTCGTCGACGTGTGCGCGCGCCACCTCCTGACGTCCTATGGTCTCCGCACGCTCGCGCCCGACCATGCCCACTACCAGGGTCGCTACGCCGGCGGCCCGCGGGAGCGGGACATCGCCTACCACCAGGGCACCGTGTGGGCCTGGCTGCTCGGGCCGTTCGCCGTCGCCCACTTCAAGGTCCACGGTGACGCCGAGACCGCGCGCTCATTCCTGATCCCGCTCGCCGACCACCTCGGCGACTACGGCGTCGGGTCCGTGGCGGAGGTCTTCGACGGCGACCCGCCCTTTGCCCCGCGGGGCGCCATCGCCCAGGCATGGTCGGTCGCGGAGGCTCTCAGGGCCTGGCACCAGATCGGCGGCTAGGCGTCGTGGACGACCCGCTCGAAAAGCAGTAAGCTCGCTTTCACCCCGGCCGAGCATGTGTGGAGGACACTGTGGAGCGAGAGCCGCGTTGCATCGCGAGGAGTCGGTGACACCGCCGGGCTGCCGGCTTCCCCGCGATCTTGACGCAAAGGTGCGGGCCGCGCTCGAGGACTGGGCGGATAGCGGGAAGGTGGGCCGGCTCTGGGCGCGGGACCCGACGCTGTGGACCGGGCGCGACGAGGCGCGGTGGCTCGGCTGGCTCGGGATCGTGGATCAGCAGCTCGGCCGTCTCGACGAGTTCCGCCGCGCCGCCGAAGACGTCAGGCAGGCGGGCCTCAGTCACGTCCTCCTGCTCGGCATGGGCGGCTCGAGCCTCTGCCCCGAAGTCCTCAAGATGACCTTCGGTCGCATCGCCGGCCGGCCCGAGCTCCACGTCCTCGACTCGACCGATCCCGCGCAGGTCCGGACGCTCGAGACGACCGTGGATCTCCTGCGGACGCTCTTCATCGTCGCGTCCAAGTCGGGCACGACGCTCGAGCCCAACATCTTCAAGCAGCACTTCTTCGAGCGGGCGAAGGCGGCCGTCGGTGCCGCGGAGGTCGGGCGCCGCTTCGTCGCGATCACCGACCCGGGCTCGCAGATGCAGCGGGTCGCCGAGGCCGATGGCTTCCGACGCGTCTTCTTCGGCCTGCCGTCGATCGGCGGGCGCTACTCGGCGCTCTCCGACTTTGGGATGGTGCCCGCGGCGATGATGGGTCTCGACGTCGCGCGCCTCCTCGGCCGCGCGGCCGAGATGGCGCGCGCCTGCGCGGCGAGTGTCCCGGTGGAAGAGAATCCCGGCGCCGTGCTCGGGATCGTGATGGGCGTGCTCGCCAAGAACGGACGCGACAAGGCCACGCTCGTCGCCTCGCCCGCGATCCACGCCCTCGGCGCCTGGCTCGAGCAGCTCCTGGCCGAGTCCACCGGCAAGGAGGGACAGGGCCTCATCCCGGTCGATCGCGAGCCCCTCGGCGCCCCCGAGGTCTACGGCGTCGACCGCTTCTTCGTCTACCTGCGGCTGACCTCGGCGCCCGACGCGGAGCAGGATCTCCGCGTCGAGGCGCTCGAGCGCGCGGGCCAGCCGCTGGTCCGGATCACGGTGGACGATCCGTACGACCTCGGCGCCGAGTTCTTCCGATGGGAGTTCGCGACGGCCGTGGCCGGCGCGATCCTCCACGTCCATCCATTCGACCAGCCCGACGTCGAGGCGAGCAAGCTCGCCACGCGCCGGCTGACCGAGGAGTACGAGAAGGTGGGCGCACTGCCGTCCCAGGCGGCGGTGCGGGCCGACGACACACATCTCCACGCGGCCCTCCGGAACCATCTCGGCCGGCTTGGAGCCGGCGACTACGCCGCGCTCCTGGCCTACGTCGAGATGAACGCCGCGCACGAGCGCGAGCTCCAGGCGATCCGAGGCGCGATCCGCGACCGATATCGGGTGGCGACGTGTCTTGGGTTCGGGCCGCGCTTCTTGCACTCGACGGGCCAGGCCTACAAGGGCGGGCCGAACTCCGGCGTGTTCCTCCAGATCACGTGCGACGATGCAGTGGACGTGCCGGTGCCGGGCCAGAAGTACACATTCGGCGTCGTGAAGGCCGCGCAGGCCCAGGGCGATTTCCAGGTGCTCGTCGAGCGAGGACGCCGCGCGCTCCGGATCCATCTCGGCAAGGACGTGAAGGGCGGGCTGGCGACACTGCGGAGCGCCGTCAGCCAGGCGACGGCGTAGGCGCCGCGCGAGGGAGGGCGGAGGTCATGCAGATCGGCATGGTGGGGCTTGGACGGATGGGCGGCAACATGGCTCGGCGACTCATGCGGGGCGGCCACGCGGTCGTCGCCTACGCGACGGACCCCGAGGCGGTCCGGCAGCTGGCGGCCGACGGCGCCACCGGCACGGCGACGCTCGACGACGTCGTTGGGAAGCTCGAGCCGCCCCGCGTCGCGTGGGTCATGGTGCCGGCGGGTGTCGCGACCGAGCAGGTCGTCGGCGATCTCGCGAAGCGCTTCGAGCCCGGCGACACGATCGTCGACGGCGGCAACTCCTTCTACAAGGACGACGTGCGACGGATGAAGATGCTTCGCGAGAAGCAGATCCACTACGTGGACGTTGGCACGAGCGGCGGCGTCTGGGGGCTCGAGCGCGGCTACTGCCTCATGATCGGTGGCGAGCGGGCGGTCGTCGAGCACCTCGACCCGGTCTTCCGGACGCTCGCGCCCGGCCTGGGGACCGTCCCGCGGACGCCGGGACGCGAGAAGGCCGGCGGCACCGCCGAGCACGGCTACCTCTACTGCGGCCCCTCGGGCGCCGGCCACTTCGTCAAGATGGTCCACAACGGCATCGAGTACGGGCTCATGCAGGCGTACGCCGAGGGGCTCGACATCTTCAGGAACGCGGGCTCGAAGGACCTCGACCCCGACCTGCGCTACGACCTCGACATCGCCGACATCGCCGAGGTCTGGCGGCGCGGCTCCGTCGTCGCGTCCTGGCTCCTCGACCTCACCGCGCAGGCCCTCGTCGAGGACCCGACGCTCTCGAACTACACGGGCGTGGTCGCCGACTCGGGCGAGGGGCGCTGGACGATCATGGCGGCGATCGAAGAGGGCGTCCCGGTGGACGTGCTCTCCGCCTCGCTCTACGTCCGCTTCCGATCGCGGCAGGACCACACCTTCGCCGAGAAGGTCCTCTCGGCGATGCGCCAGAAGTTCGGCGGCCACGTCGAGCGGCCGTCCGGGGGGTAGCGCGGAGGGCCGTGGACGGACCGTTATGATCCTCGCGGGGGACGTCGGCGGCACGAAGACCGCCCTCGCGCTCTACGACGTCCGGGACGGCGAGCTCACGCTCGTGCGCGAGGCGGCGCTGCCGAGCCGGGAGTTCGCGGCGTTCGAGGCCGCCGTCGCGAGCTTCCTCGCCGGTGCGCCCCGCGGCGCGGTCGAGGCGGCGTGCTTCGGCGTCGCCGGGCCCGTGGTGCACGGGCGCGGCCTCACGACGAACCTCCCGTGGGTCCTCGACGAGACGACGCTCACGGTGGAGATCCCGGCGAAGCGCGTCAGGCTCCTCAACGACCTCGAGGCCGGAGGCCATGGCGTCCTCGCGCTAGGGCCGTCGTCGCTGACAACGCTGCAGCCGGGCGCGGCCCGGTCGGGCAACATGGTACTCGTCGCCGCCGGCACTGGGCTCGGCGAGGCGCTCTTGATCTGGGACGGGGAGCGTCATCACGTCGTCGCCACCGAGGGCGGCCACGCCGACTTCGCGCCCCGCACCGACCTCGAGGTGGAGCTGCTGCGTTTCCTCCGGCAGGAGTTCGGACGCGTGAGCTACGAGCGCGTGCTCTCGGGCCCCGGGCTCTTCAACATCTACCGGTTCCTGCGCGACACGGGCGGTGTGCCAGAGCCCGCATGGCTCCGCGACCGCATGGAGCACGAGGACCCGAGCGCCGTCGTGTCGGACGTCGCGCTCGCGAGCGGCCACCCGCACTGCGTCCAGGCGCTCGGGATGTTCGCGTCGATCTACGGCGCGGAGGCGGGCAACCTTGCCCTCAAGGCGCTCGCGGTCGGCGGCGTCTTCATCGGCGGCGGCATCGGGCCGAAGATCCGTCCGAAGCTCATCGACGGGACGTTCGTCACCGCGTTCTGCGACAAGGGACGGTTCGCCACGCTGATGGCGTCGATCCCGGTCTCGCTCGTCGTCGAGCCACGGGCGGCGCTCCTCGGCGCCGCGCGCGTGGCGCAGAGCCTCCTGTAGCGCCTCATGGCCAGGCGACGCGGCGTCACGCCCGAGGAGGCGCGGCTCCACGAGGCCCGCGAGCGGAGCGCCCACTGGAGACGCTGGGGCCCGTACCTGGCCGAGCGGGAATGGGGCACGGTGCGTGAGGACTACAGCCCGAACGGCGCCGCCTGGGAGTCCTTGCCGCACGACCACGCCCGCTCGCGCGCGTACCGCTGGGGCGAGGACGGGATCGGCGGTATCAGCGACAACCACGGCCGCCTCTGCTTCGCCCTTGCTCTGTGGAACGGACGTGACGCGATTCTGAAGGAGCGTCTGTTCGGCCTCACGGGAGCCGAGGGCAACCACGGCGAGGACGTGAAGGAGTACTACTTCTACCTCGACTCAACGCCGACGCATGCCTACATGAAGTTCCTGTACAAGTACCCGCAGGCCGAGTTCCCGTACGCGACCCTGGTCGAGGAGAACCGGCGGCGGGGCCGGGGGGCGCGCGAGTACGAGCTCCTCGACACGGGCGTCTTCGACGGCGACCGCTACTTCGACGTGACGGTGGAGTACGCGAAGGCGGCGCCCGACGACGTTCTCGTGCGGGTCACCGCGGCGAACCGCGGCCCCGAGCCGGCCGAGCTCCATCTGCTCCCGACGCTCTGGTACCGGAACAGCTGGGCGTGGGACGTGCCCGAACCCGAGCGCCCGACGCTCCGCGCGGGGCGCCCCGGGGTCGGCCACGTGACGATCGAGGGCGATCACCCGTCGCTCGGCCTCCGGTGGCTGTACTGCGCCGGCGCGCCCGAGCTCCTCTTCACCGAGAACGACACGAACGTCGAGCGCCTCTGGGGACGCCCGAACGCGAGCCCGTACGTCAAGGACGGCATCGGCCGCTACGTCGTCGAGGGGAGAACGGATGCGGTCAACCCGGGGCGGGTCGGTACGAAGGCGGCGGCGTACCACCGGCTCACGCTCGGCGCCGGCGCGAGCGCGAGCGCGCGCTTCCGGCTCACGAACACGCCGATCCCGCGGGATGCGTTCGGACGCGAGTTCGAGACCGTCTTCGCCCAGCGCCAGGCCGAGGCGGACGAGTTCTACTCGACGGTGATCCCGACGGACCACTCCGACGACGCGAAGCGCGTGATGCGGCAGGCGTTCGCGGGGCTCCTCTGGTCGAAGCAGTTCTACCACTACGACGTCAAACGCTGGCTCCAGGGTGACCCCGCGCAGCCGCCGCCGCCGCCCGAGCGGTGGCGAGGGCGGAACCACGAGTGGCTCCACCTCTACAACGAAGACGTGATCTCGATGCCGGACACCTGGGAGTACCCGTGGTACGCGGCGTGGGACCTCGCGTTCCACATGATCCCGCTCGCGCTCGTCGACCCCGACTTCGCCAAGGCCCAGCTCGTGCTGTTCTTGCGCGAATGGTACATGCACCCGAACGGCCAGATGCCGGCGTACGAGTGGGCGCTCGGGGACGTCAACCCACCGGTTCACGCGTGGGCCGCGTTGCGTGTCTACCGGATCGAGCGCCGCCTCCGCGGCCGGGGCGACCGCGTGTTCCTCGAGCGGGTCTTCCACAAGCTGCTGCTGAACTTCACCTGGTGGGTCAACCGCAAGGACACCGAGGGCAAGAACGTCTTCCAGGGCGGCTTCCTCGGCCTCGACAACATCGGGCTCTTCGATCGCTCGGCGCCACTGCCGGGGGGCGGCCAGATCGAGCAATCCGACGGCACCTCGTGGATGGCGATGTACTGCCTCAACATGCTCGCGATCGCGCTCGAGCTGGCCAAGCAGGACCCGGCCTACGAGGACGTCGCCTCGAAGTTCTTCGAGCACTTTGTCTATATCGCGCACGCGATGCACACCCTCGACCTCTGGGACGAGGGTGACGGCTTCTACTACGACGTCCTCCGCGCCGACGGCCGGGCGTGCCGGCTGAAGGTGCGCTCGATGGTCGGCCTCATCCCGCTCTTCGCGGTCGAGACGCTCGAGCCAGAGGCCGTGGACAAGCTCCAGAGCTTCAGGCGCCGGATGCAGTGGTTCATCGACAACCATCCCGAGTTCCGCGAGCACGTCGAGGCGTCCTCGAAGCCCGGGGTGGGGCTCCGGCGGCTTCTTTCCGTCGTGTCGCGCGAGCAGCTTCCCCGGGTGCTCGGCTATATGCTCGACGAGGCGGAGTTCCTGTCGCCGCACGGCGTCCGCGCGGTCTCGCGCGTCCACAAGGACCGCCCGTACGTGCTCGAGCTGAACGGTATCGAGCACCGCGTGGACTATGAGCCGGCCGAGACCACGAGCGGCCACTTCGGGGGCAACTCGAACTGGCGGGGCCCGGTCTGGTTCCCGGTGAACTATCTCCTCATCGAGTCGCTTCAGAAGCTCCACTATTTCTACGGGGACGCGCTCACGGTGGATTGCCCCACGGGCTCGGGGACGAAGCTCAACCTCTGGCAGGTGGCCGCCGAGCTGTCGCGGCGGCTCACGCGGATCTTCCTCCGCGGCGGCGACGGGCGGCGACCGGTCTACGGTGGCTCCGAGAAGTTCCAGCGCGACCCACACTGGAGCGACTTGATCCTGTTTTACGAGTACTTCAACGGCGACGACGGCGCCGGGATCGGCGCGAGCCATCAGACGGGCTGGACCGGACTCGTCGCGAAGCTCCTACAGCAGAGTGGCGCGTAGCCGCGCGTCGCGGCGCCCTCACCTCACGCCTTGCCCTGGAGCGCGCGCTTGAGCTGGTCGAGGTGGTTGTCGTCGTGCCAGGCCCAGAGCGCCACGAGCGCGTCGAGCGTCATCGGGTTGGTGCCGAGGGTGCCCGACCGCTTCCACTGCTCGGCGCCGAGTCCGCGCAGGGCGCGGAGCGACTCGCCGCGTCGCCGGCGGAACTCTTCCACCACCGCGGCGGCGTCCGCCTTCAGGTACTCGCGCTCGGTCGCGGCCTTGTCGGAGTCGGGGATCGGGAGCTTCGCGCCGTCCTGCGCCACGATGGTCTTGAGCGCGTGGAGGAAGAACTCCTCGGTATCGCGCAGGTGGCACGCGACCTCCTTCGCCGCCCAGTTCTTCCCGTCCGGGCGCTTCGAGAGCACGGCCTCGCTCTGGCCTCGGAACGCGGCGGCGAGCTCATCGGGGGTCCGCTCGCAGCGGGCTAGGCGGGCGACGATCGGCTGCTTGGCGTACTCGGCCATCGTGGGCATGGTGGTTCTCCTCTCGGGCACGAGCTGCGCGAACAGGCTCGACTCCCGCTTGTAGAAGCCCTCCGTGTGGAAGGAGTCCCGGAGCCTGAGGCCAGTGTAGTCCAGGTGATGGCCGACCTCGTGCAGCAGCGTCCGGAGATACGTCCGGAATGCTACCACCCTCTTCTGCTTCGCGGTGCGCATCCAGAGCTGGACGCGGGGCGGCCGGCCGCGCTCGTTCGTGTAGAGGCCGTGCAGCTCGCCCCACCGCGCGTGCGGCCGCGCTGTGAGCACGTCCACCCGGACTGGCGGCAGCGCCATCGCGTCACAGAGGCCGGCGACCAGCGCCTGGCTCGCCCGCTGGACGGCCTCGCGCTCCTCGGCCCCGAGCGCGACCGCGAGCGCCTGCACCAGGGGCTGGAGCTCGGCCGGGCGCTCCAGCCGGATCTCGGTGAGCGCGTCGCTCTTCCGGTAGACTGCCTGCTGGCCGCGCGTGAGCCGCGCGTAGTACGCGAACGGCAACGCGCTAGGTGCCCGTGAAGCGTGGCTTGCGCTTCTCCAGGAAGGCCTTCGCGCCCTCGATCCGGTCCTCCGTCGTGCGCAGGAGCGTCGCGAGGTCGTTCTCGAGCCTCAGGCCGTCGGCGAGCGGCAGCTCGAGCCCCTTCACCACCGCCTCCTTGGCGTAGCGGAGCGCGACGGGCGCCTTCGCGGCGAGCGTGCGCGCCAGCTCGAGCCCCGCCGCCTTCACCTCCGCGGCGGGCACGACGCGCTCGACGAGCCCGATCCTCAGCGCCTCGCGCGCGTCGATGCGCGCGCCCGTGAGGATCATCTCGAGCGCCTTGCCGCGCCCGACCAGTCGCGGCAGCCGCTGCGTGCCGCCGCCGCCGGGGATGATCGCCAGGTCGACCTCGGTGAGGCCGAGCCGCGCGTCGTCACCGGCGATGCGGATGTCGCACGCGAGCGCCAGCTCGAGGCCGCCCCCGAACGCGTAGCCGCGGATCGCGGCGACGATCGGCTGGGGGCAGCGGTCGAGGAGCTGGCGGAAGTCCAGGCGGCGCCGCGTCTCGCGGAACCTCACCGGCACCTGCGGGGCCACGAACTCCCGGATGTCGGCGCCGGCCGAGAACGCGCGCTCGCCCGCGCCGGTGACGACGACGACGCGGACGTCGTCGTTCGCGACGAGACCGCCGAAGCAGGCCACGAGCTCCCCGCGCATCCGTTCGTTCATCGCGTTGTGGATCTCGGGGCGGTTCAGGGTGAGCGTCGCCACGCCGTCGGCGACCTCCCAGACGATCGTCTCGTAGGTCATGGCATTGCGGACCTTTGGACAACGCGGGGCTGGGGCCCCGCCGTCCGAGGCGAGCCTATGATCAAGTCGCGGGTTCCGCGAGGCCGAAGTGCACCGTGGGTGGCCTGAGTCAGACGCGCGTCGCTCATCACGCCGGGCCTCCGAGGACGTGGCGTCGGCGGAGGTCGGCGATCGCGGCGTCCGAGTAGCCGAGCTCCGTCAGGATTTCGCCGGTGTGCTGGCCGAGGGTCGGCGGCGGCCCGGGGTCGCGCGTCGGCGTGTCGTCGAACACGAGGGGCTGGCCCATCATCCGGAGGCGTCCGACCTCCGGATGCTCGTACTCGTGGACCAGGTCGTGGTGGCGCACCGCCGGGTGCTCCATGAACTCGGCGACCGTCTGCACGGGCGCGACGGGAATGTCGTGCTTCGCGAGGCGCTCGAGCCAGTGGGCCCGTGGCGCCGACTTGAACGTCTCTTCGATGAGCGGCAGGAGGGCCTGGTTGTTCTGCAGGCGCAGGAGCCACGAGGCGAAGCGCGGGTCCGCGGCGAGGTCTTCCATGTCAAGCGCCGTGCAGAGCTTCGTCCAGAAGGCCTGATTGCCGACGGCGAGGAAGAACCACGCGCCGTCGCCCGCCTGATAGAGGCGGTACGTCGGGTTGTCGCGGATGAGCGTGGGCTTCGACGGGTAGTCCACGGCGACGCCCGACTGGAGCGCCATGACGCCGCGGAGCAGGGAGGTCTCCAGGCGCTGGCCGCGACCCGTCCGCTCGCGCGCGAAGAGCGCGGCGAGGATCCCCTGGGTGGCGAGCGCCGCCGTGTAGTAGTCGGTCGGGGCCGTGCGGAGATACTGCGGCGGCCCGCCGAAGCCCTGGAGCGTCATGAGGCCGCCGAGCGCCTGGAAGATCGGGTCGAAGCCCGGGCGCTCGGTCCCGGGACCCGTCGAGCCGAACGCGGTGACCGAGCAATAGACGAGCCGCGGGTTGAGCGACGAGAGGTGCCCGTGGCCGACGCCGAGCCGGTCGGCGACGCCGGGCCGCATGTTCTCCATGAAGACGTCCCCGCGCGTCGCGAGCGTCTCGACGATCGCGCGGCCCTCCGCCGTCTTGAGGTTCAGCGCGATCGAGCGCTTGCCGCGGTTCCAGCCGAAGAAGCCGGGGAGCTCGCGGAAGCTGTCGCCTTCGAGCGACTCGACCTTGACCACGTCGGCGCCCATGTCGGCGAGCTGCATCGCGGCGTAGGAGCCCGCGATGTAGCTCGTGAGGTCGACGACTCGGATGCCCTCGAGCGGCGGCGCGGCCACGGCGGCGCGCTACGCCGCCACACGTCGGAGGATCGCTTCGCGGTGGTAGTCGCCGTCCCCGTACATCGACTCGAGCGCCTTGGCGCGCTTGAAGTAGAGGTGGAGGTCGTACTCCCACGTGAAGCCGATGCCGCCGTGCACCTGGATCGCCTCGCCGCACACCTTGCGCGCGGCGTCCCCGACGTAGGCCTTCGCGACGGACGCCGCGAGCTCGGCGTCCTCGGCCTTCGCGTCGAGCGCCCACGCGGCGTAGTAGACGGCGGAGTGCGAGTTCTCCGCCTCGAGCAGCATCTCCGCGCACTTGTGCCGGATCGCCTGGAAGGAGCCGATCGGCTGGCCGAACTGCTCGCGTACCTTGGCGTAGCCGACCGCCATGTCGAGGCAGCGGCGCGCGGCGCCGAGCATCTCCGCCGCCGCGCCGACCGCGCCGCGCCGCAGGAGCGCGGCGAGGAGCGGCCCGGCCTGGCCCGGGCCGCCGAGCAGAGCGTCGGCGGCGACCGGCGCCCGGTCGAGCGTGACGTCGACGAGGCGCGTGGCGAGGTCCATCACCGGGACGGGCTCGAGTGCGAGCCCCGCGGCCCGGGGATCCACCAGGAACAGCGTGAGCCCGTCCGGCGCCTGCGCGGGCACGAGGAGGACGTCGGCGACGTGGGCCCACGGGACGAACCGCTTCCGGCCCGAGAGCGTCCAGCCCTTGCCCGTCTTCTCCGCGCGCGTCTGCGCCGCCTCCGGGCGCCAGTCGAGCTCGGTATCGAGGAAGGCGATCGTCGCGCGCGCGTCGCCCGTCGCGACGGCGGGGAGCCAGCGCTTCTTCTGCGCCTCGGCGCCGGCGAGCTCGATCGCCGTCGCCGCAAGGACCGTCGGCCAGTACGGGCCGGGGTACGCCGCCCGGCCCATCTCCTCGAGGAGCAGGGCGGTCTCGACCATGCCGAGGCCGCTGCCGCCGTGCGCCTCGGGCAGCGAGAGGCCGAGCCAGCCGAGCTGCGCGATCTCCTTCCACAGCGTGTCGCTCTCACCGCGCGGGTCGTCCCACAAGAGGCGCACCGTCGCGGGCTTCACGTGCTCGTCGAGGAACCCGCGGGCCGAGTTCTTCAGGAGCTGCTGGTCGGAGCTGAACGAGAAGTCCATGGCGTCAGGCCTTCAGGCGGTCCGCGCGCACTTCCTTGGGCAGGCCGAGCACGCGCTCCCCGATGATGTTCTTCTGGATCTCCGAGGAGCCCGAGTAGATCGTGCCGGCGCGCGACCAGAGGAACGCGGTCGCCCACGTGCCGGGCTCGCCGGAGGAGGTGTCGATGTCCTCGAACTCCTCGCGCGCGGAGACGAGCTGGCCGTACGGCCCGAGGATCTCGAGCGCGAGCTCGAAGTAGCGTTTCTCGAACTCCGTGTAGGAGAGCTTGGTGATGGACGACGCGGCGCCCGGGGAGTCGCTGTTCTGCAGCGCCGACAGCACCCGCAGCGCGGCGTAGCGCTGGACCTCGAGCTCGGCGTAGGCCTTCCCCAGCCGCGCGCGGACCGCGGCGTCCTCGAGGAGCGGCTTGCCGCCGCGCCGGAGCTCCTTCGTGGCCCGGACGAGCTGGTTGAACGCGACCGCGTAGCGCGTGACGCGTCCGAGCGAGTTGGCGCCGCGCTCCCAGCCGAGCGTGGTCTGCGCGATCTCCCAGCCCTGGTTCAGGTTGCCGATGAGGTCGCGCCTCTCCGCGCGCGCGTTGGTCATGAAGACCTCGGAGAAGAGCGAGGAGCCGGTGATCTGCCGGAGGGGGCGCACCTCGACGCCGGGCTGGCGCATGTGGAGCAGGACGCACGAGATGCCCTTGTGCTTCGCCGCCTTGCCGTCGGTGCGGGCGAGGAGGATGCCCCAGTCGGCGATGGGCCCGCTCGACGTCCAGATCTTCTGGCCGTTGACGAGGAAGTGGTCGCCCTGGTCCTCCGCGCGCGTCTTGAGGCTCGCGAGGTCGGAGCCGGCGTTGGGCTCCGAGTAGAGCTGGCACCAGATCTCCTCGGCCGTGAGCATCTTCTTCAGGTAGCGCTGCTTCTGCCAGTCGGTGCCGTGGACGATGATCGTCGGGCCGATGAACCCGATGCCGAGGCCGTTGATGGGCGGCGGCGCCCCGAGGCGCGCCATCTCGTCCTGCACGATCGCCTGCTGCATCGGCGTGCGACCCCAGCCGCCGTACTCCTTCGGCCACAGCATCCCGACGTAGCCGGCCTCGTAGAGCTTCCGGTGCCAGGCCTTGCGCTCGTCGAGCGTCTTCACGTCGCCCGTGGCGGCGTTGGTCTCGAGCCAGCGCCGGACCTCGGTCCGGAAGGCGCGGTCTTCAGCGGTGGGGTTCAGGTCCATCGGTCGCCTCCTCGCCGGGGATGAGCGTTTCTAGCACGCGGGCCCGGGCGAATCAATGGCGGGCGCGCCGCGGCTAGCTGACCGCGGGCGGCGGGAGCCGGTAGATCGCGGTGTGCAGGACGTGGGCGACCGGCCGCGCGCGCTCGCCGGCGACGATGACCAGGTCGACCTCGACGAACTCGCGTCCCTTCCTCTCGAAGAGCGAGCGCACACGGCCGCGCGTGGCGAGCGTCTCGCCGACGCGCGCGCCGCCGAGGTGGCGCACCACGCTGCCGACGTGGATCCACGGCCCCAGCGTCAGGTTCCGGTCGAGCGCCCGGTTGGCCTGGTCGACGAAGAAGCCCGGGTGGACCCGGCCACCGGCGCCGCGGTAGAGCGGGAGGGCGTCGTTGACCTTCTCGAGATACTCGGCGGCGCGCGCCTCGTCGTAGGCGTTGATCGGCGTGCCGAGGACCGCGAGCCCGTCGAGGTGCGCGCGGGTGGCGGCGGGGCGCTCGGCCGGCAGGGGCCGCGCGGGGTAGAGCGCGAGATTCACCGGCGTCGGCGTGCCGGCGGGCACGGTCGCGGTCAGCACCGCGCACTCGCCGGCGCTCGCCGTGGACGCGCTGAGCGCGGTCGTCGCGCCTCGCTCGTCGCGCGCCGTCACCGACCCCGACACGGTGAGCTCCTCGCCGTCGAGCACCGGCTCGACGAACCTCACGCTCGCCGTGCCGCGCTCGAGCCATCCCGTGCCGAACGCCTCGACGAGCGGATGTGTCATGTAGGCGTAGACGGTCACGCCCGGGACCAGGCCGCCGCGGAACCCGTACTGGCGCGCCACGGCGTCGTCGTGGATCTTGTTCTCGGAGCGCTCCGAGGTGTTGCGCGCCTTGACGCGGTATTCGGGCAGCCGTTCCGCGGTCACGGCGCGCAGTGTACCACCGTCACGTGAGGGCCCTCCTTGACGTTCCGGATGCCCTGGTCCGTGTCGTTGATGAGGCTCACGTAGGTCGGCATGGGGGACCTCCGTCTCGATTCGAAGGGTCGCGCCGGTGGCCAAGTATATAATCGGGGCCGGTTATGCTGCGCGGCCTCCTGATCGCCCTCGTCGTCGCCGCGGTCGTCGTGGGCGGTGTCGTCGTCTGGGCGGTTTCGATCAACAACCAGCTCGTCCAGCTCGAGCAGGGCGTGAACGAGAAGTGGGCGCAGGTGCAGAACGTCTACCAGCGCCGCGCCGACCTCGTCCCGAACCTCGTCGAGACCGTGAAAGGCTTCGCGACCCAGGAGCGCACGGTGCTGGAGGAGGTCACCAAGGCGCGCGCGAGCGCGACATCCATCCAGCTGACGCCGCAGGCGCTCAACGATCCGAAGGCGCTCGAGCGCTTCCAGGCGGCTCAGAGTCAGCTGTCTGGCGCGCTGAGTCGGCTCCTCGTGACCGTCGAGCGCTACCCGGACCTCAAGTCGAATCAGAACTTCCTCGCGCTCCAGTCACAGCTCGAGGGCACCGAGAACCGGATCGCCCAGGAGCGCCGCAAGTACAACGAGGCGGTCCGCGACTACAACACGCGCGTCCGCCTCTTCCCCGGCTCGCTCGTGGCGGGGATCGGCGGCTTCCAGCAGAAGGCGTTCTTCGAGGCGGCGCCGGACGCGGCGACGGCCCCCAAAGTGAAGTTCTAGGCCGCTGCTCGCGCTCGTCCTCGCCGCCGCCCTCGTCTTGCCCTCGGTGCCGAGCGCCCGCGTGAACGACTACGCCGGGCTTCTGTCGGCCGCCGACCGCGAGCGCCTCGAGGCGAAGCTCGCCGAGCGTGAGCGAGGCGCGGGCACCCAGATGGCGATCGCGATTTTCCCGTCGCTCGAGGGCGAGAGCCTCGAGGACGTCGCCAACGAGCTCTTCAAGAAGTGGCGGCTCGGCCAGAAGGGTCTCGACAACGGGCTGCTCTTGGTTCTATTCGTGAAGGACAGGAAGCTCCGGATCGAGGTGGGCTACGGCCTCGAGTCCGTCGTCACCGACGCGATCGCCGGCCAGATCATCCGCCAGGCGATCGCGCCGAGCTTCCGCGAAGGGCGCTGGGCGGACGGGCTCGCGGCCGCCGTCGACGCGGTCTACACGCGGATCGGCGCACCGAACGCCGCCCGGCTGCGGGGCGACGCCGAAGCGTTCCGGCGGAGCCAGCGGCGTCACGAGGACACGGCCAACCTCTACCTGCTCCTCTTCCTCGCCCTCTTCGGGGGGGTCATCGCGAGTCTCGCCTGGGAAGCGTCGCGCCAGCGTCATGGGTTCACCGCGGGCCGCGCCGGCGTGGCCCGGACGAGCGGCGGGTGGGGCGGTTGGTACATCGGGGGCGGGGGCGGCGGCTGGTCCGGCGGCGGTGGTGGCGGCGGGTTCTCGGGCGGAGGCGGTGAGTCTGGCGGCGGCGGCGCGAGCGGGGACTGGTGATGGCCGGCCATCCGCGGTGGGTCCGGCGGTTCCTCTCCGAAGACGACTTCGCGGCGATCACGGCCGCGATCGCCCGCGCCGAGACGCGGACGTCGGCG
>WNFW01011329.1_pt1 | contig 15546 bp, 14 predicted proteins | sample 5400131 | NCBI WGS metagenome assembly WNFW01 (sample SAMN13153362, study PRJNA577476) | soil metagenome | isolation source: 20 cm soil or saprolite under grassland replicate 1 | place: USA:California | collected 2016-06-15 | reverse complement strand
GTGGCGGTCGGCTTCACGCTGTTCTTCGGCGTGCTCGACGTCATAAAGTTCTCCCACGGCGACGTGCTCACGGTGGGAGTGTTCACGGCGCTAGCCACCTACCTCGCCTTACGGGCGGCGCAGGTGAGCTCGCCGGTTCTCCAGCTCATCGCGATTTCGGTCGTGGCTATGGCGGCCATGGCGGCGCTCGGCGCGGTCATCGCCCGCGCACTCGTGCTGCCGCTGCGCTCGGCGCCGGCGCTCAACACCCTGCTGATCACGCTGATGCTGGGAACGGTGCTGCGCGAAGGCGTACGGCTCATTTTTCCCGATGGCTCCAATCCGAAGCCGTTTCCGGCCCTGCTGCCAACCACCGCGTTCAGCTGGGGCCATTTCACCTTGCGGCTCGACAGTCTGATCCTGCTGGTCGCTGGCGTGGCGATGATCGTTGCCGTCCATCTCCTGATCAACAAGACCAAGCTCGGATTGGCGATCCGCGCAGTCGCGCAGGACGGCGAGACCGCCCGCACGATGGGGATCAATTTCACGTCGGTGGTGCTGATCACGTTTGCGATCGGCTCGGCGGTCGCCGCCTTTGCCGGCGTGATGAACGGCCTCTATTACAACGAGATCAACTTCGGTATGGGTCTCCTGCTCGGCGTGTTCGGCTTCAGCGCCGCGGTAGTGGGCGGGCTTGGCAACATCTACGGGGCAATCCTCGGCGGCTTCCTGTTCGCCGGCCTGCAAACCGTCGGCGCGGTCGCCTTGCCGTTCGCCAGCGCCTACAAGGACGTGTTCGCGCTCGCCGTCATCATCGCCATCATGACCTGGCGGCCGACCGGCCTGATCGCGGAGAAATCGAGCGAGCGGGTGTAATGTCCGCCCCCTCGCCGCTTCCCGCGCTCGTCTGGGCGGCCATCGCCACCCTCTACGGAATCGTCTTCCTCGGCGCCGAGAGCGAACGGGAAGTCGGCGCGCTGCTAGCCTTCGCTGCGGTCGCGATCGTGCTGGGCGCGCGCTTGCGTCTCGTCGACAAGATCAGGGCAAGCATCGGTTCGAACGAGCGCGCCTTCGATCTCGCTGCGCTCGCCGGCGTGCTCGTCGCGGCCTTGTGGTTTCACGAGGAGCATTTTGTCATCCTGATGATGACGACGGCGCTCTTGCTGATGATCGCCGCGCTGGGGCTCACGATCCAATTTGGTTACGCGGGCGTCGTCAACTTCGCCGGCGCGGCCTTTCTCGGCGTCGGCTGCTACACCGCGGGGGTGATCACCAAATACACCGCGCTGCCGTCGTTCTTGACGCTTCCGCTCGGCGGGCTCATGGCGGCGCTGATCGGATCGATCCTCATCCTGCCCGTGCTGCGCACGCGTGGGCACTACGCCGCGCTCGTCACCATCGCCTTTGGCATCCTGTTCAAGGTCTTTCTCGAGGTCAACGACACGCTCGGCGGACCGCAAGGCATCCAAGTCAAGCCGCTGCTGCTCTTCGGCTGGAACTTCAACAGCCCGATCCGCATCGGCGATTACACCGCCTCGTTCTATTTCTCCTATCTGCTGCTGGCGCTCGTGCTGCTGGCGGTAAGCTTCGCGCTGGTGCGGCGGCTCGAGCGCTCGTGGATCGGACTCAGCCTCGACGCTATTCGCCTGGATGAGGTCGCCTCAGCCTGCTACGGGCTCGACCTCGCGCGCTGGAAGGTCTTTGCCTTCACGCTGGGCAACTTTCTCGCCGGCGTCGCGGGCGCGGCCTACGGCCACGTGCTCGGCTTCATCGCGCCCAATAATTTCACCTTCGGCGATTCGCTGATCCTGGTGTCGATCATCCTTCTCGGCGGCATCGGCAATCTCTGGGGCGTGGCGGTCGCCGCCGCCTTCGTCGTGATTCTGCCGGAAAAATTTCAGGTCATCCAGGAATACCGCTTCGCGCTCTACGCGGTGCTGGTGATCCTCATCCTGCTGTTTCGCCCGCAGGGCCTGCTGCCGCGCCAATTGCGCGAGTATGTCGGCGGTGGCAAGGCGGAGAGAGCTCGATGAGCGCCTTGCTCGCGTGTCAGGGTTTGACCTGCCGCTTCGGCGGGCTCGTAGCCCTCGACGCGGTCGATTTCCACGTCGAGGAGGGCGAGATCGTCGGCCTGATCGGCCCGAACGGCTCGGGCAAGACGACGTTGTTCAATGTGGTGACCGGCATCTACGGCGCGGACGATGGCAACGTCATCGTCGCCGGCACCGACATGACCGGCGCCGCTCCGCAAGCGGTGTACTGCGCCGGGGTAACCCGCACGTTTCAGCGCTCGCGCATGTGCCTGCCGCTCTCGGTGTTCGACAACATCATGGTCGGCAACCACAAGCGGCTGAACCACGGCCTCGTGTTTAATCTGTTGCGCCGGCGCGAATTCACGGCGGAATTCGCGCGCAGCTTCGAGGAGGCGTGCGAGCTCGTCACCGTGTTCAACCCGGAGCTGGCGTGGCGCATCGACGAGCCGGCGTCGGGCTTGCCGATGATCGATCGACGGCGCGTCGAGATCTGCCGCGCGCTCATCAGTCGGCCGCGCCTTGTCCTACTTGACGAGCCATCCGCCGGCATGACGCAAGAGGAGACGCGCCAGCTCATGGATGACATTCTCATCGTGCGCGGCCGCATCCCGGGCCTCACCATCGTCATCATCGAGCATGAGATGGGCGTGATCGAGCGCATCACCGATCGCTGCGTGGTGCTCAATTACGGCCGCAAGATCAAGGAAGGAACGTTCGCCGAGGTTGCCGCCGACCGGCAAGTGCAAGAGGCCTATCTCGGGGTGGCGTAATGGTGGGCAGGCTCGAGATCGCCGACGTCACCACCGCCTATGACAGGGCGGACGTGCTGCAAGGCGTTTCGCTCACGGTAGAGGCCGGCAGCATCACCTGCCTGCTCGGCGCGAACGGCTCCGGCAAGACCACGCTCATTCGCTCGATCCTGGGACTGACGCCACCCCGCGCCGGCCGCATCCTGTTCGACGGGCGCGACATCACGCGGCTTCCGACCCACAAGGTGATCGCAGCCGGCATCGCCTGCATCCCGGAAGGCCGCAAGGTCTTTCCCAAACTTACCGTCGAGGAAAATCTGCGCGTCGGCGCCTATCAGGAGAGCTCCGAGGCGGTGACGCGCACGCGCATCGAGGAGATCTATCGCCTGTTCCCGCGCCTGGAGGAGCGCCATGGGCAGATCGCCGGCACCATGTCGGGCGGCGAGCAGGCGATGATTTCCATCGGCCGCAGCCTGATGCGCGCGCCCAGGCTATTGCTGGTCGACGAGCCGTCGCTCGGGCTCTCGCCGATCCTGGTCAGGGAGAATTTCAACATCATCCGGCAAATCAATGCGCGCGGCATCACCGTGTTTCTGGTCGAGCAGAACGTGCATCAGACGCTCGCCATCTCCCATTACGGCTATGTGCTCTCGAAGGGACGCGTGGTCGCGGCCGGCCGCCCGGACGAGCTCGCCGGCCGCGCGGAGGTGCGGGAGGCGTATTTCGGGTAAGGTCTCCGATGTGTGTGTCCCGGATGCGGTGCAGCGCGAGCGGCAGCGAAGCGGTGCACCGCTGATCCGGGACCGCCACAAACTGGAGCGGTCCCGGGTCTGCAGCGCACCACAACGCAATCAAGTGTACGCGTTGCTGCGCTGCGCCCCGGGACACAATCGGTCAAGATTATGACCAACTCCTTGCAAGCACACTCATCACACATTGCGGCGCAGGGCGAACTCATCCGCCCATGCCCCGCGTGCGGCCGCACGAGCGAGCACGCGTTTCGCTTCCGCGTCAACGGATGCGACATCCTGCGATGCTATGCATGCGGCCTAGGCCGCACGGAAACGTCCACTTTCGATCCCGCTGCCTACTACACCGAGGACTATTTTTCCGGCCGCCGCGCGGACGGCTACTCCGACTACCTCGGTGCAGAGCCGGTGCTGCGCCGCGAGTTTGCCCGCAGCGTCGATTTCATCCGCCAGTACTGTGCAGGCGGCAAGCTGCTTGAGCTCGGATGCGCCTACGGGTTCTTTCTCATGGAGGCGGCGCGCTATTTCGACGTGACAGGTATCGAGCTCGCTCCCGAGGCCGCCGAACACGGCCGGCGCGCGGGTTTGAATATTTTGCAGGGCATGGCGGACGCGGCGAACCTGCAGCGGCTCGGCCGGGTGGATGTCGTCGTTCTGTTCGACGTCATCGAGCATCTACCGGATCCGCGCGAGACGCTGGCGCTGTGCCGCGATCATGTCATCGTGATCACGACGGGAGACTTCGGCTCCACGGCTGCGAGACTAGCCGGCGCACAGTGGCGGCTCATGACGCCGCCGCAACACCTATGGTTCTTCACGCAGGAGAGCGTACGCCGCTTGGCCGCCGGCCTCGGGCTTGCGGTGGAGCATCTGGACCATCCTTGGAAGATCGTTCCAGCCTCCCTGATCGTCTTCCAGTTGCGGCGAATGCTTGGCTTGCGCGGCGAAAGCGTCACCGCCGCCAGCCGGATCGGCGTACCGGTCAACCTTTTCGACGCCATGCGCATCGTGCTGCGCAAGCCAGCGTGAGGGACTATCCTTCATCCGGTCAAAACGTCGCAGGTCCCTGCAGATCAAACCGGAACTTTTTTCAGACTGCGGCGTTTGCCGTTGCCTTTGACACGGATTTGTCATTGTCCCGCAATGTGGACGGGCCAAGAGGGGGCCAGGAGGGGCCAGATGGTCTCCCGAGCACAAATAACGGGCGGGCTACGCCGTCGTTGTCGTCGACGACGGCTCGAGCGACGCCACCGCCGCAGAGGTCCGCGCCGCCGGCGCTGAGGTCATCGCGCATCCCTTCAACCTCGGCCAGGGGGCTGCACTGCAGACCGGCATTGATTACGCAGTCGCGCAGGGGGCCGAGGTGATCATCACATTCGATGCCGACGGCCAGCACCGCGTCTCCGACATCGCGCGTCTCACCGAGGCGCTCGTCCAAGAGCGCGCCGATTTCGCGCTCGGCAGCCGGTTTCTCGGACAGGCGCCAAACCTCCCGCCGCTGCGCCGGCTGCTGCTGCACGCCGCAACCGCCTTCACGCGGCTGACCACAGGTTTGCAGGTGACCGACACCCACAACGGGCTGCGCGCCATGACCCGCCGGGGCGCCGCCGCCATTCGCCTGCGGCAGAACCGGATGGCGCATGCGTCGGAGTTGCTGACCCAGATCGCCGCCAGCCGCCTTCGTTACGTCGAACGGCCAGTCACCATCGAATATACCGCCTATTCGCTCGCCAAAGGCCAGAGCCTCGGCGACGCCGTTCTTATTCTACTCGATCTCTTTGCGCGCAGGCTCTACCGATGATCGCTCAATTAATCCTGTCGATCCTGTTGGCCGGGATTCTGATCTATGCCTGGAGCGAATACGCGCGCTCCCCCGCGGTCGCCGTGCTGGCGCTGTTCGTGGCAACGGCCGGACTCTACTTCGTCTGGGTGCCCGAGCACAGCACTGCGCTCGCGGAGTTGGTCGGGATCGGCCGCGGCGTCGACCTCATTCTTTATGTCTGGGTGTGCCTGAGCTTGATCGTGGTGCTCAATCTGCACCTGAAGCTGCGCACGCAAATGGAATTGATCACCGCGCTGGCGCGCAAGATCGCGCTCGCCGACGCTCAATTTCCGATCGAGGAAGGGAAGATCCGGGATCCCGTTCGGGAATGAGCGGTGGGTAGGTGCTCGACTAGTCCCATGGCTACTTGCGCGCATAGATCCAGGCGAACGTCCGATCGAAGCGCTTGACCTCGTCGATGAGGACAACGGGCTTGTTCTCCGCGCACCGCGAGCGCTGCGTCGCGATCATGAAATCGGCCTTGTTCGGATCGGTCTCAACGATCCAGGGCCGTTTCAGCAGCGGGTGCACCCGGTCCTCCCGCGCGCGAATGCAAATCAGGATGCGCGGTGGGCTCTCGGCTGACCGCATGGATGGATCATGGTCCAGCCGCTGTTCGAGCCGCCGCAACGCTTCAGTGGCGGCCGCAGACCAATAATCGAGCTCGAATCTGTCGTAGGCGCCGCGCGTTCCGCCGGCGATCGCGTTCATCGCCACGTATTCGAGCGGATGCAACGCCGCAAGGGTCGTCACGCTGCTGCCGACATAGGCCCCGGCAATGACGGCGGTGGCGACGGGAGCGCGCGCGAGGAGCGGTAGCAGCGCCCGCCAGCCGAGGCCGGCTACCACCGCGAGCATGGGGATCACGAACAGGGCGTGGCGTATCCCGTCGTACATGGTCGCGCGCTGGAGGATGAGAAATCCCAGCGGGAGCACCACGGCCGCGCACACCGTAACCATGGCCCGCTCACGCGCGAGCGTCAGCACCGCCGCGCGCCAGAGACCGCGGCCCTCGATGTGTGCCTTCGCAACAGCATCGCGCGCAAGCCTCGCCGCGGCGGCAATGGCATGGACGCAGGCAACCGCTAACAAGACGAGGAACGCTTCCGGCAGGCGCACCAGAAGCTGCGCCGCAATGTAGGATGGCGGCAGGGCGCTGGTCGAGATTTGCTTGCCCCAATGCGCAAATTCAAACGACACCGGGATGGTCGCGAAATGGACGAGCGCGATCTTGAAATGCACGAATGGGTTGCCGGTCTGCAGCCACGGCCAGAGCGTAACGGCAGTGATCCAGGCGATGACGAGCACGGCCGCAAAACGGGCGCTGAGGTCCATGACGTAGCGCCATGTCAATCGGCTGCCGGTGGCGACGACTTCCGCAGCGCACAGGAGGAGCGCCCCGAGCACGTAAGCGTGGGTGATGATGCCACCGGTGCGCGTGGCGATCGCGAGCCCGCTCAAGAGACCCGCGGCGAGTGTTGCGCGCCAGGATGGCAGCACCTGCCGGGTCATCACCACGATGGCGAGGGTCGCCCACGTCATCGCCGCGAGGAAAGGAACATCGATCGGCGTGAAGAACAGGCTACCGTAGAAGTATCCCGTCATCAGGCAGAGCACGATCGCGGTAAGGCCAGCCCAGCGCCCGGCCGCAAGGCGCCCGAGCGGCAGCAGCGCGGCCACGCCGGCAAGCCCGACCAGGAACGTCAGGGCATGGCGAACCGTGATCCGGTCGGCAAAGTCGAACGATTGGACATAGGCCGTAAGCATCTGGAACCACGGCCCGTAATACCAAAGCGAAAATTCCACGGTCTCGAACTGCGAGCGGTCTCGGAATCCGCTCGTATACCAGGCGAGCGCCTTGGGGCCGTAGTCGTCGGTATTGAACTCGTCAACGGTGAGGCCGTAGTCGGCGGCGGTGGCAAGGCCGACGACCAGCACGGCGCTGAGCAAGGCCGCGGCCGCGACGATCTCGGCATCGGGGGGACCGCGCCCTTTCGCCCGCCGCTGCAAACTTCCGGGGGATGTCGCCAACGTTCGTCCCTCGATGATCGGGCTACTAACGCTAAACCGGCGGTTTGGTGCCGATGAGCGCGTACTGCCAGCGGCCGATTCAGGATGTTCCGCTGCCCGCTGCGGCGCAGAATGAGCGAAAATAAAAGTCTGGCAGGCTATCCGAAGACGCGGAATATTCCGGCTACAAGGGGGTTGATGACGCTCAAGGATACGAACCGAGTCCCGACGGGGCAGAACAAGGAGGAGCACATGAGTAATCTGACACGACGAAATCTACTGGCAGGAGCAGCGGTTGCCGCGCTGCCGCCGCTTGCCGTCCCGAGGGCGCAGGCCGCAGCCCCGCTCGCCGAGAAGCAGAACCCCGGCTGGTATCGCTATAAGGTCGGAAGCTTCGAGGTCACCGCCGTCACCGACGGCGCCAACACCAATCCGCTGTCGGACAGCTACATCGGCAACGCGCCGAAGAACGAGGTCAATGCGGCGCTCGTTGCAAACCATCTGCCGCCGGACAAGGTCACGCACGCCTACACGCCCGTTGTCGTCAACACCGGCTCGAAGCTCGTCGTTATCGACACCGGTCTCGGTCTCGGCATGTATCAGCAGAGCAAGGGCGCGGTCGGCCAGTTCCACACGAATCTTGCCGCCGCCGGCGTCGACCGCAACGCGGTGGACGTGGTGATCATCTCGCACTGCCACGGCGACCACATCAACGGTCTGCTCGGCGCCGATAGCAAACTCGCCTTCCCCAACGCCGAGGTCATGGTACCGGCGGGCGAGTGGGCGTTCTGGATGGACGATGCGAACGCGGCGCGCTTTCCTGACCCGATCAAAGGCCAGTTCGCCAACGTCAAGCGCGTATTCGGCGCTCTCGGCAACAAGCCAACGCAATACGAGGCCGGAAAGGAATTGGTGCCGGGCATTACGTCGATGGCGACGCCGGGTCATACGCCTGGACACGCATCGCATATCGTGGCCTCCGGCTCCGACAAGGTCCTGATCCAGGCCGATGTCACGGCCGGCGCCGCCACGCTGTTTCTCAATCATCCCGAGTGGAAGTCGGCCTTCGACACGGACGGACCGCTGGCGGAGCAGACCCGCCACAAGGTCTACGACATGGCGAGCGCGGACAAGATGCTGATCCAGGGGTTCCACTTCCCGTTCCCGGGCCGCGGCTATGTCGAGAAATCCGGCTCGGGCTATCGGCTGGTGCCCGCGGCCTGGAATCCCGCGATCTGACGATCGGCTGAAATGAAGACGGCGGAGGCCGCGGCGTGGCGGCCTTCGCCTTCACCTTGCGATATTCAAGCGTTCGTCGCGAGCGTAGCCCCCGCACGCTCTTCGCTCTCACGCGAAGCGCACCGCGTAGACCGGAGGCAGCGTGTGCGTCACGCATGCCCAGCTGTCGCCTTGGTCCTCGCTCACCCAAAGGCCGCCCGTCGTCGAGCCGAAGGCGAGCCGCTCGCCGGCATCGTCGAGCGCCAAAGCGTGGCGATAGACGACGTCGTAGGCGTGTGATTGCGGCAGGCCCTTCGTCAGAACATCGAAGCTTTTGCCGCCGTTACGCGTGCGCGTCACAACCAGCTTGCCCTCGCGTGGGATGCGTTTCTCGTCCTTGATTTCAGGGACGAACCACGCCGTATCGGGCTCGCGCGGATGCACGACGACCGGAAAGCCAAACGTCGACGGCTCGACGCCGGTGATCTCGGTGAACGTCTTGCCCTCGTCAGAGGAGACGAAAATGCCGTTGTGGTGCTGTACCCACATGCGCTGCGGCGCCGAGCGACATTGCACGAGACAATGCACATCTTGGGCGACGGGATTGTGGGTCTGCTCCGGCGGGGCATATTCGGCGCGCATGCCTTCGCCGCGCACGCTCCAACTTGCGCCGCCATCCTCGGTGAACCAGACGCCGCCGGTCGAGACCGCAACCCACACGCGCTTGGAGTTGCGCGGATCGACGCAGACCGAATGAATGCCGGGCAGGTCGGCGCCGCCTCCCATCCAATGCTTGCGCTGGGGATGGTCCCAGAGCGAGCGAACCATGTCCCAGCTCTGACCGCGATCGGTCGAGCGGAAAAGTCCGCCCGGCAGCGTTCCGCACCAGATGACGCCGGCCTCGTCGGGGCCGCCAGGCTCGAGCGCCCAGATGCGCGCCGTGCTCCAATTGATCGGCCGCCCCCACATGTCGTGCTCCTCGTAGCCCTCCGGCTTGGGCGGATAGGTCGGCACGGCGATCTCCTCCCAACCGTTCGCCGTCGAGCGGTGGACCTTGACCCCGAAATGACCGTGGTCGAGCGCCGCGTAACGGCGCCCGTCGCGGCGGTCGCTCAGCGTGATGGTGACATTGTCGCCCAGGAAATCGACCGCCGTGATCTCCCACTGTTTCGCCTTGCGCGAGACCGTGAACAGACCTTTGCGCGTCGAAACGAGAAGCGTGTCACTCATCATCAACCTCCTGACAAGGCTTGAAAGACGTAGACGGTGCTCGATTCGCTCACGGCATCGGTGAGCCGCGCGCGATCGCGGATCATTCGGCCATCGACGAAGATCGTCATGTGCTTGCGGAGCCCCGATTGATCGTCGAGCACGTAGCCGCGCGCCTGCGGATTTTCGGCAAACACAGCGTCAAGAACGTCGCGCACCGTGCGGCCGGAGGCTTCGCTCTCCGGCAACGCGACGTGGCGCTGGATATTCGGCGTGAAGACGACCTTAGCCATTGTGGTCCCTTGGACGGGCCAGCGTGTTTCGATGGAATTGAATCGCCCCTCCCCTTGCGCTGGCGCATGTTGCGACCGTCCGCGTCTTTTTTGGGGCTGGCCGCTGCGATGAAAGCGTGGATGGCAAGCGGTGCGCCGTACGCATGCCATGGTCAGCGCCCGTCCTCAGCACTGCCCGGCATCATCAGCTTTCGCTTCGCTTAATATCCGGGCTACCCACGTACCACGAGCCGGGAATTGAAATTGCGCGTATAATCCCCTCCAATTGCGGTGCCCGGCTTTACCGCGGGATTATGGAGTTTGGGGAGAGTGAGAAAGAAGCCCGCCTGAGTTCCCGAAACGGGCCGAGTGGAGGAGCACCCGTGGCGTCGGTTGCGATTTGCGACGTTAGAAAGGCCTTCGGAGCGACCGAGGTGATCCACGGCGTCGATGTGCTCATCGGCGACGGCGAATTCGTCGTGCTGGTGGGACCCTCGGGATGCGGCAAGTCGACGCTTCTGCGCATGATCGCGGGGCTCGAGAACATCACGTCCGGCGAAATCCGCATCGGCGAGCGGGTGGTCAATCGCGTGCCGCCGAAAGAGCGCGACATCGCCATGGTGTTCCAGAACTACGCCCTCTACCCGCACATGACGGTCGCCGCCAATATGGGCTTCTCGCTCATGCTGCGCGGCGCGCCGAAGGGTGAGATCGCGCAGCGTGTGAAGGCTGCCGCCGATATTCTCGGACTTACCCTTCTGCTCAACCGTTATCCGCGCCAGCTCTCCGGTGGCCAGCCATGGGCCGCGCCATTGTGCGCGATCCGCAGGTGTTTCTGTTCGACGAGCCGTTGTCGAATCTCGACGCCAAGCTCCGCGTCGCCATGCGCACCGAGATCAAGGAATTGCACCAGCGCCTGAAGACGACGACCATTTACGTCACCCACGACCAAATCGAGGCCATGACGCTTGCCGACCGGATCGTGGTCATGCATGACGGTCTGGTGGAACAGGTCGGCGCGCCGCTCGAGCTTTACGATCGGCCGCAGAACCTGTTTGTGGCCGGCTTCATCGGCTCGCCAGCGATGAATTTCCTCACCGGAACGATCCACACCAACGGGGTGCCGCAATTCGAGAGCGTCAACGGCATCCGCTTGCCGCTGACGACGGTACCGTCCGGCAATGACGGACGGCGCGCGATTTACGGCATCAGGCCGGAGCACTTCGTCATCGCCGACGACGGCGCCGAAGCCGAGGTGCAGGTGGTCGAGCCCACCGGCTCCGAATTGCAGATCGCCGCCAGGATCGGCGGCGACGATGTGATCGCGGTGTTCCGCGAACGCCACGATTTCAAACCGGGCGACAAGATCCGGCTCAAGCCCGATCCGCGACTGGTGCACTTGTTCGACGCGCCGAGCGGACAACGTCTCACTGCCTGACAAGGGAGGAAACCGTCATGACCCTGTTCAATCGCCGGACCCTGGTGAAGGGCGCGCTCGCCGCAACCGGCGCGCTTACCGGCCCGCCAATACTCGACTGGGCCAAGGCCTGGGCGCAGGCCGCGCCGTGGAAACCGGAGAAGGGCGCGCAGCTCGGCTTGTTGCGCTGGAAGTATTTCGTGCAATCCGAGGACGACGAGTTCATGGTCCTGCTCGACGCCTTCACCAAGGCGACCGGGGTCAAGGTCAGCGTCACGCGGGAATCCTTCGAGGACATCCCGCCGAAGGCGTCGGTAGCGGCGAATACCAATGCCGGCCCAGATTTGTTCTGGGGCCTATTCTCGCTGCCGCATCTGTTCCCGCAGAAATGCGTCGACGTGACCGACGTCGCGGATTACCTCGGCAAGAAATACGGCGGCTGGGTGCCGACCGCGATCGCCTACGGCAAGAGCGGCAACAAGTGGATCGACATCCCGATCTGCTACGGCGGCAATATGATGAACTATCGGATCTCGGCGTTGAAGAAGGCGGGCTTCTCGAAGTTCCCGGCGACCACCGATGAGTTCCTCGAATATGCCAAGGCGACCAAGCGTAACAACACGCCCGGCGGCATGGCGCTCGGCCACGCCACCGGCGACGCCAATTGCTGGGTGCATTGGTGCCTATGGGCGCACGGCGGCAACGTCGTCGACAAGAACGACAAAGTGGTTCTGAACTCGCCAGAGACCGTGAAAGCGCTCGAATACGCCAAGCAGCTCTCCGACAACATGATCCCAGGCGTGGCGGCGTGGAACGACGCCTTCAACAACAAGGCCTTCCTCGCCGGGGAGATTTCGTGGACCAACAACGGCATCTCGATCTACGCCGCGGCCAAGCGCGACGCCACCAAGAAGGAGATCGTCGAGGACATGGACCACGCATTGTGGCCGGTCGGACCGGTCGGCAAGCCAACCGAGTTCCACGTCTGCTTCCCGATCCTGGCGATGAGCTACACGAAGTATCCGCAGGCCTGTAAGGCGCTGATCGCGTTCCTGCTCGAGGCGGACAACTACAACAAGTGGCTGGAGGGGTCGGTCGGCTATCTCACGCACCCGCTCAACGCTTACGACGCCAACCCGGTGTGGACGTCCGACCCCAAGAACACGATTTTCCGCGAAGCCGCCAAGCGCACCCTCACCGCCGGTGGGCTGGGCTCGGTGGGCGAAAAAGCCGCCGCCGCGCTCGCCGACTTCATCGTCGTCGACATGTTCGCCAATGTCTGCACCGGGCGCGAGGACGCGAAGGCCGCGGTCAAAATCGCCGAGCGCCAGGCGATGCGGCTCTATCGCTGACAGGGGTCAGTATTCGCAAAACAGTGATCAGTGTGCAAAGAGCAGGGAACAAAGATCAGGTGTCGGATCGGTGATCAGGAGTGCGCTTCCTGATCACTGACATCCGATATCCGAGCCCTGATGCAGATGGCCGATCTTGCTCTCAAGCAGGCGATCCCCGGACGCTCGTTCCGCGACGTCGGCGCGTGGAACCGGCTCAAGGTGAACCGCGACTGGCTGGGGCTGTGGTTCATGCTCCCGGCGGCGGCGTTTCTGCTCCTGTTTCTCGCCTACCCGCTGGGGCTCGGCATCTGGCTTTCGTTCACGGATGCCCGCATCGGCCGCGGCGGAGAGTTCGTCGGCCTGGAGAACTACGAGTGGCTCTGGGACGATTCGGTGTTCTGGCTGTCGGTATTCAACACCTTGCTCTATACCGGTGTCGCCAGCGTGTTCAAATTCGCGATCGGCCTCTACCTCGCGCTGCTGCTCAACCACAACATGCCTTTCAAGGCGATCGTTCGCGCTCTGGTGCTGATCCCGTTCATCGTGCCGACCGTGCTCTCGGCGATCGCCTTCTGGTGGATCTTCGACAGCCAGTTCTCGATCGTGTCGTGGTCGCTGCGCAAGCTCGGACTGATCGCGAGCAATATCGATTTCCTCGGCGACACCTGGAATGCGCGCTGGTCGGTGATCTTCGCCAATATCTGGCGCGGGGTGCCGTTCGTCGCCATCACGCTGCTCGCCGGGCTGCAGACCGTGTCGCCCTCGCTTTATGAGGCCGCCACTATCGACGGCGCGAGCCCCTGGCAGATGTTTCGCTACGTCACCTACCCGTTGCTCACTCCCATCATCGCCGTGGTGATGACGTTTTCGGTGCTGTTCACGTTCACCGATTTCCAGCTCATCTGGGTGCTCACCCGCGGCGGTCCCGCCAACGCCACGCATCTGATGGCGACGCTGGGCTACCAGCGCGCCATCGGCGGCGGCTATCTCGGCGAAGGCTCGGCCATCGCTACCGCCATGATCCCGTTCCTGCTCGCCGCCATCCTGATCTCGTGGTTCGGGCTGCAGCGGCGCAAATGGCAGCACGGAGAGAGCAATGACTAAGGCCCGGCGCTGCAAGTTTTTCGTGCCGCGAACGGGGCAAGCCCCGCGCGCGGTGCCGCAAATGGCAGCACGGAGAGAGCAATGACTGACGTGCTCGCCAAAATCGCAAACCCGAAAGCGGTGCTGTCCGGCGTCACCGCGGACCATACCGAGGGCATGAGCTATCTGCAGACGTTGCCGCGGCGGCTGGTCACGCTTTATCTGCCGCTGTCGCTGATCATCTTCGTGCTGCTGTTCCCGTTCTATTGGATGGCGCTCACCGCTATCAAACCGGACGAGCAGCTGCTCGATCTCGAGCGCTTCAATCCGTTCTGGACCTGGACCCCCACCTTTAAGCACATCGATAAGCTCCTATTCGGCACCCATTACCCGCTGTGGCTCATGAATACGATGCTGGTCGCGATCACGGCGACCATTCTCTCGATCGTCGCGAGTGTGCTCGCGGCCTATGCCATCGTGCGGTTGCGCTACAAGGGCGCGCAATGGGCCGGCGGCGCGATATTTCTCGCCTATCTCGTTCCGCCATCCATCCTGTTCATTCCGCTCTCGACCGTCGTGTTTCAGTACGGGCTGTTCGACACGCCGTTTGCGCTGATCCTCACCTATCCGACCATTCTGATCCCGTTCTCGACTTGGCTGCTGATGGGCTATTTCAAGACCATCCCGTTCGAGCTCGAGGAATGCGCGCTCATCGACGGCGCGAGCCGCTATCAAATCCTGACCAAAATCGTCCTGCCGCTAGCGGTGCCGGGGCTGATTTCCGCCTTCATCTTCTGCTTCACGCTGTGCTGGAACGAGTTCATCTACGCGCTCACCTTCATTTCCTCGACGCAGCACAAGACGGTGCCGGTGGCGATCGTCAACGAATTCGTCGACGGCGACATCTATCGCTGGGGCTCGCTCATGGCAGGCGCGCTGGTCGGCTCGCTGCCGTTGGTGATCCTCTACGCCTTCTTCGTCGAGCACTACGTCTCGGCGATGACGGGCGCGGTCAAGGAATAGGCGAGCGCGTGTTCGTGCCGGACAGAGTGCTGGGCGAGAGCGATTTGGCTGCGCCGAGCGCAGCCGAGAAGCCGCGAGTAAATGCGTTGATGGCCCGAGAGGATAACGTGCCATGGACTTGACGATCGTGGCGTATGCCACGCTTGCGCTCTCTCTGTTCGTATCAGCGGTCAAGATGGGCGGCTGGATCCTCAACGCCGATCCGCGCGCGATCATCAATTCGGGACGATGGGCGCTGATCGCGCTTGCGGCGCTCGCGCTGGGCCTTCTGGTATGGCTCATCGCCACCAGCCGCTGGGCATCGGCGATGATGCTCGCCGCTTTCATGCTGCCGGTATTCGTGCAGGCCGCGCCGCGCTGGCGCGTGCTGTTCGGCCCGCTCAACACGGCGCGGGACGATTTTGCCGCCGGCGCGCAGAATTTCGGCACCGTGCCTGCCTCCTTCTCGACCCCGCGGGAAGGACCGGATCCGGACTTGGTGCGGCAGTCGATTGCCGTGCTGCGCGGTTATGTTGAACAGGCGGGACCGCAACTCGAGTATAGGCCTGCCGATGCCCGCCTCACGGGCGCGGCGGGAAACGGCGGCGGCAACGGGCGAGCCCGTATGTCGCGGGAGGAGGCGCTCGACCTCCTGGGACTTCCGCCGAG
>WNFW01002351.1_pt1 | contig 15554 bp, 8 predicted proteins | sample 5400131 | NCBI WGS metagenome assembly WNFW01 (sample SAMN13153362, study PRJNA577476) | soil metagenome | isolation source: 20 cm soil or saprolite under grassland replicate 1 | place: USA:California | collected 2016-06-15 | reverse complement strand
GACCATCTCGCGCTCCTCCACCTTGAAAGGAGTTCGGAAATGCTGGAAGATGCGCTCCGCCAGGCGGACTGGCTGATCGCCGTTGAGAACGGTTTTCATCAAGATCCCAAACTCGTCGGCGCCGATCCGCGCCACCACGTCGCCGGCCGACACGATCTTCCCAAGCCGGCCCCCGACCATGCCCAGGACGTCGTCACCCGCACGGTGCCCGAGGGCATCGTTGAGCAGCTTGAAGTCATCGATGTCGAGGGCGAGAACGGCGATGGCGCGCCCCGGCGCGCTGCGCTGCAGCGCCTCGTCGACCTGGTTGCGAAAGGCGATCCGGTTCGGGAGGTTCGTGACGGGGTCGTGGGCCCCCAGGTAGGCGAGCCGCTCCTCCATCTCCTTGCGGTCGGTCACGTCGCGGATGTTCAACACCAGCGCCTGCGAACTCGAGCGGTGGAGCAGGTTCGTGATCGTCACCTCGCAGTGGGTCCAGCTGCCGAGTTTGTGGCGGAACCGGCAGTCGACGCCGACCGGCAGCGCCGACGCTGTCAAAGCCTTCTTCAGGCCGGCCGCAAACGCAGCGCGGTCAGATGGATGCAAGAGCTCGCTGAATGGCTGACCTACGAGCTCGGCCGAGGTATAGGCGAAAAACCGGTCGATCGAGGTGCTGACGAAGCGCACTACGCCCTGGGCATCGGCGAGCAGCACGACGTCACCGGAGTTCTGCACCAGTGAGCGGAAGTGCGCCTCACTGTCCCGCAACGCCACGGACTGCGCTTCCAGCTTCTGGTTGAGGGCGTAGTTGTCCCAGATCACGATGAACTGACGGAGCAGGACGAGCCCGACCACAACGATGAGGTCCCAGAGCAGGAAGGGATCCGACGTACCGCCGACATTCTTGAGCACGGCGAGGACGGCGGCGATCGTCACCGGGACGTAGGGGAGCACGAGCGTCCAGCGTCCGAACGGTCGATCATCGGCCGGCGCGCCCGGCCCGGCAGAAAGGGCCCCGCGAACAGCGCCGAGCGCGATCAGGAGGTAGCCGGCGACCCAGCCGGTATCGATGAGTTGCACCTTCCCGGCGGTATTGCCGGCGGTGAGGTAGGCGTAGGCGCTATCGGATAGGAGCGTCGCGATGAGGCCGGCCACCACCAATAGCAGCGGAAGGCGCGCCGCCCCCGCCGTCCGGCCCAGGAGCAAGAGCGCCAGGACGGCGATCACGATATCGCTGATCGGATGCACCACTCCGAGCAGCATCGACAGGGTCGAGTCGGAGCCGGCAAGGTAGACGCTGCCAAGAACGGTGGCCCAGCTGATCAGGGGTGAGGGAAAGGGCACCTCCTGCTTGAGGATGATTTCGAAGTAGGACCAGGCGGCTTCGCCCGCCGTCCAGACGAGCGCCGATACCCCGAGCAACGCCCAGGCCAGGCGCATCCGACCGCGGTGGCGCCACGCTGCTGCGGCGCAGGCCATCGCAGCGACCAGGGCGGCTACCGCCTCGCCAACGTCGTCAACGACCTGGCTGACGTCGGCGCCCGCCACCCGCAGCACCATGAAGGCGCCAAACCCAACCGTCAACAGAGCCGCCAGCGCGGCGGCGATGGCGAAGTCACGGTTGAGGTGCCGGAAGTTCTGAAAGTACCTCCCCTTATGGGGGAGAGCCGCGGCGGGGGGTGCCATTTGCTCCACCCGTGTGACCATCGGGTGCAGCCGTTCCTGCTAGGCCAGAGTGCCTAGGGCAAAAAAGACCCCCGCCCAGCTTCCCTCTCCCGCTTGCGGGGGAGGGGTCAGGGAGGGGGCCCTTCTTATGGTCTCTTTAGACCTCGGCGCGAACGTTGGTCGCTCGGGGACCCTTGGCGCTCGGCTCAGTCGTAAAACTGACCTTGTTCCCGGTATCCAGCCGATCGAAATCGATCGAGCCGCTGCGATGGAAGAAGTAGTCGTTGCCGTCTTCGGCGGTGATAAACCCGAATCCGCGCTCGGCGACGAGCTTCTTGATGGTTCCAGACATTGTGTGGACCTCCTTTCCCGAACGTACTGCCTCGCGCTGTCGAGGCCTGTTCGAGCGGGGCCCACGGCGAGCGCACCCCGATTGGGTGCACTGTCAGACTACCCAGGGTGCAACGGGTTCAAACCTAGGGGAAGGGCTTGACCACCATGATGAAGACGATGGCGAGCGCGATCGCCGCGCTGACGATCCCGTAGATCCGCGCCTGCCCCGCCAGCTGCTGGTAGGCTGGCGAAGCCTCGCCCGCCGTCTCGAGCGCCTCGATCTGCCGGGTGGCCACCCGCGAGTAGAAGCCCACGGCGACCACGATCAGGACGACGAACAGGATCAGGGCGGCGACAATCCAGCCCCGCAGCCCCAACTTCCCGACCGCGACCAGGATCAAGCCGGTCAGCAGGAGCAGCCCGTAGGCGGGGTTCGCCACCCGGTTATCGAGGAACTTGATCCCCTTCAGGGCGAACGCGAGGTGCTGCGGCTCCCTCGCGCCCCGGACATTCCAGGCGGCATAGGTAATGTTGCTGCCGACCGCCGTGATCGCCAGCAGGACGTGAACGAACTTCAGCAGGCTGTACCAGCTCATGAGGCTATTCTGGCTCCTGCCGCGGGAGTGTGGTAAAGTACGCCCGTTCGCCCGGCCTTCGGGGGATCTCGCGTGCGGCCGGCATTCTTCTCTCTCGAACTTCTTCTCTCTCGAACAGGGCCGATGCGTTCAATTCGGTGTTCGAGAGGAGGAGAACGGGCAATGCCAAAAGGCACCGTAAAGAAAATCGTGTCCGACCGCGGATTTGGGTTCATCGCCGCCGATGATGGCAAGGAGTATTTCTTCCATCAGAGTGGCGTTGACACCTCCCTGAACTTCGACAGCCTGCGCGGCGGCGAGGCCGTCAGCTTCGACATCGAGCAGAGCCAGAAGGGACCGCGGGCGAATCACGTTCGCGCCGCCTAGTCGGGACTCGACATTCGCCAGGGGCGCCCGGCGGGGCGCCTCTTTTTTACGCCGAGATCACGCCGATCGGCGTGCCCCGTCCGCCCAGCTGGGTGACCTTTCCGCTCGGGCCGACCACGAAAACCCCTGGCGGCCCACCGGCCGCGCCATCCGGCCGAAAGACGACCAGGGAACCATCGTCCAGCCACGATTGCCCCTGCATTTCGTCTGACGGCCGGACGCCGTCAATGGCAAGCCGCTTGATGGAGCCGTCTTTCGTCGTGATCACGTCCGTTCCGTACTGCTCGGGCTGACCGCCGGAGCCGACGTTGGCCGCGCCCCCAACCGAGAGCTGGGCGCCATCGCGCGAGAAAAACGCCGCGCCGTCCTGGGCGAAGCGCGGCATGGCGAGCTGAATCGTTTTCGTCGTGCCGTCCTTCTTGACGAGGCTGATCGCCCGGCTGTTCTGGTCGCCGCCGCCAGGAAAGCACGCGATGCTCTGGTCGGCCACCATATCGCTGAAGAAGCAGTTTCCGGTTTGAAGCGGGGTGACCGTGTACGAGGTCGGGTCCACCCGGTCGACCGGGCCGAAGGCGCCATCGAAGAGGATGTATCCGCCCAACCCGTTCGGTTGGTGGCTGATGAAGGCGCCGCCGGCGGTCCAGGTATCGGCGCGCAGTGACCTATCCGGCGACTGCAGTTGGCCGACCACCCGCGGGGCCAGGCCGTCGCCTGCGACATGCACCTGGGAAGACCCATTCACGTCGTTTGTGCTCCACATCCAGCGCGTTCCGTCAGGGCTGACGACAAAGCCGGTCGGCGTACCCACGGTCCCCAGGGTCTCGACCGAGCCGTCACGGTGGACCGCCTTGAGCGAGCCGTCGCTCCCGAGAACGAAGAGCCGCTTGCCGGCCGCCCTGGCTACCCTCGACCCCTGCTTGACCGTCAGCTTGTCGACCTCTTTGCCGTCGGAGCGCATCAGCCGGACCGGGGTCGGTCCTGTTAGATAACCAGCAGCAGGTTCCTCCGCGACGACGATCAACCCCTGACTGTGGGACGGCGACGAACTCGACGCGGAACCCGTGCTCGTCGTTCCTACCGCTCCCTGCGAACTGCCGCAGGCCGCCATCGCCAGCATGAGGGCCGTTAGGGCCGTTATCCGCCTCTGCATGCTCCCCAGTCCAGACTATGGGCGGCGGCGATGATGGCGCAAGTCTTCCATCTGGGGGCTTCGTTACACTCACTGGAAATGAGTGCCATCGCGGTCGTGGGGACCGGCTACGTCGGGCTGACCTCTGCGGCCTGCTTCGCTGAGCTCGGTCATGACGTCACCGGCGTCGACATCGATGAAGCCAAGGTCGCGATCCTGAAGGAGGGTCGGCCCACGATCTATGAGCCGGGGCTCCAGGAGATGATGTCCCACGGGATTAAGGCGGGCCGCCTGCGCTTCACGACCAACTACGACGAGGCGATCCCCAACGCCGACTTCGTCTTCCTGGCGGTGGGCACGCCGATGGGCCGCCGTGGCGAAGCCGACCTGGTCTTCATCAAGCAGGCCGCCAAGTCGATCGCCGGCGCGATGCGCAAGACCGTGACGATCGTCAACAAGAGCACCGTGCCGATCGGAACGGGCAACATCGTGGCCCGCATCGTGGGCGAGAACCTGCAAGGCGAGATCCCGTTTCACGTGGTATCGAACCCTGAGTTCCTCCGAGAGGGCAGCGCCATCCAGGACTTCATGCATCCCGATCGGTTGGTCTTTGGCTCCCATCACCCTCAGGCCGCGCAAGCGGTGGCCGGACTGTATAGCAAGCTCGAGACCAGGATCCTCATCACCGACCTGCACAGCGCCGAGATGATCAAGTACGCGTCCAACGCCTTTTTGGCCACCCGCATCTCCTTCATCAACGAGATTGCCCGTATCTGCGAGCGCGTCGATGCGGATGTCAAGGTGGTCTCCGAGGGGATGGGCATGGATCGCCGTATTGGTCCTCTCTTCCTCAACGCGGGCATCGGCTACGGCGGCTCCTGCTTCCCCAAAGACGTCAAGGCGCTGGCGCGAATGGCGGAGACGCTCGGCTATCATCCGGAGCTGCTCGACGCCGTTATGGAGATCAACCTGGACCAGCGCACCATGGTGGTCGAGAAGCTGCGCGAAGTCCTCGGTGGGCTTCGCGATCAGGAGATCGGCATCCTGGGCCTGGCGTACAAGCCAGATACCGACGACGTGAGGGAGGCACCCGCCATCGACGTCATCGAGCACCTCCAGCAGCGGGGCGCGCGGATCCGCGCCTACGACCCCAAGGCGATGCCCGTCCTCGAGCGCACCATGAACAGCATCCGGTACTGCGAGGACGCCTACGCCGTCGCGGACGGTGCCGACGCCCTTCTGATCGTCACCGAGTGGGACGAATTCCGTGGGCTCGATCTGGCGCGCCTCAAAAGCGTGATGCGCCGCCCCGTGATCGTGGACGGCCGGAACATCTACGATCCGCTCGTGATGCGCGAGCACGGCTTCGTCTACCGCGGGGTCGGCCGCTCATAACCCCCACCCTACCTTCCCCCAGAGGGGGAGGGAACGTGCCCAGCGACCCTCCGCCAGAGGGGGAGGGAACATCGGCTCGCCGGGCGATCGTCACCGGGGGCGCAGGTTTCCTCGGATCCCACCTTTGCGAGCGGCTGCTCGCCGATGGATGGCAGGTGCTATGCGTCGATAACCTCGTCACCGGCTCGGCCCGCAATGTTGCCCACCTTCGAAGCAACCGCAACTTCGAGTCGCTCCAGCACAATGTGAGCGAGCCGGTCTACATCGATGGTGCGGTCGACGCTGTCCTGCATTTCGCGTCACCCGCTTCACCAGTCGACTACGCGGACCACCCGATTGCCACCCTGAAGGTCGGTACCCTGGGCACGCACAACATGCTCGGCGTCGCGCGGGCGAAGCGGGCGACTTTTCTTCTCGCGTCGACCTCCGAGGTTTACGGCGACCCGCAGGTCCATCCACAGCCCGAGACGTACTGGGGCAACGTCAACCCGGTGGGGCCGCGGGCTGTCTACGACGAGGCGAAGCGCGCCTCCGAGGCCTTCACCATGGCGTACCATCGCGCGCACCGGATGAGCACGCGCATCGTTCGTATCTTTAACACGTACGGGATTCGGATGCGCGTCAATGACGGCCGGGCGGTACCGAACTTTCTCCTGCAAGCGCTGAACAACCAACCGATAACGGTGTACGGCAACGGCTCGCAGACCCGCAGCCTCTGCTACGTCGATGACCTCATCGAAGGCATCGTCCGCTTGCTGGCAGCTGACTACGCTGATCCCGTTAACCTCGGGACCGATGACGAGGTCACGATGCTCCAGCTCGCCACCCGGATCAGGGACCTGAGCGGCAGCTCGAGTGAGATCGTCTTCAAACCCCTGCCCGAAGACGATCCAAGACAGCGCCGCCCCGACCTGGCACGGGCCCGCCAGGTACTGCGCTGGGAACCGCGCACCTCGCTGGATACGGGGTTGAGCAAGACGATCGCCTACTTCCGTGGGCAGCTAGCGAAGGACCCCCACCCTGACCCTCCCCCGCAAGCGAGGGAAAGGTTCTCTTAGCTCGCCGCCGCGACCTCCTCGATCGTGAGCGTGGTCGGTGAATAACGACCGTCGACCGGCCCGGCCCCGACCGCGATCGTGGCTCCGCTTGCCGGGCGGTTCGCCTTCCAGCGCAGGGTGAAGGTATAGCGGTTGCCGGGTTCCAGTGTCATCACCGACTGCAGGAAGGCGGCATTGGGCGAGTAGGTTCCGGCCGATCCGCCCGACTCCTTCCAGGCGACCAGCTGCGCCGGGCAGGCGTTGATGCTGACAAAGATCGCGAGGTCCTGGTTGTAGCTGGCGGTTGCCGTCCACAAATCGGCATTGGCGTGGAGGATGGCCGCGACCGTCGTCTGGGTACTGACCGTCCGGCTCAAGACCGCGTCATCGATCGGAACCCACGAGCTCCCGTCGTTACCGCTGAGGAGATACTGTCGAGTGCTCACCGCGGTGACGGCATCTCGCGGGGCCGCGTTCAACCACGCCAGCAGGCTTGTCGACGAGTAGGTCGCACCCCACGGACCCGCGCCCGCGTGAATCCGCACGCTGGGCGGCGCCGACCGGTTGGTTTTCCATTTGAGCGAGAAGCGATAGGTGTTCCCCGGCCCGATGGAGTAGACCGCGTGGACGGTCGCGGCATTCGGCGAGAACGTGCCGGCAAACCCGCCAGACTCTTTCCAGGCGAGCAACTGATCGGCGCCCCCATTGACACTGACGAAAATCCCAAGATCCTGGTTGAAGCCGGCGACTTCGGTCCACAGGTCGGCGTTGGCACTCAGGAGCAGACGGAAGGACGCGCCCACCGTGATGGAGAGCGTCAGGTTGCTGCCGTCGACCGGCTGCCAGTCGACGCCGTTGCTGCCGGCGAGCGAATACTGGCTGGTGCTCGAGCCGACCCACGGATTGCCGTTCGGCCCGGGCAGGTTGAGCAGCTCCGCCGTCAGGCGCGTCGGCGAGTACCGTCCGTTGATCGGGCCGGCCCCGGCCACGATCGTCACGCCGTGGGCGGGCCGGTTGCTTTTCCACACCAGCCGCAGGGTGTAGGTCGTGATGGCGCCGGTGTTGGCGTCGGGTCCCTTGAGCGTCACCACTCCCTGGACGAAGGCGGCGTTGGGAGAGAAGGTCCCGGCAAAGCCGCCCGACTCCTTCCAGGCGATCACCTGTCCGCTCCCGTAGTCACCTCCACTGATCCACAGACCAAGGTCCTGGTTGTACCCGGCGTTCGCCGTCCAGAGATCCGCGTTGCCGGTCACCAGCACCATGGCATCGCGGGGCGGCGCGACCGTCAGCGAGAGGGCCTGCGGATCCAGGGCCCGCCAGGACTGGCCGTCGCTATCCGCCAGCTGATACTGGCGCGTGCTCGATGCGGTGTAGGGATTGCTGACGGCGGCTGAGGCCCCGACAACTGGTGGCGAGCAACTCGGAGGCGGCGCGCTCCCGCTGATGTAGGCGAGCAAACGACTGCCGGCCGCCACCACGAGCAGTCCCTCGCCGGCGGCCATGCCCGTCGTGGTGGTCCCGTAGTTCTGCTCGTCGGGGCCGGTAAATGGCGAGCCGACGTTGGCGCTCCATACCGTCGCCCCGGTCGATTCATCGAGGCCGTAGAGCATCCCCGAGCCCGAGCCGATGTAGACGATGCCGTGGACGACAAGCGGCGCCGAGATCAGGCCGCCATCACCGACGAAGGACCAGAGCGTCGATCCGGGCAGCATCGTCATGTCCCGTGCCCGCAGCGTGTTATTGCTCAGGAAGAATCCCCGGCTGCCGTGGAAAGCGGGCGGCGGATCGGCATCGAAGGCGCCAAGCTTCTGACCGGTGCTCGCATCGTGAATGATGTTGTTCGGTGTGTAGCCCGGCCCGCGCTCATAGAGCCGGCCCCCGGCGAGCACGGTCGTCAATCCCGACGTCCCCGCCACGTTCCACCGTTGCTGTCCCGTCGAGGCGTTGACATCGATGGCATTGAACGCCGTCGATACATAGACGTCCGAGCCGGAGGCGGTCGGGGAGCTTCGCCCGCCGTACGTGCTGTCGTAGGTGAGCCACGAAGGCGTACCGTCGGCCTCCTTGAGGCCGGCGACAAAACCACCGCCGCCAGAATTGTGCAGGTAACCCGCCGAGTAGACGATGCCACCTCGGGCGGTCGGTGGGGCGACCTCGTCCTGACCCCACGGCAGTTGCGCTGCCCAGACCTGGTTGCCGGTGCCCGCATCGAATCCGCGCACCAGGTCGTCATTGTTCTGGGCGAAGATCCGGCCGTTTTCGTAGGTGGCTGCCGACCACAGTCCTCCACCCAGGTCGCTCGGTCCCCAGACCGAGTGCCCGGTCACCTCATCCAGCGCGTAGAGCGCGGTGCCCTCGGCGTTCGTGTTGGCGGGCGCATCGTTCACCACCGTGACGAAGACCTTGCCGCCCGCGATCAGGGGATAGGACACCGGATTCTGAAAGTCGATAGCCCACTGCTGCCGAAGCGGCGGGGTCAGGCTGTCACTGGGTTGCGCCCCGCTGTGCGCCACGTCGACCTGGTATGCGACCGCCTGATCCGTGCCCGAGTAGGGCGTCGTTGGCGGAGCCGCCGGCGGCGTGTAGCTGACCGGTGTCGGTGTGCCGGTTCCGGCGAAGGCGACCAGACGGTTGGAGGCCGGGACCACGAGCAGGCCCTCACCGATCGCCAGGCCGGAGAACGGAATGTCAGCGGCCCATCCGATCGGTGCGCCGGCGCTTCCCGACCAGACCGTCGCCCCGGTCAACTGGTTCAGGGCGTAGAGCGCACCGGAGCGGGAACCGATATAGACGACCCCATTGGCCGCGACCGGAGCGGATGTCCCGGCCAGCTGGCCGTCGCCGCGGAAGGTCCAGAGGATCCGGCTGGTCGACAGGTCCTCGGCCTGCAGCGTGCGGGCGGTGAGAAAGAACCCGAGCGCGCCGTCGAATGCCGGTGGCGGGTTGGCCGAGAAGCTGGCGAGCGCCGCCCCCGTGGTCGCATTCCAGGTGTAGTTGCCAAACGAGCTTCGCGTGTACAGCCGTCCGTTGTATTCGGCCGGTGTCTGGTGCGTCCCGCCGCCCTCGCAGGGCGCGTCGTCATGCCAGACGATGGCGCCGGTTGTGGCATTGAGGTCGTAGACATGGTTGCACGCGTAGTTCACGTAGACGTCGGTGGCGGTGACGGCCGGCGTCGTGTCGTCGCCATGAAGGATCGGACTCGTCCAGGCAACGGTTCCATCGCTCTCGTGGAGCGCGGTCATCTGGTTCGAATAACTGATGTAGACGAGGCCGTTGGCCGCGACCGGTGAGGCCGTGCCGTTGTAGGTGGTTACGCTCCAGAGCAGGGCGCCAGTCGCGGCATTGAACGCCTTGACCGTGTTGTCGACGCTGCGGGTGAAGATGACACCCTGACCGTTGACGACATCGTAGGCCGCGGTCACCCAGCCATTGAGGGTGACCGGCGGCCACGCCGAGCTGCCGTCGGTGGCGTTGAAGGCTCGCAGTGAGCTCGCGCCGCCGGTCGTGCTCATGGTCGTCACGAAGATGCGGCCACCGGCGATCAGTGGGTAGGAGATCGTGTTGTCGGATCCCGCATCGATCGCCCACTTCTGGACCAGCGGCGGCGCCAGCGCGTCACCGGTCGCCGAGCCCGTGTGCGCCGAATTCTGCTGCAACGAGACCACCTCATCGGCGGAGGTCGCGGACGCACTGCGGGCCGCGGCGAATGCCAACCGTGGCGTGGCGGTGGACGCCACCAGCGCCAGCCCGACGATGGCGATGGAGGCGGACCGGCGCCTGGCTAGCATGTCGGCTCAACCGTCAGGATGGTTGGCGAATAGCCGGCACCGATCGGTCCCGCGCCGGCGTGGATCGTCCCACCACTCGGAACGTTGGTCTTCCACTGGAGCGTGATGGTGTCGGTCGTCCCGGCGGCGAGATCGATGACCGTTTCCGCCAGTGCGGCGTTCGGCGAGAAGGTCCCCGACGACCCGCCGCTTTCCTTCCACGCCACTACGACCCCGTTCACGCTGATGGCCAGGTCCTGGTTGACGCCAGAGCTCTCCGTCCAGAGGTCCGCATTGGCGATGACGAGGGCCGGGCAGGAGGCGGTGGCGGTGAACTGCAGGCTCAGGCGACCGGTATCCAGATCGGCCCAGCTCGTGCCGTTGCTGCCGGTCAGCGCGTACTGCTGCGAGCTCCGCGCCTGGCTCGCGTTGGCAAGCAATCGAACGCTGAGCCGCGTCGGCGAATAGGGCGTGCCTCCTCCGGCGCCCGCGTAGATGGTCGCGCCCGACGCCGGGCGGTTCGCTTTCCAGACGAGCTTGACGAGGTATGTCGCGCCCGCCTTCATGGGATAGAGCGCGTGCACGGCGGCGGCGTTCGGCGAGTAGCCGGCCGCGCCTCCGCTCTCTTTCCAGGTGACGATGCCCCCTGGATAGATGGCGGGATCGGCTCCACTGACGGCGATGCCGAGGTCCTGGTTGTAACCGGGCGTTGCCGTCCAGAGGTCGGCGTTTCCGATGATCACGGCGATCGAGTCGGCGGCCGGCTTGACAGTGAGGGCCAGATTCGAGTCGTCCATATCGTTCCAGGAACTGCCGTCGCTATTCGAGAGGTAGTACTGGCGGGTAGCGGCGCCGCTGATGACCTGGTTGCTCGCCAGCGGAATCACCTCGGCCACCAGCCGTGTGGGTGAGTACGCCCCGTTCAGCGGGCCCGCGCCCGCATAAATGCGGCCGCCCGGCCGGTTCGACTTCCACTTGAGTGTCACCGTATAGGCAGTCGCCGCCTTCAACGACATCAAGGTGTGGACGAAGGCGGCGTTGGGAGAGTAGGCAGCGGAGCCACCGCTCTCCTTCCAGGCGACGATGCCGCTCGGGTAGAGGGTCGGGTCGGTGCCGCTGACCCAGATCCCGAAGTCCTGGTTGAACCCGGTTGTCGTGGTCCACAGGTCCGCATTGGCGTCGAGCCGGACGATCGAGTCCTGGGCCGGCGTTACGGTGAGGCTGAGCTTGGAATCGTCGATCGACGTCCAGGTCGCGCCGTCGCTGGCCAGCGAATACTGCTGGCCACTCCGTGCGGTTTGGACGTGTTCCGCAGGCACCGGTGTCGGCGTGGGCGTGGGCGTCGGCGTTGGAGTCGGCGTCGGCGTGATGTTCGGCCGCGGGATCGACCAGGCGCCGCGGCCGTGGCTCCACGCGACGATTGTCGCTGCGTCGCCCGTTTGGCTCAGGCTGTCCACCCGAACGCTCGGCATGCCCGTCCCGAGGGGTGCCCAGCCGGGCACCGCTGCCGCGCCCCCGCACGTCGTGCAGACCATCACGCCACCATCTGTACCGATGTAGATCGTGCCCGGGGACTGCACATCGCTGAGGACGCTGTCTACGACCGTGTCCACCAGGCCGGTCCCCGCCAAGCCGGTGATATCGGTCCAGACGGTGCCTGCCGCCTCGCCGGCTGTGAGCGTGTGCCAGACGCGCCCCGCGCCGAGCACGCCCAGCGTCGCCCATGCCTCGCGCGCATTCGACGGGTTGACGGCCAAGCCGGTAATCCACGGGTGTCCGGTCTCGCGCGAGGCGGTGTAGGCGGGAAGGTTACCCGTGATATCGATCCACGCTGGACTGGCCAGCGTGGCATCGTTCGTCATGAAAACCTTGCCACCCTTGCTGCCGGTCAGCAGCACGCCGGCCGTGCTCCCCCTGCCGATGGCCATGGTGTTGATCCAGTCGCCCTTCGGTTCCACGCTGGTGCCGCTCGTGAGATCGCCGCTGATCGCGCCCCACCCTGCGGCGCCGGCCGGCAGGCCCCCTCCGCTGCTGCGATAGATGCGGTTGGTCGCGGCATAGAGACGGGCGGAGTTGCCAGGGTCGACAAGAAACGGCGCGATGAACCCGACGGGGTCGCCGCAGGCCGGATCCGTCGTCACTGAGCACGGTGCGGCCAGCGTGTTCTTGCCGGTCGTCGTGTCCACCTGGTAGATCGCCAGGCGCGCGTCTTCCGCGTAGAGGAGCGAAGAGCCGGGGATCACGCCAACCCAACCTCCATCGCCGCCCATCTCGGAGCGCCAGGCGGGTGGGGTTGCGCCACCAGGCCAGATCGCGGCTGTCCCGGTGTCCTGCGTCCCGCCGACGACGTGACTGAGGTCGGGTGAGGCCCCTGCATAGAACTGCGTGATCGCGAATGTGCCGCTCAGATTGGCCCAGTCGGCTGAGGTCCCGGTGCCGCCGAGGTCGGTCGTTCGGTAGACGCCACCGTCGTTGGCCGCGTAAAGGCTGTCTGCCCCGGTGAAGACGAGGGCGTGGAAGTCCGGCCACGTCGGGCCTCCGCTGTATGGCTTGGCCACATCCACAAACGTCGCGCCGCCATCCTTCGTCGCGAGCACGGTGATGCCGCCGAATACCGCGTGATCCGCGTTGGTGGGGTCGACGGCGACCGCCGTGTCATACCAGCCCTGGTATTTGCCGCCATCCGGTTCTTTGAAGTAATCGATCAGCCCGGTGGTGCCGCCCGGCGCGATCGTGTTCCAGGACGTGCCTCCGTCGGTCGTCTTGGCGACGGCGGCCAGCTGACCCATGGCAAAGATGGGCGCCCGCGTCGTCTCACACGCCGCCAGCCCGGCGTAGGCGATGCCGTTCGAGCCGACGCCAAGCGCGATGCGCGACAACGACGGTAAGGTCGGAAACGGCGTGAGCTTGCAGGTGCTCGCGCCATCGGTCGAGACCGCGATGCTCCCGACCTCATTGACGCACCAGTCGGCGACGCCGGCCCAGAATTTGCCGGGCGTCGTCGGATCCTGGACGAGCGACTGGACGCCACCCGTCAGTTGTGTGCTCTTGGTCCAGGTCACGCCGCCGTCATTGGCCGCGTAAAAGCTGTCTGCCCCGGTGAAGACGAGGGCGTGGAAGTCCGGCCACGTCGGGCCTCCGCTGTATGGCTTGGCCACATCCGCAAACGTCGCGCCGCCATCCTTCGTCGCGAGCACGGTGATGCCGCCGAATATCGCGTGGTCGGCGTTGGAGGGGTCGACGGCGACCGCCGTGTCATACCAGCCCTGATAGGTGCCGCCATCCGGCTCCCTGAAGTAATCGATGAGCCCGGTGGCGCTGCCCGGCGCGATCGTATTCCAGGTCGTGCCTCCGTCGCTGGTTTTTGCGACTGCGGCCAGCTGACCCATGGCAAAGATGGGCGCCCGCGTCGTCGCACACGCCGCCAGCCCGGCGTAGGCGACGCCGTTGGAGCCGACGCCAAGCGCGATGCGCGACAACGACGGTAGGGTTGGAAACGGTGTGAGCTTCCAGGTGCTCGCGCCATCGGTCGAGACGGCGATGCTCCCGACCTCATTGACGCACCAGTCGGCGACGCTTGCCCAGAATTTGCCGGGCGTCGTCGGATCCTGGATGAGCGACTGGACGCCACCCGTCAGTTGTGTGCTCTTGGTCCAGGTCACGCCGCCGTCAGCGGATTGGTAGAGTCCGACGCGGGTCGTCGCCAGCAGGTGGTTGGAGTTGGAACGATCGACGACGATGGCGCCGATCGTGCGACCGGCAAAGGTGGTCTGGCCCAGCAGCACCCAGCTCGTTCCTCCATCGGTACTCTTCAGGACGCCCTGGCCCGCCTGGCAGTCCAGGCAGTGGTTGGCTTCGCCCGTTCCGTCGTAGATGACCAGAGAATTGTTGGGATCGATGGCGAGCGCGCCGACGGCAAGCACGAGCTGGCTGTCGGTCAATGGCGCCCAGTGGTTGCCGCCGTCTGTGGATTTCCAGACGCCGCCGCCGGCGGCGCCGGCGTAGACCGTCGCGCTGTTGTTCGGGTCGACCGCCACGGCGGTCACCCGCCCACTCGAGACCGGGTCGGTGGCATCGACGATGGGTTGTGGGCCGAGCGCCGACCAGGTCGCGCCGACGGGAGCGGCGGTCGAGCTTCGCAGCGGCGACTCCACCAGCGGCGGTCCGAGTTCGGCGGCGCTGGTGCTCGGCGCATGACGGTGAACTAGCCGGGCAGCCCCGCTCCCCTGCTGGGCGACGGTCACGGCGTTCGTTTCCCTCCCCCTCTGGGGGAGGGTCAGGGTGGGGGTCGTCATGCCGCTCGCCCGGACCGGCAATGGGTTGGCGGCGATCGCGCTGAACGCGAGTGAGATCGCGATCAGCCGCGCAAGCGTTGTCCTTGCGTCAAATCGGCCCCTTCCGGCCAGCAGCGCCTCCCCTTATACCCCGGCTATACGACCTGGACTACCTCTATATATAACGCACCGTGGTCAGGAACGCCTACGCCGCTACTGGCAGGTCAGGACGGCGGTCAGTCGGGTGGGCGAGTAGGGCGGCTGGCCGGCGCCCGCGTGGGCGGCCCGCGTGGAGCTCTTGTTCGTTTTCCAGACAAGCGTCGCCGTGTAACTGGTACCGCTCGGCATCGCGAAGACGGATTCGACGGCGGCGGCATTGGGTGAGAACGTCCCGGCGAACCCGCCACTCTCCTTCCAGCCGATGAGGTTCGCCGGATAGGTAACGGCATCGACCGGAGCCACGGTGATGCCGAGATCCTGGTTGACTCCGGCGACCGACGTCCAGAGGTCGGCATTTCCGTCCAGCGTCACGAGGCAGTTGTCCGTCCGGTTCACCGTGATCGTCAGCGTCACGCCGTCGACCGCGGTCCAGGTGCTCCCGTCGCTGCTCGGCAGCACGGACTGGCTGGAGCTGACCGCATCGATGACCTGGCTGGCGGGCAGGAATCGCAGGTTGAGCGTCGTCGGCGAGTAGCTGCTACCCGGCCCCGCCCCCGCGAAGATGGTGTTGGCCGGCCAGGGTTTGTTCGCCTTCCAGACCAGCCGCGCGACATGATGCGAGGCCACGGCCAGCGGGACCGCGGCTTGCACGAACGCGGCATTCGGCGAGTAGGTGCCGGCAAAGCCCCCACTCTCCTTCCACGCGACCACGGTGCCGTCGACCTCGATCCCGATGTCCTGGTTGTAACCGGGCCTCGCGGTCCAGAGGTCAGCGTTGGCACTAATGAGCGCCGTGCCGGTCGCTGTCGTCGGGTAGTCGAGGCTCAGCACCGCGTTGTCCATCGGCACCCACG
>WNFW01001524.1_pt1 | contig 15590 bp, 16 predicted proteins | sample 5400131 | NCBI WGS metagenome assembly WNFW01 (sample SAMN13153362, study PRJNA577476) | soil metagenome | isolation source: 20 cm soil or saprolite under grassland replicate 1 | place: USA:California | collected 2016-06-15 | reverse complement strand
CCAACAAGCATTTCGACAGCGGTGACTATCCGCAAGCCATGCGGCGCGCACTTGCGGCGATCGACGTCGCGGCCGTCCGGGCTCGCCAGCGCACCAAGGAACCAGACGGCCGGTTGGTCGGCGTTGGCCTCTCGATCTATTGCGAGCAGGCGGCGCACGGCACCTCGGTCTATGCCGGCTGGGGCATTCCAATGGTGCCGGGACACGAGCAGGCCAATGCACGCATGACAGCGGATGGCGGCCTCGAAATCCGGGTCGGCGTGCATTCGCACGGTCAGGGTCTTGAGACGACATTGGCCCAGGTCGCGCACGAAATTCTCGGCATCGATATTGCGAAGGTGCGTGTCGTGCATGGCGATACCGCGATCACGCCGTATTCGACCGGCACCTGGGGTTCACGTTCGATGGTGATGGCCGGCGGTGCGGTTGCGACCGCGTGCATCGAGATTGGCGAACGCATCAAACGGATCGGCGCCAAGCTTCTTCAACTTGATCCGGCGATCGTAACATTGCGCGACGGCCGCGTGTGCGGGCCAACCAGCAGCATCGGCCTTTCTGAAATCGCCCACACCTGGTATCGGCGTCCGCAAGATCTGCCGCCCGATGTCGATCCGGGAGGGCTGGAGTCAACCAGCGGATACAAGCCGCAGCGTGACAGCGGCACCTTCAGTTATGCGGCCCACGCCGTTACCGTCGCGGTCGATCCCGATCTCGGCGATGTCGAGATCCTCGATTACGTCATCGTCGAGGACGGTGGCGTGCTGGTCAATCCGATGATCGTTGATGGCCAGATCTATGGCGGTCTTGCACAAGGCATCGGCACGGCACTCTATGAGGAGATGCCATTCGACAGCGCCGGACAACCGCTGGCGACAACGCTCGCCGACTATTTGCTGCCGGGTCCTACTGAAGTGCCCGAGCCCCGTCTCGACCACATGGAGACCGCATCGCCGTACACCATGTTTGGTGTCAAGGGCATCGGAGAAGGCGGCGCCATCGCGCCGCCGGCGGCCATCGCCAACGCCGTGAACGATGCGCTGCGGCCGCTTGCAGTGGAGCTTCTGTACTCGCCGATTTCGGCGCGCCGCATCGTCGAGGCTATACTAGCGGCGCGTGGAGCGGAAAGATCGGCCGCATGAAGGCAGCAGCGTTCGCCTACGAACGCCCTCCCGATTTGAATACAGCGTTGGCCTTGATGGCCGATGCGGACGGCATGACGAAGGTCATTGCCGGAGGCCAGTCGCTGGGTCCGATGCTCAACCTGCGGCTGGTCGAGCCGGATCTGATCGTCGATATCGCGGGCCTTTCCGAACTGAAGCAGGCGGAACGCAGCGGCGATGAACTTGTCATTGGGGCCTGCATCACCCATGGCGACATCGAGGATGGAAGGATACCGGATGTAACACGTGGCGCCATGCAGCGGGTCGCCGGTGCTATCGCCTACCGGGCGGTTCGCAATCGCGGCACCATCGGCGGATCGCTCAGCCACGCCGATCCTGCTGCGGACTGGATTTCAGCTTTGGCGGCGCTGGGGGCAAGGGTCACGCTGCGCCGCCTTGCCGGAATTCGTCATCTTGCGATCGAGGATTTCGTCACCGGCGCACTCGAATCCGCACTTCAGCCCGGTGAGATCGTTGAGGCCGTTCGCGTTCCGGCTATGACACCGTCGGCAAAATGGGGATATGTCAAAGCTTGCCGCAAGACCGGAGAGTTCGCCCACGCAATGGCCGCTGTACTGATCGATCCGGAGCAGGCGACGGCACGGGCGGTGATCGGCGCATTGGATGTGGCTCCGATCGCTCTTGGCAATGCCGCGGCACTTTTTGACGGGCGTGTTACTGGCGACTTCAAGCGGCGATTCGATGCACGGGTAGCCGACGCGACGCTGCTGAAAGCAGGCATCGCGAACGCAGCCGACCGGCACATTCATGTCGCGGTGCTGCGCCGGGCGATCGTTGAGGCTTCCACGTGACCATGATCGCGCTCACCGTGAATGCGCTAGCCATCAAGGCTTCCGTGGAGCCACGCACCCATCTTGCTGACTTCTTGCGCGACAGTCTCAATCTGACCGGCACCCATCTCGGATGCGAGCACGGCGTCTGCGGGGCGTGCACGCTGCTGCTGGACGACATGCCGGCGCGCTCCTGCATCACTTACGCCGTCGCCTGCGACGGAGCGCGCGTAACCACGATCGAGGGGCTCGATGATGACGAAATCACCATTGAGCTTCGCTCGGCCTTTACCCGCCAACATGCCCTGCAATGCGGCTATTGCACGCCGGGGATGCTGGTCTCGGCGCGCGACCTCGTGCTTCGCCTGCCCGCGCCGGACGAGCGCCAGATCCGGGTCGGGCTGAGCGGCAACCTGTGCCGCTGCACCGGATATGTCGGTATCGTGCGGGCAGTACGCGCCGTGATCGAGCAAAGGCGCCTGCGAGGGATCTTGCCCGTGCCCGGCGGAGGCCGCGGCGGGTCCCTCGGCCCCGTAGGATCGGGCAATGGCGCCTCCAGCACGGCTTTCGCTTTGAATGTTGCAACAGTGCCGACGGCAAAAGCCGAACCCGGTGCCGAACCCAACGGCGCGATCGCTATCCCGGACTTCACGCCGGACAGGGTTTTTGAGGATCAATTCTCGGTCGCCTATCCGCCCGAGGCCGTCTTTGACATATTCGGCGATGTCGCGCGGGTTACCGCCTGCCTTCCCGGCGCATCGCTGACCGCCGTTCCGACACCGGAGCGTGTCGAGGGCATGATCCGCGTAAAGCTCGGTCCGATTTCAGCGAATTTCCGTGGCGCCGCGCGGATCGAGCACAACCTTGAAAATTTGTCGGGTCGGATCGTCGGAACGGGCGGCGATCAGCGCAGCCGGTCTTCAACGCAAGGCGAGATCCGCTATCACCTCGTACCAACAGAACAGGGCACCGCGACCCGTGTCGAGCTTTCGATCGGCTACAGCCTGAGGGGAATGCTCGCTCAGATCGCCCGTGAAGGATTGGTCCGCGACCTCGCTGCCCGGCTGACCGCAGACTTCGCGCGCAACCTCGAACGGCAGCTTTCGGGCGTCCGGCCGGATGGACCGGCGGCGGGAGCACAAAACCTGAATGGTGTTTCCTTGCTGATCGGCCTGTTGCGCACGCGTGCGCGCAAGGTTTTTCAGCGCGTCCTCGGCCGATAACGATGGCACTATTGGTACGATTCTTGCTCGGTCCGCACCGCGAACAGTCTTTCTAGTACGGAGGGCGTCATGACGAATTCCGAGCTGCGTGCCGACATTCACAGCATAGAACCCATCCCCGATGCCGACCGGGACTCGACCGGACCCCAGCAGATGTGGATTTGGGCCGGGGCGAACATTGCGCCGGTCAACTGGGCGCTCGGCGCGCTCGGCATCATTCTCAAACTCGGCCTGTGGGAGACCATCGCGGTCATCGTCGTGGGCAACCTGTTCGGCTGCGCCATCTTTGCCGCCTTCACCGTGATGGGCCACAAGACCGGCGTCAATCAGATGGTGCTTAGCCGCTCGGCCTTCGGGCGCCGCGGAGCCTACCTGCCGAGCGCGCTGATGTTCCTGATGACGCTGGGGTGGATCGGGGTGAACACCTACTTCCCGGTGAAGATCGCCATGGCCATTCTCGGCCAGTTTGGCATCGCCGACACGCTGGTGGCGACCTTCATCGTCATCACCGTCGTGATGGTGCTGCAGGTCGTCATCGGTATCTACGGCTTCTACGCGATCCGCACCTTCGAGAAGTATACCGTGCCGGTGACCGTCGCCATTATGGTGCTTATGAGCGTTCTCGCCTGGAGCCAGCCTGGGGTTGTCAATTGGCACCTCGCCAGCACGCTTCCGCCCGGCGCCCATCTGGCGATGTTGACCCTGCTGATGTCAGCGATCGGGGTGGGCTGGGGAATTTCCTGGGTCACGTGGGCATCGGACTATTCGCGCTTCGTGCCTCGTAGCGTCTCCTCGGCTTCCGTCTTCTGGTATAGCTATGTCGGAATGTTCGTACCCTCGGTGTGGCTCGCGATCCTCGGTGCGACCATCGCCAGCGTCACGCTGGACACCGATCCGGCCAAGATGGTCAGCGCCGTATTCGGGGGCGTCTCGAGCGTGCTGGTGCTGCTGCTGGTGCTGCACGGCCCGATCGCGACCAATATCCTGAATGTATATTCGGCGGCGCTGGCAGCGCTCAGCATGGGCATCCGCCTGTCACGAACTGCGCTGGCGCTGATCGTTGGTATCGCCGGCTATCTGGTCACGATCTACTTCATCTTCGCGCCTTCGTTCGCCAAAGCGTTCGATAACTGGATGATCAGTCTGCTGCTTTGGATGAGCCCCTGGGCAGGCGTGGTGATGGCCGATTTCTTTCTCAAGCGCAAAGGCCAGATCGATGTCGCCGAGCTCTACCGTTCGCCGGAAACAAGCGCCTATGGCGATATCAACTGGAGCGGCACGATCGCATTCTTCGCGGGGCTGATCGCCGGCTGGTCGGTGCAGGACGGGCTTGTTCCGGCGCTGCAGGGGCCGATCTCCACCGGGCTGCTGGGCGGAGCGGACCTCAGCTGGCTGTTCGGGATCGTCGTCGCCGGAGCTGTGTACCTGGCTCTGGGCGGGCGAGCCGTGACCGTACCCACGATCGTTGCAACCAGGACCGCCAGCAAGTGACGCAACGCGATCCCTGCGAGTTGCGAGCAAACTGAGCGACGCGATGCGATGTTTGGTATTTCCTGAAGACGATCCTGCAAGGGATTGGACTGCGTGACGAATTCGGTGGCTTTCGGGCTACGCCGTTCGAAAGCTACATGCCCCAGCGCAGCGCCGGCGTATGAACGGGAGCATCCCAGAGGCGTTTCATGTCTTCGTCAAGCATCGACACCGTCGCCGAGCAACCGGCCATATCCAGCGATGTAACAAAATTGCCCACGAGCGACCGCGTCACGATACTACCAACCGGCTCGAGCAATCTGCTGATGGCATCGTACATCAGGTAAAGCTCCGACAGCGGCGTCGCTCCGAAGCCGTTAATTAGCAGGATCGCCTCGCCACGTGCGCGCTCGCCCAGATCGCTGGTGATTGCGTTGACCATATCGGCCGCTATGGCAGCTGCGGACTTGAGTTTCACGCGCCGCCGTCCCGGTTCGCCGTGGATGCCGACACCTACCTCCATCTCGTCCTCAGCGAGGTCGAAAGTTGGCTTGCCGGCTGCCGGAACCGTGCAACTCGTGAGCGCGATCCCGATTGAGCGCGTGGCCGCATTAACCCGATCGCCAAGCGCCCGCAGGCTTGCGAGATTGCGCCCCTCCTCAGCGGCCGCTCCCAGGATTTTCTCGACGATCAGCGTGCCGGCAACGCCGCGTCGTCCCGTTGAAAAGGTTGAGGTCTCTACCGCCACATCGTCATCGGTTATGACCGTCGCAATCGATTTGTTTGACATCTCACGGGCCATCTCGAAATTCATGACGTCGCCCTCGTAATTTTTCACGATGAACAGAACACCACTACCGGTGTCCGCCGCCTCGGCGGCGGCGAGAATGAGGTCGGGTGTTGGCGAGGTAAAGATCTGACCGGGACATGCGGCATCGAGCATTCCGTGCCCGACGAATCCGGTGTGAAGTGGCTCGTGCCCGGAGCCCCCTCCCGACACGAGAGCGACCTTGCCGGTCCTTAGACGCCGGCGCTGCACGAACGGCGCATGCTCACCGATCCGCACAATGTCGGAATGCGCAGCACAAAATCCGGCAAGACTCTCGCTCAAGACATTCTCGACGTCGTTGATCAGCTTCTTCATCCAGACCTCCCGTAGCATGGCGTCGGCGTCAAGTGTCCTCGATCAGCCTTGCCACTTTCTCCGCGAACTCACTCAGCAGCGAGTCCAGCTTGTGGTTCTTCTGTTCGGTTCCGAGATCCGGCAGCATGAGCGTGAGACGTCTGCCTCGCTCCCGTTCTTTAAGAAGAAGCAGTCGCCGCGGATGCGCCCGGTGATAGGCTTCGAGAAACCGGTCCCTTTCCTGCACCGAGAAATGGCATGTCTGAATGATGGGATGAACGTGCTGAGCCGGGATCGGCGTCTGATATGCCGGGTTGGCAATCTGGGTAATGAAGCTGCGGTTCTTGCCGAGCGCTTCGGCCAGACGCTGGCGCATGCCGGACGGCCGTCGATCGAGCACATCGCGGAGGATTGCCTTATAGGCAGCGATAAGATCCTGAGAACTGGCCTGGGTAACTTGCGTGCTCATGCGGCAGGGCCAGAATAACGGGCGATCGCTGCTTTCACAGGCCCAAGCGCTCCGGGCGCGACCGAAAAGATGCGCAAGCCCCGATCGAGAAGTGCCGCGACTTGCGCGGGATCGCCCGCAAGATCCCCGCACAAGCTCGTTTCGCGGCCGGTGCGGTCACCATGACTCACGACATGTCCGATCAGATTGAACACCGCGCGTGAAGGACGAGCAAGATCGGCGAGTTGCGGTTCATCGCGGCTCGCGGCCGACACGTATTGAATGAGATCGTTGCTGCCGATGGAAAAGAAATCGGCATTGAAGTCCTCGATGGTAAGTGCTGCCGCCGGCACCTCGACCATCATGCCGAGCGGCGGCGATTGCGCCTCGCTCCCCTCGCGACGCAGGTCCTTGATAGCTTGCTCGAGAAGCACGCGGCAGCGGTCCAGTTCGTCCGGCACCGTGACCATTGGAATCATCACCTTGAGGTTTCCGGCTACTGCAGCGCGGGCCAGCGCCCGCAACTGCTCGCGAAACACATCCAGATGTCGCAACGACAGCCGCACGCCGCGCAGGCCAAGAAATGGATTCATGTCTCCGGGTTGCGTCAAGCCCGCGATCGGCTTGTCGCCTCCGGCATCGAGGGTACGGATTGTCACGGGCTTGCCGGCGGCCCATTCAAGCATGCGCTTGTAAATCTGATATTGCTCTTCCTCGGTTGGAAGTTTTTCGCGGTCTTGAAACAGAAACTCGGTCCGCATCAGGCCGATACCGTCGACCTTGGCGGGATCGATGTCCCTGAGCTCGGCGAGACCGGTGACATTGATCATGACCTGAACCGGCTCACCAGTAGCCGTAAACGCGGGCCCATTGAATGAAGCGACTGCTCGCCGAGCCTCCGACTGCTCGGCACGACGTTGACCATAGACGGCCCGCATATCGGAATCGGGATCGATAATGAGAAGCCCAGCATCTGCATCGAGCAGCGCGTCCGTTGCATTTTCGAGATGATCGACATCTACTCCCACGATCATCGGCACGCCGCGCGACCTGGCGAGAATTGCGACATGGCTGCTGGGGCTTCCCCGCCGCAATACCAACCCGCCGCCACGCCAATCGGTGGCCAGAAAGGTTGAAGGAGGCATGTCCTCGGCCGCGACGATAGCTCCGGCCGGCACGATCTGATCTGCTTCTCCCGCCAGATGTCGCAGCACGCGATCGCGCAGATCGCGCAAATCGGATGCGCGGGCACGGAAATAAGGATCGTCGGCCCCGTCGTATGATGCAATTTCCCGGGCAATCGCGGTGCTCCACGCCCGATTGGCGACCTCGCCACCGGCGATCAGCGCAAACGCCGGCGCCGCAAGATTATCGTCTTCGAGGAACGCAACCTGGAACAAGAGAATTGCTTCCGCGTCAACGTCCCCTGCTCCATGGGCGAGGGCGGTGAGATCCTCCCGGGACGCCGCAAGTGCATCGACAAGCGCCTGGTGCTCCTCTGCCGCAGACCGGTATTGCCTGATGTCATGCTTTGCCGGGACCAAACGCACAACAGGTCCAACCGCGATTCCAGGGGCGGCGGACCTTCCCTGGATGCGATGAGCCGTCCGGTGTGCCCTATCGTCCATCCTGAAAATCTCCATCGACGAGCGTCACCAGCGCGTCCAACGCGGCCTTCGCATCGCTCCCCTCCGCCCGGAAATATATGGTCGAATCCTTCGGCGCCTTGGTAGCCATTACCTTGACAATGCTTTTTGCATCCACCCAAGGCCCATCCGGCGACAGGCCGAGATCGATGCGTGACACAAAGGCCTTCGCAAGCTTGGTCAACCTGACCGAAGGGCGCGCATGCAGCCCGACCTCATGTCGCATAAGTACCGATGCCCGATGCTTGTTCATTCCGCTACCCACATCAGACCGGCGTCAGCTCTTCGGCGGTACGACGCACCGCCTCAAGCGTGGCTCCCGACGCTGCTTCGGTCGCCGCCATCACTGCGCCCTCGACGACAGGTGCATTGCAAACGACGACGCGGTCGCGGCGCTCCTCGGGCAACATCTCAATCGCCATCTCGCTATTGGTCTCTGCGCCGCCGAGATCGACCAGAATGGCGACGCCGCTTTCCGACCACGCCTGCTCGATCGCCTTCATGATCGCTTCGACGCTGGTGCCGAGCCCGCCGCCCGGATCCCCGCCGCACCAGCCGAGCGGCACTTCACGGCCGACCATTTGCTCCACCATCAGAGCAGTGCCGCGCGCTACCTCCGCCGAGTGAGACACAATGACAATTCCCACATTTTCGCTCATGCCAATCCTTCCATGACGTCTGCGACCGCCTCGACCATCAACGCAGAGGATCGTGCGCCGGGGTCCATGTGACCGATGCTGCGCTCGCCCAGAAACGACGCACGCCCGCGGATCGCCCGCATTGGAATCGTATCCTCTGCCGCGGTCTTGGCCGCCGCCTTCAGGCGCGCGGCCATGTCAGTTCCCCCTTCGCGCAAGACGCCTAGCACGGGAAAGAGCACGTCGAGCATGGTCTTTTGACCAACATCGGACTTTCCACGCGCCTTGACGGCTTCGATCGCGGCAGCAAAGGCATCGGCCGCCTGCTCATACGTCACCTCGTCCGCCAGCGATTTGCCAAGCGACATGAACAGGGTCCCGTAGAGCGGACCGGACGCGCCGCCAACTCTCATGACAAGGGTCGTCCCCACACCCCTTAAGGACTCACCGAGACTCCTGGTGGAGAGTTCATCAACCGCAGCCAGGACAGCTTCAAAGCCGCGGCGCATGTTGATGCCGTGATCGCCGTCGCCAATCGCGCGATCAAGATCGGTAAGTTCGTCGGCGCTGGCGATGACGCGGTGCGCGACAGTCTCAAACAGAAGTTTGCGAGCCTCACGATCGATCATCATGCCTGCCCCCGGATTTCATGGGCAGCGACTCGATTGCCGGCGTGATCGAAATAAAGAGGTTCGGTAAACTCGATCGAGACTTGATCCCCCGCCTTGAGCGGCTGTGCGGGGTCCGCGAGGGTGACAAGCGAATGAGTGGCAAGCTTCAGATGGACGTGGTTCTGATCGCCCAAATGCTCCACCCATTGGACCTGAGCGCGTGGTCCGGGACGGTCCGCAGGCGAGATCCTGATATGCTCAGTCCGCAAGCCCACAGTTCGCACCTGCGCCGGCACCGCATCGCTGCCCAATAGCTCGACTGGGATCAGGTTAATGGCGGGTGTGCCAAGTCGGCTCGCCACATAGGCGCTGTTGGGCCGCTCATAAATTTCTCGCGGTGTGCCGAGTTGAACGAGAGCCCCCTCACTCATCACGCCGATCCGGTCCGCCATCGTCATGGCCTCGATCTGGTCGTGTGTCACATAGAGGATCGTCGTTCCCAACTCGCGCTGGATGCGTTTGAGTTCAAGGCGCAATTCAGCGCGTAGCTTGGCATCCAGTGAGGAGAGCGGCTCGTCCATCAGATAGACGGCTGGTTCGCGGACCAGGGCCCGTCCGATCGCGACTCGCTGCATTTCGCCGCCGGAAAGAGCGGTTGCCCGATTGCCAAGCTTGTGCTCGATGTGAAGCAGTTCCGACACTTGTTGGACCCGACGCCGAACCGCTTTCTCAGCCATGCGCCGCGCCGGAGAACGCAGTGGAAACGCTAGATTGTCGTAGACCGTCAGGTGAGGATAAAGCGAATATTGCTGGAATACGAAGGCGACGTCGCGTTCGGCCGGCACCTCCTGCGTTACAATGCGCCCTTGGATCACCACCTTGCCTCGATCGGGCTGCTCCAGGCCGGCGATCAAACGCAGTGTCGTCGTCTTTCCAGCACCGGTGGGGCCAAGCAGGACGACGAACTCACCGTCCGAGACGGAGAGTGAAAGACCGCGAACCGCCTCGACCGGGCCGTAGCTCTTGCCGACTTCCAGGAGCGCTACCTCAGCCACGGTATCCTCCTTCATAAAGCGCCGAATGCAGAGCTTGTCCGCTCATTTCGTCGAACACCGAGAGCCGATCTGGCCGTAACGCCAGTCCCACGGACTCACCAACCCGGACCACATCGGTTGACGGCAATCGCGCCTTGACCCGACCGTTGGCCGTGTCGACCGTCACGATTTGCGTCGTACCGAGATACTCGGCGCCAATCACACGGCCGCGCAGCATCGAAGCATCGGCGAACGACACATTCTCAGGTCGCACGCCAAGCATGAACCTACCCTCGGCGCGGTCTTCGAAAACTTCCGGCATTTCGACGGCGACGCCGTCGATGCGTATGCTGCGATCTCCGCGCTGCGGTGCGGCCTGGACACCAAGAAAACTCATCGGAGGGGCGCCAATGAAGTCCGCAACGAACATTGTGCGAGGCCGATCATAGATCTCCTGGGGCGTGCCGATCTGCTCGATCCGACCCTGGTTCATGATTGCGATGCGGTCCGCCATCGCCATCGCCTCGAGCTGATCGTGAGTGATGTAGACGGTGGTCGCGTCGATTCGATCGTGTAGCTCGCGCAACTCGCCGCACATCAACCTGCGAAACTCGGAATCGAGCGCCCCCAGGGGCTCGTCCATGAGAAATGCTTTGGGACGGCGCACGATGGCACGGCCGAGCGCGACGCGCTGGCGATCGCCGCCGGAGAGCCCACCGACTCGACGGTCAAGAAGGTGATCGATTCTCAGCAGCCTTGCCGTTTCCTCGACGCTCTGCCTGATCTGAGCTCGCGGGTAATTCTGGCATCGTAGGGGAAAGCCAATGTTCTGACGCACGTTCATGTGCGGGTAGAGTGCAAAGAGCTGGAACACAAAGGCAATGTCCCGCGCTGAGGCCGGCAATGCGGTAACGTCTTCGCCGTCAAGCAGTATGCGTCCCGAGGTCGGCAGCTCCAGGCCCGCCGTCATGCGCAATGTTGTCGTCTTGCCGCAACCTGACGGACCCAGAATCACGAAGAAAGCGCCGTGATCGACCGTGAAGGTCACGCCTTTGACGGCGGCGAAGGCTCCGAATGTCTTGGCAACGGTCTCAAGCTTGATCTGTGCCATGGCGCTAGTCCGGAAAATGACTGACGATCACAAAACCGAGCGTCCCGGCCAGGATCGTGACGAAGGAATAGCTATAAAGATTCAAGGAAAGCGGCTGCATCAGCATCAGAACTCCGAACCCGATCAGCGCCATCGCAACAGCTTCGCAAGGGCCGCGGCGGAGCCAGAGCGGCCATCTCGATGCGTTGTGCTCCAACCCAATCCTCATTTGCGCACCGCCCCAAAGGTGATGCCGCGCAACAAATGACGGCGGAGCAGGATGGTGAAGCACAGGATCGGCACGAAAAACAACGTGGTCGCGGCCGCGACCGCGGGCCAGTCCTGGCCGCCTTCCCCGATGATGAAGGGGATGAAGGGCGGCATCGTTTGCGCATCACCGCTGGTGAGCAGAACCGCGAACGCATATTCGTTCCAGGCGAAGATCAGGCAGAAAATCGCGGTCGCAGCGATCCCGGTCGTCGCCTGCGGAAGAACGACCTTGAAGAACGCCTGAAGGCGCGTGTAGCCGTCGACCATCGCAGCCTCTTCGTATTCGCGCGGGATTTCGTCCATGAATCCTTTCAACAGCCATACCGCCAAGGAGACATTTACGGCGGTGTACAACAGGATCATTCCGAGCTTGGTATCGGTGAGCCCGAGATAGCGGAACATCAGATAGACCGGGATCGCAACGGCAATCGGCGGCATCATCCGCGTCGACAGGATGAAGAACAGCAGATCGTCGGCGAGTGGGACGCGAAATCGCGAAAACGCATATGCCGCGATGGTGCCGAAGCACACCGCAAGGAAGGTGGAGCCGAAGCCGATGATCATCGAGTTGAGGAAACGCGGCACCACCTTCGAGGGACCGCCGATCACCATGTTGCGCGAGCGTACCAGACGCTCATACCAGGTCTGCGGCGGAGGCAGGCTTGCCAGAAATTCGGGCGTCTGCCGCGATCGCGTCGTAAACAAATTGACGTAGCCTTCGACCGAGGGCTCAAACAGTATTTTGGGTGGATACGAGATCGAATCTGGTGGCGTCTTGAAGCCGGTCAGGAAGATCCACAACAATGGCAGAATGGTCACGATCGCGTAGCTAGCTACGATCAACGAAGCGATCGTCTTCGACCACGGCGACGGCTCGGCCACGGAATGCGCGGTGACGGACATTCTCATCGCTGTTTCACCCGATTGAGGGCTTTCACATAAATGTTAGCTGCGCCAAAGACGGTGACGAAAAGAATGATCGCCAGGGCCGAGGAATAGCCGGTGCGCCATTTTTCGAATGCTTCGCGCTTCAGAGTGATCGACGCCACTTCCGTGGTCGATCCCGGACCTCCGGAGGTCAGCAAATTCACCATGTCAAACATCTTGAAGTTTTCGATGGCCCGGAAAAGAATCGCGAGCATCAGGAACGGCATCACCAGCGGGAGCGTAATGGACCAAAACTGCCTCAGCGGGGACGCGCGGTCGACCTCCGCAGCTTCGTAGATGTAATCGGGGATCGAGCGCAGACCCGCAAGGCAGATCAGCATGACATAGGGCGTCCACATCCAGGTATCGACCAGAATGATGGACCATGGTGCGAGCCCAACATCGCCGATCATCTGGAACGAACTCGGGTCAGTCCCGGTCAGAACAGCGATCGCATTGTTGAACAACCCAATCTGCGGTTGGAATAAAAATGTCCAGAAATTGCCGACCACGGCTGGCGAGAGCATCATCGGCAAGAGAATGATCGTGGTCCAAAGGCTGTGGCCACGGAAGCGACGGTTGATCAGCAGCGCCAACCCAAAGCCGATCACCAATTCGAGCACGATCGACCACAGCACGAAATGCGCCGTTGCCTGCATCGCGTGCCACAGCTCGGGGTCGGTCAGTATGTCGCGGTAGTTGTCGAGACCAACATACCTGATCGGCGCATTGGGCCGATTGGCGCGGTAGTTGGTGAACGAGAGCTGGATGGTCCACAGTAGCGGGAAGATATTGACCGCCAGGAGGAGAAGCACGGATGGCGCAATGAAGAGCCACGCGATCGCCCTGTCAGACATGCCTCTGAGCCGCAATGAAAGCCTCCGTGGCGTGCTGGCAACGGCGCGTTCGGCAAGAGTACTCATGGCAGCCCTGTCATCGCAAGTCGGGACGCTGGAAGCAGGCGGTCTCCCGATATCGGAACCGGGAGACCTGCGCTCATTACGCTAGATTTTGCCCTCGTCCTTGAAGACCTTCTGCCAATCCTTGACCAGGAGATCGAGCGCTTCCTGCGCCGTTCCCTTGTCGGCCACGACGTAGTCATGGACCCGCTTCTGCATGTCGAGCAGCAGCTCCGCGTAAGCGGGCTCGGCCCAGAAGTCCTTGACGATATCCATGGACTTCAAGAAGTCGGCGGCAAAGGGCGCACTCTTTGGGAAACCCGGATCACTGAGCACCGCCTTGTGGCAGGAATAACCGCCAAGCGCCCACCACTTTTTCTGAACCTCGGGATTTGCAAACCATTTGATGTAAGACAGCGCGTCGTCCCTGTGGTCCGAATAGGAGACAACCGAGATCCCCTGCCCCCCAAGCTGGGTAAAGTGCAGTTTCTGCTTCGGATTGACAAAGAAGCCGATCTTGTCGCCGCCGACATTGGGATCCTTGTAGAGGCCGGGAAAGAACGCAAAGAAGTTCATCTGCATCGCGACCTGTCCGGACTTGAAGGCATCGAGGCCCTCTGACATGTAGGCATTGCTCATTCCAGGCGCGGTGCAGCATTTGTAAAGCGACTTGTAGAATTCGAGACCCTTGACCGCGTCGGGCGAGTTGACGAAGCCCTCCATGTGATAGGGTTTCTTCGGATCGTCGTATTGGAAGCCCCAATCGTAGAGAGCGTTTGTCACGCCCATGGTGATGCCTTCGGAACCACGCTCGGTATAGATATAAGCTCCGTATACCTTCTTGCCGTCGATTTCCCTGCCTTGAAAGAACTCGGCGATCTGCTTGAGTTCATCCCAGGTTTGAGGAGGGCTCAGGTCGCGTCCGTATTTCTTCTTGAACTCGGCTTGAATTTCAGGCCGGGCGAACCAGTCCTTGCGGTAGGTCCAGCCGATCGCGTCGCCCATTGCCGGCAGCGCCCAATAGTTGGGGGTATTCTTGGGCCATTCGGAATAGCCGACCACGGTCGCCGGCATGAAATCGTCCATCGTGATTTTTTCTTTGGCGAAGAAATCGTTGAGTTTGACGTAGTGTCCGTTCTCTGCCGCGCCGCCGATCCACTGGCTGTCGCCGATGATGACGTCGCAAAGCTTCCCTTTAGAATTAAGCTCGTTGAGGAAGCGGTCGGCATAGCTCGTCCACGGGACGAACTCGTATTTCATCTGAATTCCAGTCTTGGTGGTGAAGTCCTTTGAAAGCTCCACCAGCGCATTGGCTGGATCCCACGCCGCCCAACACAACGTCAATTGTTTTGTCTGAGCAACCGCCTGGCTGCCAAGACACGAGGCGAAAACAATCGCGGTCGCCCCCAATGCACGCACCATTTGGATCATCACAACCTCCCTGTTGCAGGCGATTGCCTGCTTGCCCTGCCAATCACACCCGCCGTTCGGCGGTCATGCACGCAGACTTGAGTCCCGCCTTCAGAAATCATGCGGGAGCATGTTTAGTATTATTGTTAAGTTGGAGATTTTCACTAAACATATTTTGAGTCAATGGGGCGTCAGTTTCTTTTTCATCGAGAAAGTTGTTGCTGCACCGCAACCACTAACGGCCCGCCTTCTGCGTGGAGCGACGAAGCAGGCAGAACGCGTTTGTTTAGTAAATTGAGCTTGTTAGCCCGCTGGGCATGTAGCTCTGGAAGCCGGAGCGTTGTTTCAAGCGAGCTACCGGCGAACTGGCTGACGGGCCTGACATGCATTGCCGGTGCACAGATGGTGCACACGATAGTCCAACTGCACACGCCTGGGAGCATCACGAAATTGCAAGGCAATAAAGGCGTGAGCGATGGTTCAATCAGCTACTTTGCAGAGGTATTCGCGCGAGAAAAGCCAGCGCTGTCGCGGCGAAGATGTCGGGCATCTGATCGGGAAATGGCACCATACCGCCGTCGATCTCGACGATGCTTGCACCGGCGATGGCGCCAGCCGCCGGGCTGGTTGCGCAATATGCTGATCGCCATGTTTACATTGCGCGGGACAAACCGATACGCCGTGGCGCAGCATCTGCGCCATGCAGAGTGAAAGCCATCGCACCCGGTCATCGCAGCGGCTTAAATCCCAAGCAACATCTGCTTCCTTGTTCGATCACCTCGTCGGCAGGCGAGAGTAACGTTGATGGAATCTCGAGACCAAGTACTTTCGCGGTCTCGAGGTTGATGAC
>WNFW01001522.1_pt1 | contig 15598 bp, 15 predicted proteins | sample 5400131 | NCBI WGS metagenome assembly WNFW01 (sample SAMN13153362, study PRJNA577476) | soil metagenome | isolation source: 20 cm soil or saprolite under grassland replicate 1 | place: USA:California | collected 2016-06-15 | reverse complement strand
GTCGTCGTCGGTGCGCAGGACTAGACCCAACACCGTCCGGATCATCGGCGGTCTGTGGCGCAGCCGCCTCATCGAATTCCCCGATGCGGCGGACTTGAGACCGACGCCGGACCGCGTGCGCGAGACGCTGTTCAACTGGCTCGGCCGGGACCTCACCGGCATGGTGTGCCTCGACCTCTTTGCGGGCAGCGGTGCGCTCGGCTTCGAGGCGCTTTCGCGCGGCGCGGCCTCGGTCATCATGGTCGAGAAGAACCCCGCGGTGCTGCGCGCCTTGCGTGACAATGCGCAAAAGCTCGGCGCAACGGGCCTGACGGTCGTCCGCGGCGATGCGCTAGAATTCGTCCGCGGCGCGCGCTCCCGATTCGATGTCGTTTTCGTAGATCCGCCGTACCGTCTGGGAATGCAGGTTGCGGCGCTCGGTCTGTTGCGCAGGCTTCTCGCCGAAGGGGGGCGGGTGTACCTGGAAGGCGACTCCGTCTTCGAAGCGCCTCGGGGCTGGGCTATTTTCAGGCGCGCGCGCGCGGGAAACGTTCATTTTCATCTTCTGGCGAGGGAGGCCGATGATCAAGGCGGTGTATCCGGGAACGTTTGATCCGATCACGCGGGGCCACGAGGACCTGGTGCGGCGCGCCGCAGCGCTCGTCGGCGAAGTCGTGGTAGGCATCGCCGCCAGCCAGACGAAGCGTCCGTTTTTCACCCTGGAGGAGCGCGTGCACCTCGCGCGCGAGGTTCTCAAGCCGTACCGCAACGTGAAGGTCGAGGGCTTCCGGGGACTGCTCATGGATTTCGTGCGAGGACAGAAGGCACAGGTGGTCCTGCGCGGCTTGAGGGCGGTGTCGGACTTCGAGTACGAATTTCAAATGGCCGGAATGAACCGCAATCTCTATCCGGACGTCGAAACGATATTCTTGACTCCGGAGGAGCAATACCAGTTCATCTCGGCGTCCATCGTGCGCGAGATCGCCGCTCTGGGCGGCGATGTGGGCAAGTTCGTGCAGCCGCGCGTCGCGCGCGCGCTCGCCGCAAAGGTCGGCAAGGGACGCAAGTAAGCCGCCCTTCACCTCTTCTGGCAGGTCGCGCAGAAGAAGCTGGAGCGCTGGCCCATCCGCGACACCCGGATCGCGGCCCCGCAAACCCGGCACGGAAGCGCGGCGCGGTCGTAGACGTAGTAGTGCTGCTGAAAATACCCCGAGGAGCCGTCGGAGTGCACGAAGTCGCGCAGGCTCGATCCGCCGGCGGCTATCGCAGCCAGAAGAATGTCCCTCACGGCGGCAACCAGTCGCTCGCAGCGTGCGCGGGAGAGGCGCCAGGAGCGCGCGCGCGGATGGATGCCCGCCCTGAACAGGCTTTCGTTCGCGTAAATGTTTCCGATCCCCACCATGACGCTCGCGTTCATCAACAGCTGCTTGATGCCGACGTCGCGGCCGCGCGTGGCCCGATAGAGGAACTCGGGCGAGAAATGCTCGCCGAGCGGCTCGACGCCGAGCCGCGCGAGCAAGGGATGGCGCAACGCGTCGCCGTCTTCCCACAGCACTACGCCGAAGCGGCGCGGATCGCGCAGGCGCAATGCGATACCGCCGAAGACGAGGTCCACATGATCGTGCTCGCGGGGGAGGGTTCCCGCTTCGACCACGCGCAGGCTCCCCGACATTCCCAGGTGCACGATGAGCGAGCCGGTGTCGAATTCGAACAGGAGGTACTTTCCACGTCGCACTAGGCGCTTCACCCGCTGGCCGACGAGGGTGCGTGCGAGTTTGCGGGGGACGCGTTGACGCAGGTTGGGATTGCGCACTGCGACGCCCGTGATCGTCTTGCCGAGCACGAAAGGCTCGATGCCGCGGCGGGTGATCTCGACTTCGGGCAGCTCTGGCACGGGGAACCCAATATCCTTGTCTGGCCTCTGAAATATACCTAAACTAGCCCTTCAACACAGTAAGTGCCCCATGCTTGGTCCACACAGCCAGTTGTCCATACGAGCGGCCGCTTTGCGGTTGTTCGCCGCGATGGCGTTCGTCGCGTTTGCGGGATGCGCCGCGACTCCGCCGCAGCAGGTCGCGGCGGGAGAGGAAGCGCAGGACGAATCCGATGCGGATGCGCCCGCCGGCGAAGCGCAGGCGCTCGCGCCCGAAGCCGTGGACCACACGCCCCTTCCCAATCAGGAGCTGACCGAGAACCTGCTCTACGAATTCCTGCTCGCCGAAATTGCGGGCCAGCGCGGCAACGCCGCGCTCTCCGCGCAGGCGTACGTCGATCTTGCGAAACGCACGCGCGATCCGCGGATCGCGCGACGCGCCACCGAAGTCGCGCTGTACGCGCGGATGAACAACTCCGCGATCGAGTCCGCAACGGTCTGGCACGAGACCGAGCCCGGCTCGACGCGCCCTCTTCAGGCGCTCGCCGGATTGCTGGTCGCCGCGGGCCGCTACGACGAGGCGCTGCCCAATCTCAGGAAGCTGCTGGCCGGCTCCGCCAACGACCTCGCAAACGGCTTCACGCAGCTGACCCGCACGCTGGCCAATGCCCAGGACAAGCGAGCCGCTCTGAAGCTCGTGCACAGTCTCGCCGCGGACTATCCCAAGCTCGCCGAGTCGCATCTTGCCGTCGCGCGGGCGGCAGTCAACGCGGGCGACGAACGCCTTGCGCTCGAGGAAACCCGCAAGGCGGGACAGCTGCGTTCGGACTGGGACGCGCCTGTCCTGCTCGAAGCGCAGCTGCTGCAGAAGGTCTCGGTCGATGAGGCCGCGACGCTCCTCGCCGGCTATTTGAAAAAATATCCTGCCGCGCGGGAAACGCGCCTCGCCTACGCGCGCCTGCTGGTGGCACAAAAACGCTTCGGCGAGGCGCGCGCCGAGTTCCAGAAGCTCATGTCCGGCGTTCCCGACAGCAGCGACATGGCCTTTGCCGTGGCGCTGCTTTCCCTGCAGCTCAAGGACTACGACGCTGCGGAGAAGTATCTCAGGAGCCTGATCGAGAGCCCCTACCGCGACAAGGACGGGGTCCGCTTGTATCTCGGCCAGGTCGCCGAAGAGCGGAAGGATCTTCCGGAGGCGCTGCGCTGGTACGGTGAAGTGGGCGAGGGCGAGCAATACGTGCAGGCGCAGATCCGCTACGCCCAGGTGCTCGCCAGACAGGGCAAGCTCGACGAGGCGCGGGGGCGGCTGCAGCAGGCGGCCGCGAAGAACGGCCAGCAGCGGGTGCAGCTGATCCTCGCCGAAGCGCAGCTCCTACGCGACGCGAACCAGCCGAAGACCGCCTTCGACCTGGTCGGGCAGGCGCTCGATCGGGTTCCGAACAATCCCGAGCTGCTCTACGACTACGCCATGCTCGCGGAGAAAATCGAGCGGGTGGATATTCTCGAGGCTTCCCTTCGCAAGCTGATCGAGATACGGCCCGAGCACGCGCACGCCTACAATGCACTCGGCTATTCGCTCGCCGACCGCAATCAGCGACTGCCCGAGGCGCGCGAGCTGATCGAAAAGGCGCTGCAGCTCGCCCCCGAGGATTCGTTCATCATCGACAGCATGGGATGGGTGCTGTACCGGATGGGCAACCTGAAGGATTCGCTCGGCTACCTGCGCCGTGCATTCGCCGGGCGGCCCGACCCGGAAATCGCCGCTCACTTAGGCGAAGTGCTCTGGGCGATGGGCGCGCGCGCGGAGGCGGAGCGCGTCTGGGGCGATGCCACCCGGGAAAGCCCGGACAACGAAACCCTCGCCAATACGATCAAGCGCTTCAAGCGCTGAGTCCTTCGTGTTTCGCCTTGCGCTAGCCATCGCTGCGGCGGCTGCTCTCGGCGCCTGCGCGTCCTTGCCCGAGGCCGGGCGTCCTGTCCCGGGCGGCTTCGAGCTGTCCGGCCGCGTCGCGGTCCGCCACGGAAAAGACGCCGCATCCGGAAAGATTTTCTGGCGTCACTCGGACGACTCCGACGAACTGCTCATCACCTCAGCCCTAGGCCAGGGAATCGCGCGGATCAGCCGCGAGCGCGATCAGTTCCGGCTGGTGACCGGCGACGACAAGGAGTACCGCGCCCCCGACGCGGAAAGCCTGACCGAGCAGGCGCTGGGCTGGCGGCTTCCGTTAGCCGGGCTCGCGGACTGGGTGCAGGCGCGGGCGAGCCCCGGCCGGCCGGTGGAGATGCGCAGTGATGCGGGCCAGGGCCTGGAGCTCAGGCAGGACGGCTGGCGCGTCGCCTACGAGGAGTTCCGGGGAGGAAGGCCTTACCGGATGCGCTTGACGCGCGAAGATCTCGAAATTCACCTCATCGTGGATCGATGGACAAATTGAATCCGTGGGAGCGCCGTTATCCGGCCCCCGCCAAGCTCAATCTCTTCCTGCACGTCGTCGGGCGGCGCCCCGACGGCTATCACCTGTTGCAGACCGCGTTCCGCCTGATCGAGTGCTGCGACTGGCTGCGCTTCTCGCCGCGCGCGGACGCCGAGGTGAGGCGCGCGCGGGGCTTGCCCGGCATTGCCGAGGGTGAAGACCTCGCGGTGCGCGCCGCCCAGCTCCTCCAGGCGCAGGGCAGTACGAAGCGAGGTGTCGACCTCGACATCGAAAAGAACATACCGATCGGCGGGGGACTCGGAGGCGGCAGCTCCGATTGCGCAACCACGCTCGCGGTCCTGAACCGCCTGTGGGGGCTGGATCTGCCGAAAGAGAAGCTCGCGGCGATGGCGCTCTCGCTCGGGGCGGATGTTCCTTTTTTTCTTTTCGGCGGGAACGCCTTCGCCGAGGGCATCGGCGAGCGGCTCACTCCGCTCGAATTGCCGCAGGCATGGTATGTCGTTCTCGTTCCACCCGTCGCCGTGGCTACGCCTGCGATTTTCACCGCGCCTGAATTGACACGAAATTCAAAAACCATCAAAATATCAGGCTTTTCAGCCGGTTTCGGAAGGAACGACCTGGAATCGGTCGTGTGCCGGCGCCACGCGGAGGTGGCGGCGCATCTCGAATGGCTCAGGCGATTCGGTGATGCGCGCCTGAGCGGCTCAGGCGCTTGCGTATTCGTCGAATTTGCGACCGAGCGCGAAGCACGCGCTGTCCTGTCCAGGATGCCCGCGGAGATGCGCGGCTTTGCCGTGCGCGGGCTGGATCGGCATCCGCTTGCGGCGTTGTTGGAGCAGGTTTAGCGCTTGGGGAGTCGCCAAGCTGGTTAAGGCAGCGGATTTTGATTCCGCCATGCGAGGGTTCGAATCCTTCCTCCCCAGCCATCAGATTTCGAGACGAGGGCCCAGGGATTAGGGACTAGCGAAACAGCAAGCCGCCGGTGCGGCTGATTTTTTGTGAGCAAGGCTCGGGCCGAGTCCCTAGCCCCTAGCCCTTGGACTAAAGCGCATGGCCTACGAAAGCCTGATGGTTTTCACCGGGAACGCCAACCCGCTGCTCGCGCACGCGGTGGTGCGAAGGTTGAACATCCCGCTCGGCCACGCTACCGTGGGCAAGTTCTCCGACGGCGAGATCATGGTCGAGCTCTTGGAGAACGTGCGCGGCAAGGACTGTTTCGTGCTCCAGTCGACCTGCGCGCCGGCGAACGACAGTCTGATGGAAGTGCTGCTGATCGTCGATGCGCTGAAGCGCGCCTCGGCCGCGCGCGTGACGGCGGCGATCCCGTACTTCGGGTATGCGCGCCAGGACCGGCGCCCGCGCTCGGCGCGCGTTGCGATCAGCGCGAAGGTGGCGGCGAACATGCTGCAGTCGGCAGGGGTCGACCGCGTGCTGACGATGGATCTGCACGCCGACCAGATACAGGGATTTTTCGACGTGCCGGTGGACAATATCTACGCCACACCCGTGCTGCTGGGGGACGTATGGAAGCACCAGTACGAGAACCTGCTGGTGGTATCGCCGGACGTCGGCGGCGTGGTGCGCGCGCGCGCGATGGCGAAGCGCCTGGAGTCGGACCTCGCGATCATCGACAAGCGCCGGCCCCAGCCGAACGTGTCGGAAGTGATGAACGTGATAGGCGACGTGAAAGGTCGCAACTGCGTCATCATGGACGACATGGTGGATACGGCCAACACGCTGTGCAAGGGCGCGCAGGCGTTGAAGGAAGAAGGTGCGACCCGCGTGGTCGCCTACTGCACGCACCCGGTGCTCTCGGGCGGGGCGGTGGAGCGCATCGCCGAGTCGCCGCTGGACGAGCTGGTCGTGACGGACTCGATCCCGCTGTCGAAGGCCGGTCAGGGGTGCAAGAAGATCCGCGTGCTGTCGGTCGCGGGGCTGCTCGCGGAAACGATTCTGCGGATCAGCAACGAGGATTCGGTGAGCTCGCTGTTCATCGAATAGATTTTTCAACGGCGGCGCCTGGTCGCGGGCGCCGCCTCAATCGAGGAGAGGCAACATGGCATTCGAAGTCGTCGCGCAATCGCGCAAAGGGCAAGGGAGGGGTGCGAGCCGCCGCCTGCGCCACAGCGGGAAGGTGCCCGGGATTCTCTACGGGGGCAAGAAACCCGCGGTCAACATCGAGCTCGATCACAACCCGCTGTACCACCATCTGCGCAACGAGAAGTTTCACGCGTCCGTCCTGACGCTCGCGCTGGACGGCGCGAAGGAAGAGGTGCTCCTGCGGGCGGTCAACATGCATCCGTTCAAGATGGAAGTGCAGCACGTCGACTTCCAGCGAGTCTCGGCGGACGAGAAGATCCACATCAAGGTGCCCCTGCATTTCGTCAATGCCGAGAAGTCGCCCGCGATCAAGGAGCAGGGCGGCCTCATCACCCACGTCCTGAGCGAGATCGACGTGCGCTGCCTGCCCGCGGATCTGCCTGAATTTGTCCAGGTGGACCTGTCGCAGCTCGCGATCGGACACTCGATCCACGTGCGCGAACTCCCGCTGCCCAAGGGCGTGGAGCTCGCCCTGGCGGGCAACGAGAATCCGACCGTCGCTTCGGCGCAGATCCCGAAGGCGGCGATCGCCGAGGAAGAGGAGGCCGCCGCCGCTGCCGCGGCTGCCGGTGCCGGAGTCGAGGGAGCCCTCGCGCCTGCTGCGGAAGCCGTACCCGCCGCCGCCGACGTGCCGACCGTCAAGCAGAAGGCGCCGGAAGCCGCTGCGCCCGCCGCCGAGGAGAAGGGCGGTAAAGGCGGCAAAGGCGAGAAGGCCGACAAAGGCGACAGGGGCGACAAGAAGTAGCCCTTTCTATTGCCTTGGCAAAGGGCGCGGCGACCCCCGCGCCCTTTTTCATCCATGCATTCCCTAAAACTGATCGCCGGCCTCGGGAACCCCGGGAGGAACCACGAGAGGGACCGGCACAACGTCGGCTTCTGGTTTGCCTCGCGCCTTGCAATCGCGCAGCGCATCGACCTGAAATCGGTCGCGAAGTATCACGGCCTCCTCGGCAAGCTCGGGCGGCCTACAGGGGATCTGTGGCTGCTGCTGCCGCAGACTTACATGAACCTCTCGGGGAAATCGGTCGGTGCGCTCGCGCGTTTCTACAAGATCCAGCCGCAGGAAATCCTGGTCGTGCACGACGAGCTCGATTTTCTGCCCGGCGTCGCAAAGCTCAAGCTGGGCGGCGGGGTCGCCGGCCACAACGGCCTGAAGGACGTCGCGGCGCAGCTCGGCACCCATGGGTTCTGGCGTCTGCGGATCGGGATCGGCCACCCGGGAAACAAGGACCTCGTCGCCGGCTACGTGCTGACGCCGCCGCCCGCGGGCGAGCGCGGGCTGATCGAAGCGGCGCTCGATCGCTGCATGGAAGCCTCGGGCCTGTTGCTCGATGGCGACATGGAAGCGGCGATGCTCAAGCTGCATACGAAATCCTGATGTCCTTGAAATGCGGCATCGTCGGGCTCGCCAACGTCGGCAAGTCTCCTAGTCGAACAAGGGGGCACGCCCCCTTGTATATCCCCCGATTCAGACCGACGTTCGGAATCTATGTCTCTTAAGTGTGGAATCGTCGGTTTGCCGAACGTCGGCAAGTCAACGTTGTTCAACGCCCTAACCAAGGCGGGGATCGCGGCGGAGAACTATCCGTTCTGCACCATCGACCCCAACATCGGGATCGTCGAAGTGCCCGATCCGCGCCTCGCACAAATTGCGGCGATCGCCCGACCGCAGAAAGTCGTCGCGGCGGCAGTCGAGTTCGTCGATATCGCGGGCCTCGTCGCCGGCGCCTCGAAGGGCGAAGGCCTGGGGAATCAGTTCCTTGCAAACATCCGCGAGTGCGACGCGATCGCGCATGTGGTGAGGTGCTTCGATGATCCGAACGTCGTTCACGTCGCGGGCAAGGTCGATCCGGTTTCGGACATCGAAACGATTCACACCGAGCTCGCCCTCGCCGATCTTGCGACAGTGGAAAAAACCTATGCGCGCTACGCGAAAGTCGCCAAGGCGGGCGGCGACAAGGAAGCGCAGCGCATCGTCGCCGTGCTCGACAAGGTGCGCCCGGCGCTCGACGAGGCGCGCCCGGCGCGCAGCGTGCCGCTCTCCAAGGAAGAGCAGGCCGTGCTGAACCCCCTATTCCTGATGACGGCGAAGCCCGAGATGTTCATCGCCAACCTTGCCGAACACGGTTTTGAAAACAACCCGCTGCTCGCGCGAGTCGAGGAGTATGCCAAGGGCCACGATTCACCCGTCGTGCCGATCTGCGCGGCGCTCGAGGCCCAGATCGCCGACCTTTCAGACGAGGACAAGCAGGTGTTTCTCGCCGACATGGGAATGAAGGAACCCGGGTTGAACCGCCTCATCCGCACCGGCTACGCATTGCTCGGCCTCCAGACATTCTTCACTGCCGGACCCAAGGAAGCGCACGCCTGGACCGTCCCCGTCGGCGCCACAGCGCCGAAGGCCGCGAGCGTGATCCACACCGACTTCGAGCGCGGTTTCATCCGCGCCGAAGTGATTGCCTACGCGGACTACGTCGCCTGCAAAGGCGAGCAGGGCGCGAAAGAAGCCGGAAAGATGGGACTGGAAGGAAAGGAATACGTCGTGCGCGATGGCGACGTGATCTACTTCCGGTTCAATGTCTGAGGGGAAGGTCGGCTATCGACCCGAAGCGGACGGCTCGGCCAAGCTGAGACCGACAGAAGCAGGGTCAGAAGCTGGCTCAAAATTTCCTGATTGCTGTCGAATTCAGTCCGCCCCGTTCGACTACCGGGTGAAGGCCCCGGATGAACACCGGCCGCCGAGATCGATGAACCACGCTACAGTAAAGGAGAGAGCCATGCCCGTAAGCTTATTGTCTCAATTCAACAAGGAGAGTGACCCATGAGGAAGATTATCGTCGGCGCCCAGGTTTCCATGGATGGCGTCATGCAAGCGCCCGGCGGGCCGACCGAGGATCCGACCAAGGGCTTCAAGTTCGGCGGCTGGGCGATGGCGTATTTCGATCCTGAGTTCGGCGAAGAGATCCACCGCGTCTTCAAGGAGAAATTCGACCTCCTGCTCGGCCGCAAGACCTACGAGATTTTCGCCGCGTACTGGCCCTACTACGAAGAAGACGCTCCCCACGGCGGCATCGCCAAGCTGTTCAAGGACATCAAGAAATACGCGGTTTCGCGCTCAAGCGAGGTCGATACGAGCTGGGCGGGGTCAGTGCTCCTGCGCGACATCGCCGACGTGAAGCGCCTGAAGCAGGAAGACGGCCCGAACCTCGTCACCCAGGGCAGTACCGAACTCGTCCACGCGCTGCTCGCCAATGACCTGGTCGACGCTATGAGCATCTTCACAGTGCCGGTCGTGCTTGGTGGCGGCAAAAAGCTGTTCGCCGACGGCTCGGCGCCGCATTCGTTCAAGCTGACTAGGTCCCGTGTCTCTCCTAATGGCCTGATCGTCGGCCATTACGAGCGAGAGGGTGAGATCAAGATTAGCGACACTACGCTCGATGCCCCCAGCGAACGTGAGATTGCCCGCCGGAAGCGCATGAAGCGCGAGGGCTAAAGGTTTGCCGACGCCGTCGATCCGGTGAGCACCAGAAGCCACCCCGTAGGAGCAGGGCGGCCTGTGTGTGACTAGCGCGGGCGGCTGTTAAATCAAGTTAGTCATCGTGGTCATCGTCATCGTGATCATATCTGCCATCCGGAATCGCGCAGACATAGCTCGAAGCGACGTTGACGTCACCGCTGACATACGTCGCTTTCTTCGGGTAGGCGCAGATGGGCCTAGATTTTGTCTTGTCGACGGTCGAAATATCGATACGGCTCGGGGCAATGCCTTTCTCGACCCACGCGGTCAACACGTCGTAGAACTGTGATGTCCCGTCTGCTACGCCATCTCCCCCCGCGATGCCCGGCAGCGGCGGATTTGCATTTGGATTCGTCGTTCCATGCCGATGCCGTGCGTCATTCCAGGAATGAGGAAGAGGCGATAGAACTTCTGCACCTTCTTCAGCCCATCCATCTCATGAATCACGCGCTTGTAGTAATTGACCGATCCTTGCGGCATGATGAGAACGTCCGCGAGTCCGTGATTGCGCAATGTTACAGCATGGGTGATATCGCTTCGCTAGACTCTGGGCCGTACCCACAATGGGCACGGTTGCCTCCGGGGGGAATAAATGAAACGTGTTTGGGGATTGAGCCTTGTTCTTTCCACTACTTCAGGTTGTGCAGGGATGGTCACGATTCAGAGTAATCAAACGAGCGACCCATCCAATACGACTAAGAGTAATCAACGGAGCAACAGCTCCTCGTCCCATGCGTCCGCGCCACCTGATCCGGGGCCGATGTTTCCAACAAACACGGGGCCACAACCCGTACTACCAGTGACTGGTGGCCCTCCTGCGATAGGCATTCCGATAGGCGGCAATATGTATCTGCCTGTAACTGGTGGGCCACCGGTCGTAGGGATACCACTGGCCCCTTAAGCCTGAAGCAACGCATTCCCATCGAGCTAAGCAAATATATGCGCTCTAACAGCGCGGCCCACCTGGGTCACTGACCCCGGGACCGGCGACGGGTGGCGCAGTCGAAGGAAACATGAACAGGCGAACAGCGGTGGGGGTTCTCGGCCGTCTCGCGCTCGGTACTGTCGCCGCAGCGTGGGGGCGACGTGTGTTCGCGCAACAAGTGTGCACGCTGACGCCGGAGCAGATCGAAGGCCCGTTCTACCTGGACCAGGCTCGCATTCGCGAACACATCTCCGAGGGCAAGCCCGGCGTGCCGTTACGGCTCGTTCTCAGCGTGCTCGAAGCCTCCGCGTCCTGCGCGCCGATCCTAGGAGCCGCCGTGGACGTCTGGCAAAGCGATGCGCTCGGCATCTACTCCGGCTACGAGGGCGCAGCCATCGCCCCGCGACACGTCGATCCAGTGGACGATAAGACGTTTCTGCGGGGAACACAGCTCACGGACCGTGCCGGGGGCGTGCGGTTCCAAACGATCTATCCGGGCTGGTACCTGGGCCGCACCCCACACGTGCACCTGAAGGTTCGCGTCGGGGCGAAGGCGGTCACCACCCAGCTCTATTTTCCCGATGAGGTCACGAACGCCGTCTACGCGCGCGCTCCGTACAATCGTCACCCGAACCGCGACACGACGAATGCCACGGATCGCTTCCTGGAGCCGATCGCCGACAAGTCCCTTGTGATGTGGACGATGGAGCGCGACGGGGACGGCTACGTCGCCGCCGCCACGATCGCGCTCCGGACCTCGTAGCTCAGGCGGTGCCGCGACCGGAGTAGGCAGTGACTTCCGCCTCTGAGCGGTAATGCGAGGAAGGCGATCTAAACTATCGCGCAGCTACCGTGAGAGAAGTTAAGGTGTATCAGCGCACTGCGCCACATCTTACTTGCGAATCTCTGGCGACACTTGCGCCGTGCTACAGCTCGACGGTCTCGATGCGGCGGCGCTCCGACGCCTTCGCCAGCGCTTGCGTCCGCGTGCGCACGCCCAGCTTTCTGAACAGCGATTCGATATGAAACTTCACAGTATGGAGCGAGATGTTCAGCCGCCGTGCTATTAACTTGTTGGTCATCCCTTCGCTAATGGCGCTCAGGACCTCAATCTCGCGCGGCGTGAGAAGCTTTTGGGGGTAAGTCTCTTTCATCGCGGCAAAACCCGTCTCCGCGGCGACCGGCGAACGCACGATTAAGCCCGCCGCAACGGCACGCAGCGCTGCATCAATTTGGTTCGCGTCGGCATCGGAAGCCAGCAGCCCTGCCAGATCGGTGTCGGTGCCACCCAGCATGACGAAAGGGCGGCCTTCGGCCGATGGGCAATCGCCGTCGCACAAGACCACATCTGCCGCTTCCGTAGAGTCGGCGACGTCATGATCGGCATTGACAATCAAGCTGCGCAATGCGGCGCGACGAAGCGGATCTGCCGCATGGATCGCCACGCGAAGCCGCCGCGGCGCGACCAGCTGCGTAGTCGCATCGCTCACGCGGGGGGCCGTGCTTCTATGACGGCTTGCACGGAAAGCACCCTTCCGCCTCGGATCACGCGCAAATCCGCCTTGCGTCCTATGCTCTCGGACGCGAGGTGCGTTGCAATCCTACGTAACCTGCGCGTCGGCGTGCCGTTGACGGTCAATACGATGTCGCCCGCGACAATGCCCGCCTTGGCCGCCGGGCCACCGTCGACGATGGACATCACCATCAGCCCGCTGGACTGGCCCGCTTCGTCGTGCAGCGCATCAGGAACCGCAACGGGTTGGAACGCGACGCCAAGCCATCCCCGTGCGATATGACCATCCTTAAGTAGCGCCGGCACGATCCGCTCGATGGTTGCCGCTGGAATCACGAGCACCTCGGCTCGGGGCCCAAAGGTGGTGATGCCAAGGCGCGCACCCGCTGCATTGAGCACCGGCCCGCCTTCTTCGGCGCGCGCCAAACGGATATCCAGCACGATGTGCTGGTCGATGCGCCCGCCGGCGCTGCTCGTCCATTCCGGTCCGGCTTGATTGATTGCGCCCACGCGCACGGACGTTCCACCAACTCCGTCCGCGCCGAAGGCCAATGCGAGCGCGCCCACCTCCGCCGGGCCCGAAACGAGGGCAGGCAGTGACACAGGCTGCGCAAGGCGGAGCAGAGCGATGTTCGTGCCGGGATCGCGCCCAGCGACTTTCGCGCCCACGGTTCCGCCCTGGGCGAAGCCCCCCGGCATGATGAGCTCGAACTCGTCGCGTTTTGGAAGTGACTGCTCTGAGGCAACCACCACGTCTGTCTGCCAGAGCGTGCCGGTCAGATGGCGCTCGCCTGGAAGTCGGATGGCCGCGATCGCGCAGCGCACTGCAACCACGCGAGCTGCCAGGGCGTTCGAAAGCTGTGCCAGAACGTTTGCTTGGTCAGTCATGAGATCTCCGATCCGGTATGCGACGGAGAATAAGAATTTCCGTCAGTTCTGCCTACCGGCCGAAAGGCCGGGGGCCTTCCCTGCCACCTCGGCAGCCAAACCCCGCAGTTCGACCCGCGCGCCGATCATTCAAGTTGTGGCCGTTTCGCTCGACGCTGAGCAACTTGTGCAAATCCTCACGGGCGCGACTTCGCTGTTGAGCTCCATAGCCTTCTTAGGTAGGGCCCGCACTGCCAATATCAAGCCCTGGCGAGCTAGCCCAATGTCGGCTCTCGACCCGGAGCGGACATTCGTGCTAGTTGTAATTCGAGCGTTTTTCTGCGGCCTTAACGATTTGGTGTACAAGGCCGAGCCGACGTACTGTCTGCTGATGTGGATCGGACACTACGCGCGATTAGCCCCGCCGACCTCGTGGAGCACCGGCTCGCCCCGTATTACTGCATGACAGTTGCGGATTACGACTTCGAACTCATCCAGCAAGCCGCTCTTCGCGCCGCCGGCGACATGAGGAGTGAGTACCACGTTCTGCAGCGCGGCGAAGCGGTCGGCCGCAGGCCGAGGCTCCACTGCGTGAGCATCGAGGCCCGCGCCGGCGATCGTGCCTGCTTTCAGCGCCTCGTACAGCGCGTTCTCGTCGACCAGCCGGCCACGGCTGGTATTGATGAAAAAGCCGCTAGCTCGCATGGCGGCGAAGAACGAACGATTGGCGAACCCCGCGTTCTCTGGGATGTTGGAGAGGTTCAGCGACACGAAATCCGAGCGGCCAAGCAGTTCGCCAAGCTCGACAAACTTCGCCCCGGTGGCCGCTTCGTGCTCAGGTCTAGCGCGGCTGCGCTTGGTATAGAGGATGGTCATCCCGAAGGCGCGGGCAAGCCGCGCTGTCAGAAGCCCTACTTCTCCCATTCCCACGATGCCGAGCGTCTTGCCGTAGAGCCCGTTCGCATCCAGTCCCGCCCAGTTATAGACGACTCCACCCAGGTCGCCGAAACCTGCGGCGGCGGTAGCGCCTTCCCGAACTGCCCTGTCGGATGCAATAAGGCGCTTGGCAAGTGCCAGCATGAGCAGGATCCCGTGCTCTGCGGTGTAGTGCAACGTTCGTCGCGGCAGACAAGACACGCGGATCCCTCGCTCCGCGGCCGCCTTGAGGTCGATGTCCTGCGAGCGCTCGCCGAGACGCTGTATCAGCTTGAGATTCGGATGTCGCGCGAGGAGGTCCCGATTCACTTCGCCGCGCCGAAACAGAATGGCATTGGCGTCTTCGAATTTTCCATCGCTCGCCAGCCCGATCACGGCGCCATCGCTGCGGCGCAACCCCTTCGCCGCCTTCACGAGCCGCGACGGGTCCACCTTCTCGGGGGCGAAGTAATCACGGATCCATGGATCGTGCTCGGCGTCGCTAAGCACCATCCGTAGCACGCGAATGACCGGATCATCGTCGAGAAATAGGATACGCAGTGCCATCACTCGGACAACGGTATTGTCAACTTAACACCGAAAAAGCGATGATCGCAGTACGAAGGTGAGATGAGTTCATCCCCATTAAATCCCCCTCCCTTAACATGACACATACCGGGGAGCGGGTTTACCGGAGCACAACATTCCAGTGGAGGCAATCAGTGCCTCGCTTCGCTCGGCCCACATCTGAGTTCAGTCGACTCGGAGGTTTATTCTCCTCGCGAGCGCGCCCCACTTGTCCATCTCGGCCCGCACGAAGCGCCCGAACTCCTCGGGCGAGTTGCCGATGAGCTCCGCGCCCTGCACCAGCATGCGCTCGCGAAGGTCGGGATCCTTGAGGATTTTTGCAACCTCCTGGCTGAGGCGAGCGACGATTTCTCTAGGCGCCTTTGCCGGCGCAAACAAGCCGTACCACTCGTAGGTCTCGTAATCGGGGAAGCCCGACTCCCTGATCGTCGGCAGGTCGGGCAGCCCCGGCGAGCGCTGCGCGCCGGTGACCGCGAGCGCGCGCACCTTGCCGGCCTTCACAAACGGCAGCACGCTCGGCGGGCTGTTGATCATGAACTGCACCTGGCCGGCGGCGAGGTCGGCTGCCGCGGGGGCCCCGCCCTTGTAGGGAACCGCGACCATGTCGAGCCCGGCAATGACCTTCAGGAGCTCCATCGACAGGTGACCCGAGGTCATCGACCCGGGCAGGCCGTAGTTGAATTGCCCCGGCTTCGACCTCACGAGCTGCACCATCTCCTGGACGCTGCGCACGGGCAGGCTCGCGTTCGCACTGAGGATCCCGGGCACGATGGCGACGAGCGTGATCGGGGTGAAGTCGTTGATCGTGTCGTAGGGCAGGCTCTTCATCACGAACGGATTCACCGCGTGGGTGCTGATCAGCATGCCGATGGTGTGGCCGTCCGGGGGC
>WNFW01001521.1_pt1 | contig 15603 bp, 14 predicted proteins | sample 5400131 | NCBI WGS metagenome assembly WNFW01 (sample SAMN13153362, study PRJNA577476) | soil metagenome | isolation source: 20 cm soil or saprolite under grassland replicate 1 | place: USA:California | collected 2016-06-15 | reverse complement strand
ACCAAGGAAAAGCTCAAGATCACCGTGATCAGCGCGCTGATGACGTCGCTCGCCGGCGCGCTTTACTGCCAGTACCAGATGTTCATCTCCCCCGACACGGTGAGCGGCATTTCAGTATCCTTGCAGATGGCTTTTGCCGTCATCGTCGGTGGGCTCTATGTGTCGCTCGGACCGACGGTCGGCGCTGTCATCACCATCATGCTGGCGGAAGTGCTGCGTATCGGCTTCGGCACCAAGGCCGTCGGCTGGGACAATCTCGTCTACGGCGTGCTGCTGGTGGTCTTCATCATCTTCCTGCCCAAGGGCATCCTGGGCAGTCTGGCCGAGCGGCTGCGAACGCGATACAAGCCGCAGCCCATGCCCTGACAAAAAGCCGGCAGCGCGCCTCTTCGATCGGCCAGCCGACCTTCCATCCCCGGCGCTTCGTCATCTGGCCTTGCTGCTTCAAGCAAAGTCGGGGGTACGTGAAGCATTAATCAAGCGCATATCAAGCGAAAATCAAGCGCACAGCAAAGTCTTTTGCGCGCGCTCCTGCGAAAAATTCACAATGCGGATAGTCACGTCGCAAACTGGATAGGGGCTGGAAAAAGTCCGGCTTAAGGTCCGACCAGACCGTCGCGGGACAATGCGGGAGCACACCGACGACGCGCGCTGGCGCGCGTCGCTTCATTTTCCACCGAGGCGAGCGGGCTTCTCGGCCTGGCCGGCTTCGCCGTCAACGTTCACCAAGAAAGCAGGCGATGGCTATTTCGTCACAGCAGATATTCAAGACCTCTTACGGATCCGACGAGGCAAAAAAGCCTCTTTATAGACATCTCTATTTTCAGGTGATCTCCGCGATCATTTTCGGGATCTTGCTAGGCCATTTTTATCCGTCGCTTGGCGAGCAAATGAAGCCTCTTGGCGACCTTTTCATCAAGCTCGTAAAGCTGCTGATCGCTCCCATCATCTTTTGTACCGTCGTTCATGGGATAGCCGGAATGAACGACATCAAGAGGGTCGGCAGGGTCGGCATCAGGTCGCTGATCTATTTCGAGGTGATGACGACGATCGCGCTGGTGATCGGCCTCGTGGGAATGAACCTGATGCGGCCGGGAGCCGGGTTGAATGTCGATCCCGCAACGCTGAACGCGGCGGCGCTGGCCTCATATGCATCGCAGGCAAAATCCCTGAATTTCGTCGATTACATCATGCACATCGTGCCGAACACATTCTTCGGCGCGTTCGCGGACGGCGACATTCTGCAGACGCTGTTCGTTGCCCTGCTGTTCGCCTTTGGCCTGCACGCTCTCGGCGAGCACGGCAGGCCTGTGGTCGAGTTTATCGAACGTGGCACTCACGTTTTCTTTGGCATGATGCGCATCGTCATGTACGTGTCGCCGATCGGGGCGTTCGGAGCCATGGCGTTCACGATCGGCAAATACGGCGTCGCCAGTCTTGTTGCCCTCGCCCACCTTCTGATCACGTTCTACATCGTCTGCGCCATCTTCGTGTTCGGCGTGCTCGGTGTTGTGGCACACCTGACGGGCTTCAGCCTCTGGAAGTTCCTTCGATATATCCGGGAGGAACTCCTGCTCGTTCTCGGCACCTCTTCGTCCGAAACGGCTTTGCCGCGGCTGATCGCGAAGCTGGAAGTGCTCGGCTGTGAAGAGAGCGTGGTTGGCCTCGTGGTTCCGGCCGGGTGGACCTTCAACCTGGACGGCACCTGCATCAGCCTGACGACGATGGCGATCTTCGTTGCCCAGGCTACCAATACCGAACTCAGCCTGTATCAGGAAATAGCGCTGCTCGCGGTGATGTTGCTGACATCGAAGGGTGCTGCCGGCATCACCGGAGGAGCCTTCGTCGCATTGGCCGCGACACTCTCCTCGTTCAACACGATTCCGGTTGCCAGCCTGGCGCTGGTGCTCGGTGTTTACCGGTTCATCTCCGAGGCCGTTGCTCTCGTCAACCTGATCGGCAACGGGGTCGCGACCATCGTCGTCGCCAAGTGGGACGGCGCTCTCGACGAGAGGCAACTGCAGCTTCAGCTGAACAGCCAGGCAGGCATGACAGCCGATGCGTCGGCACAGAAACCGGCCTGATATCGGATTTCCGCCCGCCACCGCGTGTCGCCTCATTTAGCCTGCCCGAAGCAGACAGCTAACCTACGAGGTAGCTCAGACGCCCGACGAAATCGGCGCAGCACCAGGGCTAGTCCAAACCGGCCCGGCGAAACCCTTCCAGAAAATGCTCACGGTCGCAGTCGAGCTTCCACGGCAATGAATTTGCGGCCCATGCAAGCGAAAAAGCGGGTTGCGCGCGGCGCAGCTCTTGGAGTGCCGAAGCAGCAGCATCAGCATAACCAGCCATGCCCGCGGCAGCGATCAGCACCCGGTAAGCGCCGGAGAAATCGGCGCGTTGGCGGATCGCCTCACGTGAGAGAGCTACGGCTTCGTGGTAATTCTTTCCGACAAACTGGGCATATGCGGCGACGCCGTAATGCACCGCCGAGAATGGGTCTCGCGGGCTCAGCCGCAGCGCCCGTTGGGCGACGTCACTGGCTTCCCGCCACCGTCCGCAATAGCACAGCGCGAGGCCGTAAACGCCTTGCGCCATCGAGAAGTTCTGGTTGAGCCGGAGCGCCAGTTCGAACTCGGCCAGTGCATCATCGATGCGGGTGGAGAAATAGCAGCAGCCAAGCGCGGTGTGTGCCCAGGCGTCCTCGCTGTCGATTCGGATTGCCGCGAGCGCGGCCCGCTCTGCCAATGGCGCAGCCTTCTTGAAGGGCGCCCAGCCCATTTGGACGCCGAACATATGGCAGGTGGCGAGCACGCCGAGCGCCTGTCCATAGTTCGGCTCCAACACAATCGCCTTTTCGAGAAGCGCCTGCGCGTCGGCATTGTCCTGTCGGGATAACCGCCAGAAGTGCGACAGTGCCCGCATAACCAAATCCCAGGCGTCGAGGCTGGCAGGCGCTTTGCGTTTTGATCGAAAATTTTCCGCAACAAGGATCTGTGGCTCGATCGCGGCGACGATGGCGTCGGTGATCTCGTCCTGCACTGCGAACACGTCGGTCAAGTCCCGGTCATAGTGCTCAGCCCAGACGTGGCTGCCCGTCGTAGCGTCGTTGAGCTGCGCTGTGATCCGAACACGATCGCCGCTCCTGCGCACGCTCCCTTCGACCACGTAGCGCACGCCCAACTCTTTGGCGAGTTGCTTCATGTGGACCGGGCTGCCCTTGTAGATGAACGACGAATTGCGCGCGATCACGGGGAACCAGCGCAGCTTGGACAACGCCGTGATGATGTCCTCGCTGATCCCGTCGGAAAAATATTCCTGTTGCGGATCCGCGCTCATATTGTTGAAGGGCAGCACGGCGATCGCGGGCCGGTCGGAGAGCGGCAGGGCCGAGTGTCCGTGGATTTCCGGGCGAGGCGGATCGACCCGAACCGTGGTCGGATGCTCACTTACGATACCGACGAAGCGAAACCCTTTTCGTGCAATGGTCCGGATAAGCTTCTGCTGCTTGCCGTTGTCGCCGATTGCGGTTCGTGCCGCGTTGATGCGGCTGGTGAGCGTCGAGTCCGAGACGCTACGGCCGCCCCAAACGAGTGCGATGAGATCGTCCTTGGTGACGACGCGGTGGCGGTTCTGCAGTAGATAGACCAGCACGTCGAATACCTGCGGGTGCACGGCAATCGGCGCATCGCCGCGGCAAAGCTCGCGGCGTTCGGTGTCAAGCCCATGATTGTCAAAGCTAAACTGCACCTGTTCCAACTGCATTCGCTGTCAAGGTCATCGAGTCCGCTTCGGGTTTAAATCAAGCGCCGGCGAAGTCTTCTAATCCCGGTCCAGGCATCTTTCACGGGCTAAAAATTGCAATTTTGTGATGGACAGCCGGAGGTGACTATCATCCAGGGCCGAGCCATTACCCCGGCCCTGCCCGGAAATCGAATCATAAAATCCATCGCACCTCGCTTCCCGAAGTTCCACCATGCGCAGCGGGAGGGCGATTGCGTCTGCGCCTATCGACCGCCATCGATCGACCGCCAAGCCGGTGCTGCATCATCCCTGGACAAACGCCAGCAGCGCGCCATTGGCGGCGGTGGGCGAAACGCAGATAGCGCCGCCGCTGCGAACACCGGCGGCGGCGCCTACTGCCGCCTCTGCCATTGCCAGATCGGACGTCGCAAGCACGAGGCCGGCACCGCCGCTCTCGGGCAGCCCCGCCAGCGAGACTTCAGGATATCGCCGGCCCAACTGCTCCTTCGTGAGGAAGATGAAATCGGCGCGATCGGAGCCGGACAGTACCGCGGCGGCGCCGTCCGGCTCGGCCCTTACGTCGCGATCGATCATGCGCGAAAGATGCGCGGCATCCTTTGCCGGCTCCGGCGAGACCACCAGCACCTGCTTCAGGCACTTCGCGCCATTGGCATGTTGCTGCAATTCCGGAATCCAGACGGTTTCCCGTGTCTTGTGCTGACAGGCGAAAATCCGAAGCCCCGCCGGCGCCTCTTCGATCGGCCATTGGAATATCCTGAATTTAGCCGCCGACAGGCTGCCATCCGGCATGGTGACCGGCCGCTCGAAGTCGGTCGGGCCCAGGGCCGCATAGCCGCGCGCGCGAATTTCCTCAGCGCCAGCGGTCGAATCGACCGCCGTGAACGCGATGCGTTCGATGCCCTCGCCGCGTTGGCCAAGAAATCGGCGCGTCGGCGCATTGTGTTCGGTTTCAACCAGCACGCCGAGCAACTCGATGTAGTCGGGATCGAGCATGATGGTGAAATTGCCCGATCCCATTTTGGCGCTGTGGGTGCCGCGCGGCGACACCGTGAAACCAAGGCGTTTCCAGTTCTCCGCAGCCTGATCGAGATCCCTGACCACGACGACGGCATGATCAATTCCGATGACATTGTCGAGCGCCACGCGTTTGTTTCCTCCGGCAGAAATTGACATACTGAGCTAACCAGATCGATCCAGCATGGGCAAGCTGACCCATTCGAGCTCGGGCTTCGTGGGCGGCGATCGACAGGAACGGACGATGATGGATGTCGCGAAAGTCGGCTGGCCCTGTTCGCTGTGGGCCGCGATGACCCCGCCCGGTCCCGACCTGCCCGAGCTTGTTGGAGACACCAAAGCCGATGTCATCGTCATCGGTTGCGGCTTCACCGGCCTGTCGACCGCGCTGCATTTGCGCGAGGCCGGCGTGGACGTCGCCATCATTGAGGCCATGGAGCCGGGCTGGGGCGCATCCGGCCGCAACAACGGACAGGTAATCCCGGCCTTGTCGCGGCCCGACCCGGAGGACATCGTCGCCAAACACGGTGCAGCCGGCGAGCGTTTCGCCGGTCTGCTGCGTGACAGTGCCTCGACATTGTTCGATATCGCCCGGCGCCATCAAATTCAGGCCGAGCAGGAACAGGCCGGCTGGGTTCAACCGGTGCACTCGCCTGGACGCATCAAGATTGCAGAACGGCGCGTGCGGCAATGGTCGAAATTCGGGGCATCGGTCGAGTTGCTGTCGCGCGACCAGACGCGGCGAATGTTGGGATCAGATGCCTGGTTCGGCGGCTTCTGGAACAAGACCGGCGGGCACATCAATCCGCTGGCTTTGTCGCGCGGTCTTGCACGCGTGGTGCTCGACCGCGGCGGCCGCATCTTTGCGCGCTCACCTGCGACCTCGTTCAAACGCCACAACGACCGATGGGTGGTCACGACAGAACAAGGACAGATCAGCGGCCGGGCTTTGGTCGTGGCAACCAACGCCTATACCGGCGAATTTTCCAAATCCCTGATGCCTGGTATGGCGCACGAAGTCATGCCGGTGCTGTCCTGGCAAATGGCAACGCAGCCATTGTCCGAAGCGGCCCGCAAGACCATCATTCCCGGCCGGCAGGCCATGTCCGATACGCACGGCGAACTCTACTTCGCCCGCTACGACGCGCGCAATCGTCTGGTGACCGGCGGCGCCGTGATCGGCCCTGGCAACAAACCCGAAAGGCTCAAGCGCATTGTCGCGGAGCGCCTGCAGCGGCTGTGGCCGCAGATCGGGCGCATCGAATTCGACTATGTCTGGAACGGCTATGTCGGAATGACCACGGATTTCCTGCCCCGCATTCACCGGCTCGGACCGGACGCCTATGGCTGGACCGGCTGCAACGGCCGCGCGGTTGCGCTTTCGATCGGGCTCGGAGACGAGTTGTCCAAAGCCGTGCGCGGGGTTCCGGAAAGCGGCCTCGCGCTGCCGTTGTCAGATCCCGCGCCGATTGTCGCGCATGGATTGTTGCGGCGGCTCGCCCCGTTGATGCTGATGATCTACCGGCGGCGCGACGCACGGGAAATCGATTGAGGCGTGTCGGCACTTCCAGGCGCGGCTGCCGCATCGCCTTCAGCCCTGACGCCGAGACGCCAGGCCGAAGGTGGAACGCCGATCATTTTCTTGAAGGCGCGGCTGAAGGCCGCCTCGGATTCGTAGCCGATCTTGGCGGCGATGCTGGCAACGTTGGCATTGCTGCCGCTTAAAAGCTCAGACGCAATCTGCATCCGCCATTTGGCGAGGTAATGCATCGGCGGAATCCCGACCAGCTTCGCAAAGCGTTCCGCCAGCATCGTCCGCGATAGCCCGGACTGCTTCGCCAGTGCCTCGATGGTCCAGTCGCGCGACGGCTGATCGTGGATCAGCGACAGCGCCTTGCCGACCAGCGGATCGCGCAGACCCGCGAGCCAGCCGGTGTTTTTGCGGCGGCAGCGTTTCGACGTAGCGACGCAGTACGTCGATGAACATCAACTCGCTCAGCTTGGTCAGCACAGTTTCGCCGCCGGCACGCTTTTCCGCAACTTCGGCCACCGCAAATCTGATGAACTGGCCGAGCCAGCCGGCATCGCCCGTTCGCGGCTCTCCCGCCTTGATCACGGGCGGCAATGCCTCGAGCAAAGGATTGAACGGCTGCGCGTCGCAGGCGAGATAGCCGCAGACAAGCTTGGCCGAGATCGGTCCCCCGCTCGCGTAGTTGAGATGGAACGGCATTTGACCGGCAAAGGCGATGTCGAGCACGTCCGCCGTGGGCGGATCGGCACCAAGGCCGGGGCTGCTCGACATGATATGCGCGTCGCTATTGCTGAAGATCACGACTTCCCCGGCTTCGATCACAATCGGCTGGCCGCCGACAATGCGGGCAAAGCACCGGCCGGCCGTCACCACATGATAGGAAATCAGATGATCGGCGCCCGGAAGAATTCTCGGCAGGATCGAAGCCGGCGGCGGTGACCGGACAGCCCAGGGGTCCTGGGCCTCGATAGCGAAGAACGTCGCGCCCGTCAGCCGCACCGTTCTCAACAAATTGGATAGGGCGTCATCAGCCATTCGGCTCCGCCTGGCAAGGAGCATGGGCATCCGCCGGATACCCTCAACGACAGCCCTTTCGAATTCCGGACGCCCTGTCAAGTAACACGGACGCGCTGTCATTCAGTTCGCAGCCGGAACGCCTAAATCGCTCGCCATGGGCGCGCTTGGAATGAGCAAAAAACAGGAGTTACCAAGTCATGACAGTACACAAAGGCGGATGTTTCTGCGGCGCCGTCGAGATCGAAGTGCAGGGAGCGCCGGAGGCGATGGGTTATTGCCATTGCAGCTCCTGCCGGTCCTGGTCGGCATCTCCCGTGAACGCCTTCACCCTATGGAAGCCGCAGAACGTCAAAGTGACCAAGGGCGCGGAGTCTGTCGGCCGGTTCATGAAGACGAAGATGAGCGGCCGTCAGTATTGCACGCAGTGTGGCGGTCACCTGATGACCGACCACCCGCCGCTGGGTCTGGTCGACGTCTATGCGGCGACGATACCGGCGCTGAAGTTCAGCCCTGGTGTCCATGTCAACTATGCAGAGACGGTGCTGCCGATGAAGGACGGGTTACCGAAGCTGAAGGACTTTCCCGCCGAGCTCGGAGGCTCTGGCGTGCCAGTGCCGGAATAGCGCGGCCCGCAAGGATTTATCGCCTCATACCTCATCAACAACACAGCAATCGAGGAGACTATCTCATGGACATCGCAACGTTCCGAACGACCCAGGAGCCCATCAAGGAGCTCTACCGGAAAGACGCCAAGGCCGCGTTTCTCACCTTGAGGGCCACGGGTACCGCCAGCGACTCCGCCGTAACCTGCAAGGTGGACACCGGACGCGGACTTGCGCTTGCCGGCATCCACCCCAAAGCCGGCGGCACCGGCCAGGAACTCTGTTCGGGCGACATGCTGCTCGAGGCGCTGATCGCTTGCGCCGGCGTCTCGATGAGGGCGGCCGCCGCCGTGCTCGATATTCCGATCAAGTCAGCGGTGGTCTCGGCCGAAGGCGACGTCGATCTGCGCGGCACATTGGGCGTAACCGAAGGCGTACCCGTTGGCTTCAAGGCGATCCGCTTGCGGTTCGACGTCAAGACCGACGCGCCGCAGGCCCAGCTCGATCAACTGCTCGAACTCACCGATCGTTATTGCGTGATCTTTCAGACCATCCAGAACAGGCCCAACACCACGGTAAAACTCAACAGGGTCAGCCAGTAGCCATGTTTATCGCGCGGCTCCGGGCTTGAGCCGCGATGCAGACTGGTAGCAGCTAATCGACGCCGCGCCACAAGGTGCGGCGTCGGTCAATACTCGCAACTGCGATAGTTCGAGGCCTCGCAAACCCCAGCCATTTCACGCGCCTGCGACAGTTCCCGGATCGCCGGCACGTAGTCGCCGCGGTTATAGGCCGCCATACCGTCTTCCCAGGGGCCCGCGACGGCGCCGGCGCTGCCCATAATTTGCGCCGCCACCAGGACACCGACCATCATCCGCTTTTTCATGCGACGCCCCGCGCCCGGATTCGACGGAACGTTTTCTAGCCGCCCGGTGCCGGCAACGCCACCGCAGAATCGTCGCAAAGCGCGGCAGAAATGCCCGAATGGGGTTGGAGGCTCTTCTGAAATTCGCTAGTAATTTCATGCGCCGTAAGATGCGTTCGGGGACCGGGAATGACCTATTGCTGCGGAGTGCTGGTGCGGGACGGTCTGGTCATGATCGCGGACACCCGGACCAATGCCGGCCTCGACAACGTCTCGACCTTCCGCAAACTCCATATCTTCAGTAAGCCGGGCGAGCGCATCATGGCGATTGCCAGCGCCGGCAATCTGGCGATCAGCCAGTCGGTGCTCTCGACCCTGATCGAAGGGCTCGAAGACCCGCACACCGGCGACCTCGAGACGCTGCTGAACGCGCCGACCATGTTCCAGGCGGCGCAGCGCATCGGCCGGGCCATCCGCGCCGTGCACGCCACCGAAGGCGTCGCGCTGCAGTCCGAGGACATCAATTTCGACGTGTCGTTCCTGTTCGGCGGCCAGATCAAGGGCTCGCGGATGCGGCTCTTCATGGTTTACCCGGCCGGCAATTTCATCGAATGCACCACCGACACGCCCTATTTGCAGATCGGCGAGCACAAATACGGCAAGCCGGTGCTCGACCGCGCCATGCATTACGATGTCGAATTGTACGAAGCGCTGAAAACCAGCTTGATCTCGATGGATTCGACGATGCGCTCCAATCTCGGCGTCGGTCTGCCGATCGATGTGCTGGTGGTGCGCACCGACGTCTGCGACGCCGATCTCAATCACCGCATCGAGGCGGGCGAGCCGTATTTTCACGATCTGCTTTCGCGCTGGTCGGCGGCGCTGCGCGCGGCGCACCAGAATATTCCAAGACCGCCCTACAAGACCGAAACAGAAGCAAAAACATAAAGGGGAAGAAAAATGGCCGAGGCAGGAAACAAGATCGCCGTGGTGACCGGCGCGGGCACCGGTGTCGGGCGCGCGGCATCGCTGGCGCTGATGAACGCCGGCTTCACCGTGGTGCTCGCCGGGCGGCGGATGGAGATGCTGGAAGAAACCAAGAAGCTCGGCGACAATGTCGGCAAGAGCCTTTGCGTTTCGGCCGACATGACCGATCCAGGCTCGATCGCAGCTTTGTTCGCCAAGGTGATGGACACTTACGGCCGGCTCGATGTGCTGTTCAACAATGCCGGAATGGGCGCGCCACCGGTGAACTTTGAAGATCTCAGCCTTGAGCAGTGGCAGGCGGTGGTGAACACCAACCTCACCGGACCTTTCCTGTGCACGCAGCACGCCTTCCGCATCATGAAGGATCAGACCCCGCGCGGCGGCCGCATCATCAACAACGGCTCGATCTCGGCACATGCGCCACGGCCGTTCTCCGCGGCCTATACCTCGACCAAACATGCCATCACCGGCCTGACCAAGGCGACCAACCTCGATGGCCGCGCCTATGACATCGCCGTCGGCCAGGTCGACATCGGCAACGCCGCGACCCCGATGACGGACCGCATGGTCGCCGGCGTGTTGCAGCCGGATGGCCGCAAGATTCCGGAGCCGCGAATGGATGCCAAGGCGGTCGGCGATGCCGTGGCCTACATGGCCAGCCTGCCGCTCGACGCCAACGTGCTGTTCATGACGGTGATGGCATCGAAAATGCCGTTCGTGGGACGGGGGTAGGATAGCAAGTGGGTTCCTCATGGAGAGGAGGCGCGCTTGCGCCGTCTCGAACCGTGAGGCCCGGCTCTCATCCTTCGAGACGCGACCTGGCGGCCGCTCGTCAGGATGAGGTGACCCACCAACGTCATTGCGCATCTGATGGCGCTGCCCGCATAATCGCCTCGGCCTCGGGGGGATCATGCTTCAACTTCAATCGGCGTTCGGTGTGCTGGCGCTGCTGACGATAGCCTGGGGCTTCGGCGAACACCGCCGCGCGGTTTCGCTGCGGCAAGCCGCCATCGGTCTCGCCGTCACGCTTCTCACCGCGGTGGTGCTGATCAAACTGCCGTTGGTCGCGCACGCATTCGGCGCCATCAACGACGCGGTCGGCACGATCTCCGCGGCCTCCCGCGCCGGCACCTCTTTCGTATTCGGCTATCTCGGCGGCGGCGCGCTGCCGTTCGACCTGAAAGCGCCGGGCGCCGATTTCATCCTGGCGTTCCAGGCGCTGCCGGTCGTGCTGGTCATGAGCGTGCTGACCACGCTGTTGTTCTATTGGCGCATCCTGCCGCCGGTGGTCCGCGGCATGGCCTGGCTCTTGGAGCGCACGCTCGGCGTCGGCGGCGCGGTCGGACTGTCGACCGCCGCCAACATCTTCCTCGGCATGGTGGAAGCGCCGCTGTTCATCCGGCCTTATCTGGTGCAGCTCACGCGCAGCGAATTGTTCCTGGTGATGACCGGCGGCATGGCTGGCATCGCCGGCACGGTGCTGGTGCTCTACGCCACGCTGCTGGCACCGCTGATTCCGGATGCCGCGGCGCATTTCGTGATCGCCTCGGTGCTCGGCGCGCCGGCGGCGATTCTGGTCAGCCTGATCATGGTGCCCGAGACCAGCGACAAGCGCACCGGCGGCGCGTTGGCCGATCCCCGCGTCGCTCCGGGCGATCCCCAGGTCACTCTGGGCGATCCCCGGGTCGCTCTGGGCGATCCCCGGGTCGCTCTGGGCGATCCCGACATGCGCGCCTCCAGCACCATGGATGCCATCGTCAAGGGCACCACTTCGGGACTCGAACTGCTACTGAACATTATCGCAATGCTGATCGTGCTGGTGGCGCTGGTCTATCTCGCCAACGCCATCCTCGGGCTCTTGCCCAATGTCGGCGGCGCCGGGATTTCGTTGCAGCGAATGCTCGGCTATCTGATGGCTCCCGTATGCTGGCTGATGGGCCTGCCCTGGTCGCAGGCGATCACCGCGGGCAGCCTGATGGGCACCAAAACCGTGCTCAACGAGTTGATCGCCTATGTCGATTTGTCAAAACTCGGTGCCGACGCGCTCGATCCGCGCTCGCGGCTGATCATGCTCTATGCGATGTGCGGCTTTGCCAATTTCGGCAGCCTCGGCATCATGATTGGCGGCCTCGGCACCATGGCGCCGGAGCGCCGCGACGAGATCAATTCGCTCGGATTGAAGTCGATCGCGTCGGGCACGCTGACGACCTGCCTGATGGGCGCGATCGTAGGGGTGCTGACGTGATGTCAATCGTCATTCCGGGACGGCGCCTTCGCGTGGACCCGGAATCTTGAAGTTCCGGGCTCGCTCGTTTCACTCGCGCCCCGGAGTGACAATCTGTAATTTGCCCTTCATCCGCAGCATCGGTGCCAACTTCTCCATCACATGGACCGATCCCTCCGCGGTGAGATGCGCGTGATCCCACGCCAGCGGAATACCCTCACCGATCGTGAGCGGACATTGCCGCGCCGGGCAGACCGCATCGACCACCGAAACATACGAAAACCTGTCCCCTACCGGCAGTGCCGCTTTCATCATTTGGTCGAGCGGGAAAATATCCGGCAGCACGAAATCCTGGGGCAGCGGATCGATACGCCGCAGCTGTGCGCGCATCAGCATTGACGGCAGCCGGCTCCTGAATTGCACGGCAGGGCCGAGCAGCACCACGGACATACCTGCCGCATTGAGCTGCGAGATCGTTTGCCTGAGGTCGGTAATCATCGCGTCGAATCGCGGCGGGCGGGCGTACTCCAGCCAGTCCGCGGACAGGATGACGAGGTCGGGCTTGCGCTCGCGGAAAAACGTGTCGATCTGCGCGGCAAAGCCGCGGCATGATGCATTGCCTTGAGCCGCCGCGTTCAGCGTCGGCATGCACTGCGCTTGCGTCGCCTGCAGGACGAGGAGGGATTGCGGATCGGTGGTTTTGGTGAGGCCGTGGTAATAATGCGCGGCCAGGCTGTCGCCCCACAACAGCGCATTGGCCTTGCCCGGCACGAACGCGAAGCAGCCGTCATCGAACGCCTCCCCGCCAACCGCAAAGCAGCTGTGATAGCGATACAGAGGCTGATAGTCGTAGGCGTTGTAGGCCTCCAGCCGTAACGCGGCGCGGTCGGCGTCCGACGGCAGCTGACTGGCGACAATTCCGCCGGCGCTGCCGGCCAGCAAAACGGCCGTTACGAGGCCGGCGATGCGGAACGCGGCGCGGCGTGTCGGCGCCAGCGACCGGTTGCGGAGCGGCTGTTCGACAAATCGCCACGACAGATACGAGATCGCCACCGTCAGCCCGAACAGCGCGGTCTTGTCGAGCGGATCCAGCACCAGGCTGCTTTTGGAGAATCGCGCGAAGGTGAACAGCGGCCAGTGCCAGAGATACAGCGAATAGGAGATTTGCCCGAAAAATCTTGCGACGTTGAGCGGCGCGTATCGGCTGCGCAGTTGCGTTGGCACGCCGATGCCGCTCCAAATGAACATCGCGGCGCCGATGCAGGGCAGCAGCGCGTTGGTGCCGGGGAATCCAGGTCCTTGCCGCAGCGAGAACACGGGAATCGCGATCAACAGCAGCGCGACACCCCTGGCAATTTGTTGCGCCAGAGCGTTGCGCAGCAGCGGAATATCCGGGATCGCGATCAGTCCGCCGATCAGGAATTCCCAGGCCCGCGGCGGGCTCATGAAGAAAGCGTTCGCCGAACGATCGGTCTTCATCAGCCAGACGCTGAGCGCAAACGACGCCAGCGCCATGGCGCCAAGCGCCACCGGCAGCACAGCGCGGCCGCGCGCAAAGCGCAGCAGTGCCCACAGCAGGATCGGCAGCGCCAGATAGAACTGCTCCTCGACCGCGAGCGACCAGGTATGCAGCAGCGGCTTCTCTACCGCCGCGTGGTCGAAATAGCCGGTCTGAAACCAAAAGAAAAAATTCGAGGTGAAGCTCACGACCGCCGCGACCGAGCGGAAGAATTCCGCCCGCTCGGAAGTCAAGAGATAGTGGAAGGACGGTATCGCCGTCAGCGCCACCATCGCGTACAGCGCAGGCAACAGGCGGCGCACCCGGCGCTCGTAGAATCGCGCAAAGGAGAACGTGCCGTTTTTTACTTCCGACTGGATAATTCCCGTGATCAGGAAGCCGGAAATCACGAAGAAGATATCGACCCCGACAAAGCCGCCGAACACCGCCGGCGCCTCGAAATGGAACGCGACCACCGCGAGCACCGCGATGGCACGCAGCCAGTCGATGTCTTCACGGTAGTCGCGCCTCACTGTCGCTGTGCCGCCCTTGTCTGGCTGCATTGCCGAGGCGTGGTGCGACGCGCGCGCCTCATGTCGCGAGTTCGACTGTCTTGAACTCCGCCGGCAAAATCACCTCGAGCAATTCGACGTCGTCGGAATAGTCCATGATCAGATGCTTGATGCGGGGCGGCTGGCTCCAGGCGCTGCCCTGTTGCATCAGGGTTTCGCCCTGCCCTTCCATATAGGTTTTCACCCAGCCCTTCAGCACGTAGACCATCTGGAAGTCGACGTCGTGGAAATGCAATTTTGAAACCTCCGCCGGATTGCACGGCCCGATCAGGCGGATCACATGCGCCCGCGCCAGGCCGTGGCTGGCCTCGGCAATGCCGAGGTCGCGGTATTTCGCATAGGCGCGCAGACCATCGGCCTTGAAATCCTCATCGCGATGATGGCTGATGGCGATGCGCTGTTTCGGCCGGGCGCGCCTGGGCGCCGGCAGCGCGCGCGCCTTTGAAGCGTGAGATTTGGCTTTGATCGGCTTTCGCGCGGTGGATTTGGCCGGTTTGCGCGCCGGCGATTTCTTCTGCGCGGCGGTGCGGGCGGCGGCGCGCGATGTCGGCTTCTTCCGTCTGGCCATTCGCTTTCTCCCTTCGATTTGATGGGAAAGGCTAGCACAGAATGAAGTTGGGAGGGTGGGCTAACCGACGGCGAGTCCCCCCGTCACCTGCTGATGTTCTTCATGGCGAGCACGGCGCGATGGCGCCTTTGCGCTCCCTTACAAATCCGCGTCGTCTAGTGCAGCCGGAACACGCCGTCGACGGACCGCAGTTCGGCCGGCTTGATCAGCTTGGAATGCGCCACGGTAACCGAGAACAGCGGGCCCTCGAGCTTCTCTTGCCAGAAGGCAAGGAAATCTTTCAACGCTGGAAATTTCGGAAACAGATCGTAATTCTGCCAGACATAGGTTTGTAGTAATGAGGGATGATCCGGCATCCGATACAGAATTTGCGCCGTCGTCAGCCCGTAACCCAGCACCTGTTTCCGGAAGTCGTCGGAAACAACCCCAACCCGCGAGACCATGCCAACCTCCATTGCTGGAGCGCATTCACGTGGTGGCCGCCAACCGAGCCACCCCGGTGGAGATGCGCTCACATGAGCGAAATGTGACGCACGATACCAACGCATCACAAGCCCAAATGTTTAATGATCTGTTGAAAATTGTCGCGTTAGCAGCAGCTTACCGCATGTGCTAATACGGGGTTTCGCCGTCCGTTCTGCCGAATTAATGATAATGAACGATTTTGGCAGGCGTCATATTTGAGTGCCAATTTTTCTGCTAGAAGCCCTTGTCCCCCCGACAAGACTGGCCTATGTCCTGTTCAGCCATGCTGGCACTCGCTGGCAGGGACTGCCAAATTTCAAAAACTCGACAACATCTTCAAAAGCTTAGGAGGACTGCATGAAATTCCGTCCGCTTCACGACCGCGTTGTGGTCAAGCGCATCGACGCCGAAGAGAAGACAGCAGGCGGCATCATCATTCCGGACAGTGCCAAGGAAAAGCCCTCGCAGGGCGAAATCACCGCGGTCGGTCCGGGC
>WNFW01010081.1_pt1 | contig 15613 bp, 16 predicted proteins | sample 5400131 | NCBI WGS metagenome assembly WNFW01 (sample SAMN13153362, study PRJNA577476) | soil metagenome | isolation source: 20 cm soil or saprolite under grassland replicate 1 | place: USA:California | collected 2016-06-15 | reverse complement strand
AGCTCGCCCGCATCGAGCGGGTCCATGCCGATGCCAATGCCGAGCGCGTAGATGATGCACTCGCGCTCCCCGTAGCTCACCTGGATGTCGGCCGGCCGATAGGCCATGATCTTTTCGTAATTGAGGTTAGGTTCTGGCAATTCCGTCTCCCGCCATCGCATTCGCCAAGGTCAGGCGCCTTCGCTGCTGCTTGCGTTGATTCAATCAGTTTTCGGGCTGAAGGAAATAGTGCAGTCTGAAAATTCCTCGAGCAAAACTTCTATACGGAGGCTCGTCAGATGAGCGAAGCTCCGGTTCTCATCGCCAAGGACGCACGCGGCGTCGCGACCGTCACTATCAACCGGCCGAACGTGCGCAACGCCATCGACGACACCGTCATCGGCTTGCTGACCGACGCATTCACGGGGCTCGGCGTGGATGGCGCAACGAGGATCGTCGTGCTGACCGGCAGCGGGTCGGCATTCTGCGCCGGCGCCGATCTCGGTTGGATGCGGCGCATGGCGGCTGCAAGCGAAGCAGAAAATGTCGCCAGCGCAAAGACCATCAGCGCGATGCTGCGCAGTCTCAACGAGCTTCCAAAGCCGACGATCGCCAGGGTCAACGGAGCGGTCTATGCCGCGGGCACCGGGCTTGTCACGGCCTGCGATATCGCAGTTGCTGTCGAACAGGCGGTGTTTTCGATTTCCGAGGTTCGCATCGGCCTCACCCCATCGACGATCAGCCCCTATGTTGTCGCGGCGATCGGCGCGAGAGCCGCGCGCCGCTACTTCTTGACCGGGGAGCCTTTCTCGGCGGCCGACGCATCTCGGTTGGGATTGGTTCACCAGGTCGTTGCCGAGAGCGCTCTCGACGGTGCTGTCGAGAGCCTGATTGCTGCTTTGCTTGCAGGAGGCCCGCAATCGCAATCGCGTGCGAAACGGCTCATTGCCGACGTCGCTGGCCGCCCCGTCGATGACGCGCTCGAGATGTTGACCGCGCGCAGCATCGCTGACGCGCGTGCATCGCCCGAAGGGCGGGAGGGAATTCAGGCGTTTCTTGACAAGCGAAAGCCCGCCTGGCGCTGAGGTGTCACGGCGGCGGTACCCCGAGCGCCTCGGCGCAGGCGAGAAGCCGCGACCAGGTGCCATGCGGCAGGGGGATTCCTTCCCGCATGCGCTCACGCAAGATGCTGTCGCCGCGTTCCCCTGGAAGATAAATGCGCTCGACGCCGTCAGCCGGCGCAAGCGCGGCGATAAGGCGTGCCAGGCGATCCGCTTCGCTCAGTATGCGCTGTCGATCGCCGAACGCCGCCAGATCGATGGCAATGGCAATGCCATTGAGATATGGCGCATCGAGCTTGCCTCCGGAGGCAAGCGCAGGCGCGATGATCGGGTTCTCGACCATGAGGCTGCAGAGACACTCGATCATAAACGAGAGACCGGAGCCTTTCGGGCCGCCCAGCGGCAACAGCGTCGCGAGCTTTTTCGGATCGGTCGTGTCGCGTCCGTCTGCGTCGAGTCCCCAGCCGAGCGGGATCTTCTGTCCCGCATCCCGCGCGCTCATCACCTTGCCCATGGCAACCGTGGAGGTGGACATGTCCAGCAGCAGCGGCGGCCGGTTCGCCGCCGGAAACGCGATCGCCAGCGGATTGGTCGAGACGCCTGAAACCTTGGCGCCGTGATAAGCCATCATCGGTCCCGACGCCGACATGACGACGCCGGCCATGCCAACGTTCGCGGCCTGCAGCGCGAAATAGCCGACGGCACCCGCATGGGTGATGTTGCACGCCGCGCACCAACCGACATGCACTTCGCGCGCACGCGCGATCGCTTCCGCCATCGCCGCAGCCATCGCTACTGCTCCCGGCGCGCGATCCGCCTCCAACACCGCGATCGCGCCGGCGCGCTTTTCCATGCGCATGTTGGGCGCAGGATTGATGTCCTTTCGGTTGACGCGCTCGATATAGCCCGGGATTCGTAATACGCCGTGCGAGTCCACGCCGCGCAGATTCGCCCAGACCAGCGACTTCGCCCATTCCTCCGCCATCGCCGGCACAACGCCTGCCGTGGCAAAGAGTGCGCTCGCGAAGCGATGGAGATCGGCGCTGGAAATCACGTGCAATTCGGTTTTCGGCTTCATCTGGGAGCCTGCAGCAAATCTCAACGATTGGGTATTGCAGACGATCTCTACACGAGCAGACTGCCCCAGCAACAATCACCGTCCCCCATTTCCGTATCTGCACACATCTGGAGCGGGGGGTCGCTCCTCTGGCGTTGAGCCATCCCGGATTTCGCTCACGCTGCAATCCGGGCTACAAATAGCCGTCCCAGCGCGGGAGCATCGCCATGAATGTTCAGGATCAATCGCGGTTTGAAGCAAGGGCCGGCTTTCCTGGTCTCGTTCCCGGCTATATGTCGGGCTTCGGCAACTCCTTCGAAACCGAGGCGCTCGCCGGCGCGCTCCCGATCGGTCGCAATTCGCCGCAAAAGGTCAAGTTCGGGCTTTACGCGGAGCAGCTGTCGGGCTCCCCGTTCACCGCGCCGCATGAAACCAACCAGCGCTCGTGGCTCTACCGCATTCGGCCCACCGTCAAGCATTCGGCGCGCTATCGCAAGGTCGAGCAAGGCCTCCTCCGCAGTGCGCCTGCGGCGCGCGAGGAGAGCGATCTGCCGATCGGGCAGCTGCGCTGGGGGCCGATCCCGATCCCGGACGAGAAGCTGAGCTTCGTGAGCGGACTTCGCACCATGACCACGGCGGGCGACGCCGAGACGCGCGCCGGCATGGCGGCGCACGTAGCACTCGTGACCACGTCCATGCGCAACGAGTATTTCTTCAATGCGGATGGCGAGCTCCTCATCGTCGCGCAGCACAACAAGCTTCGCTTCCGCACCGAATTCGGCGTGATCGACATCGAGCCTGGCGAGATCTGCGTGATCCAGCGCGGCATGATGTTTCGAGTCGAACTCATCGATGGTCCGGCGCGCGCCTATGTGTGCGAAAACTACGGCGGCGCCTTCACGCTTCCCTATCGCGGGCCGATCGGGGCAAATTGCCTCGCCAATCCGCGCGACTTTCTTACTCCAGTCGCAGCGTACGAGGATAAGGAGGAGCCCTCGACGCTTTTCGTGAAATGGGGCGGCGAGCTCTACGCGACCGAGATCGGCCAGTCGCCGCTCGATGTCGTCGCCTGGCACGGCAATTACGCGCCGTACAAATACGACTTGCGGCGCTTCTCCCCGGTGGGCGCCCTGCTGTTCGATCATCCCGATCCATCGATCTTCACCGTCATGACCGCGCCGTCGGAGACTCCAGGCACCGCCAATGTCGACTTCGTCATCTTCCCCGAGCGGTGGCAGGTGGCCGAGAATACCTTCCGGCCGCCCTGGTATCACCGCAACCTGATGTCGGAGTTCATGGGCCTGATCTACGGCGTCTATGACGCGAAGCCGCAGGGCTTCGTGCCGGGCGGCATCTCGCTGCACAATTGCATGCTGCCACACGGCCCGGACGAAACGGCTTTCGAACATGCGAGCAACAGCGAGCTCAAGCCGGTAAAGCTGAGCGATACCATGGCCTTTATGTTCGAAACGCGCTTTCCACAGCGCCTGACCAGATATGCGTCGACCCTCAAAGAGCGGCAAGACGACTATATCGATTGCTGGAAGGGCTTGCGCAGACACTTCGATCCGACGCGCGAGCGGCCGTGAACCAAGCCGCCGAGGCTGCGCAGCCACGAACGTCATGATTGACGCGACGCATTCAGCCGCGCGGCGCAGTTGGATCGCATCGGCCAATGGGCATGCGGATTTCCCGATTCAGAATCTGCCGCTGGGCGTATTCGCTCCGCCGAGAGGAAGCGCGCGTGGTGGCACCGCGATCGGGGACGAGATCTTCGATCTCGCCGCGGCGCTCGAACTCGGCCTGTTCGAGGGGCTCGCTGCGCGCGCCGCCGAAGCCGCTTCCGGCGCGAGCCTCAACGCGCTATTCGCGCTCGGCCGCGAGGCGCGCGTCGCGCTCCGCCGTCGCCTCGGCGAGATTCTCGATTCCGATGGCCGCGAGCGCGAACGGGCCGAGCCGATGCGCGCGAGGTTAATCCATCGGGCCGCGGATTGCCGTCTCGAAATCCCAGCCGCAATCGGCGACTACACCGACTTTTTCGCCGGCATCCACCACGCGACCAACGCGGGCAAGCTCTTTCGCTCGGACAATCCGCTCCTGCCGAACTACAAATACGTGCCGATCGGCTATCACGGCCGCGCCTCTTCCATCACGGTCTCCGGCGCGACGCTGCGCCGCCCGAACGGCCAGCGCAAAGGCGCAAGCGATGCCATTCCGAGCTTCGGGCCGTCGCGGAGCCTCGACTACGAGCTCGAGCTTGGGGTTTGGATCGGTCCAGGCAACGCGCTTGGCGAACCCATTCCCATCGTGGATGCGGTGAATCACATCGCCGGATTCTGCCTGCTCAACGATTGGTCGGCGCGGGACATCCAGGGATGGGAATACCAGCCGCTCGGACCCTTTCTCGGCAAAAGCTTTTGCACCACGATCTCGCCTTGGGTCGTTACGCCCGAAGCACTGGCGCCGTTCCGGACGGCGCAAGCGGCGCGGCTGACGGGGGCCCCCGCGCCGCTGCCTTACCTGCTCGAAACCACGGATCAGGCAACCGGCGCGCTCGACATCGACCTTGAGGTATTCTTGCTCACGCCGGGCCTCGAGGCGAAGGGGCTTCCTCCGCAGCGCTTGTCGCTCGGCAACGCGCGCGACCTCTACTGGACGGTGGCGCAACTGGTGACGCACCACAGCAGCGGCGGCTGCAATCTGCGCTCGGGGGATCTGTTCGGGACTGGCACGATCTCGGCGCCCGTCAATGACGGCCTCGGCAGCTTGCTCGAGATCTCCGCCGGCGGCCGGCGGCCGCTGACGCTCGCCTCGGGGGAGACGCGCCGCTTCCTCGAAGATGGCGACACAGTCATCATGCGTGCCCACTGCCGCCGCGAAGGTTTTGTGCCGATTGGGTTCGGCGAATGCTGCGGCACCATCGCCCCAGCCCTTTGACTTTGGCCCGGCGGTTACGTCATCAAAGCGAAACACGTTGCCCATAGAGTCTTACGGACATTCGCCGCGATACCTTGGATTTCTCCACTGCGAGCCGGCTGGGCGGACCGGAACCATTGCGCCGGCTGGGCGTTGGTGGATGCCCAGAATGGGAGTGGACCCAAGTGCTTTTCCTGCAACGGCTGCTGCTGCATTACGGAATATATCGGCGGTATCCCCTCAGGCCTTGGCCGGCATTCAAGAACGCCTGGCGCATCGCATTTAGATAAGCGACAATCCCGGCATAAACATCGCACCGGGGGCGAGCCTCATGCGCCCGAGCCATCATTTTGTTTGGCTCTTCAGCGCCGCTGCCATCCTCTGCGCCTCGCCGGCGGCCACGCAGGTCGCTTCGCCGCCGACCGTGGGACCACACATGGCATCCGACATCGATCCGCACTCAGGATTCCGCCTGCCGCTGCCGAAACGCGAGGATTTGGACGAGGCCGGCAAGGCGCACTACGACCGCATCGCAGCGCCGGGGGCCTCCATCGTCGGGCTAGGGCTACGAGGCCCGAGCGGCATCGGGCTTTACAGCCCGAAGGCGGCCGCGCACGCGCGCGCGCTCAATCGCTACCTGCGGTTCGAGGCGGGATTTCTCCCTCGCATCCGCGAGATTGCGATCCTGACGACCGCGCGCGAGATGGACAGCCAATTCGAATGGGCGGCGCACGAGCCGGAGGCGCTTAAAGAGGGCGTCGAACCGCGCATCATCGACGTGATTAAGCACCGGCGGTCCACGTCCGCGCTCGACGAGACCGACGCGACGGTGATCGAGCTTGGCCGGCAAATCTTCCGCGATCACAAGGTGACGCCGGAAACCTTCAGCCAGGCGAAGGCGCTGTTCGGCCCGAACAAGCTCATCGAACTGGTAATGCTGATGGGCAACTATGCCGGCACGGCGGCGCTGCTCACCGCTGTCGACATGCAGCTGCATCCGGGAGAAAAGCCGCTGTTGCCGATCCCGTGAGGCGCCGTCATTGCCGGGGCTTGGCCCGGAAAAACCGTGAGACTTCTGGCGAAGACGATCGACCCGCGCGTCACGCCGACGGATGACGCCACCGTGCAGCGTCGCTCTCAGCGCGCATTGGCGACGAGCTCACGGAAAGCTTTGCTCCACTTCGCATTCTCATCGAGCGCCTTGGCGGGATCGAGCAAATGCAAGTCGGCGCCCTGCGGCAAGGGTCGCGCATTTGCCCGCGCGGGGAAGAAGTCGCGGTCGCGCAGGATGTCTTGCCCATCGGTAAGCATGAAGTCGAAGAACAGGATCGCGGCGTGCGGATGCGGCGCGCGGCGTGACACGGCGGCGCCCTCGAAGCGTCCCACGCCGGGCGGGATCACCAGCCAATCGATCGGCGCGCCGCTCTTGCGCAGCTGCTCGGCTTTGTAGGCGTAGGCCGTGAGCGCGAACGGAACCTCTCCGCTGACGACAAGGTTCGCGAGCAAAGTGTGGCCCTTGCGCACCGACATGCCGTTGACCGCGACTATCTCGCGAAAGAGTCTTAGGCCCTTGTCCTCGCCCAACGCGCTCACCACACCGCCGAACCAGTCGCTGTCCTCGGCCTCGACAGCGAGCTTGTCCTTCCAGCGGCGATCGAGGAGATCATCGTAGTTGTTCGGCAGGTCGTCTTTCTTGACCAGGCGTGTGTTGTAGGCGGCGACGAAAATGTTCAAGCGCGTCCCGACCCATTCCCCGTGCGGCAGGATCGCCGCCGAAAGGAGCTCCGACAAGGCCGGCGTTTTGATCTGCTGGAACAGACGTTCGCGGTACATGGATTCCATGGCGATCGCGCCGGTTTCGATCACGTCCGCGTCGTAGCGGCCGCCGCGGGCCTCCACCACCGCGCGTTGGACGATGTTCTCAGAGCTGCCGCGCCACACGCGCACCTTGACGCCGTGCTTTTTCTCAAATGCGGCGGTAAGCGCCGCCAAGTCATCGGGCGCCGCCGAGCTGTAGAGCGAGACGGAGCCCTCCTTCTTCGCGCCAGCGACGAGCGTCTCCATGCGGTCGGCGCCGGCATAGGACGCCAAATCTTGTGTGGTCTCCTTGCCGCCCTGCGCATCCGCACCTTGGCTCAGGGCCCACGCAGCAAGGAGTGCCAGCACCACAGCGAGCAAAGCGGCAATCAATGGCGCGAGCATTTGCATCAGCCCCATCGGCTTTAGTCTCGGGCTGCTCACGGGCATCCCTCCGATTTTTGCGCGCGGCTATGGCGTGGGTAGTGAAGCTCGAGGCTTGAGATACCGCAAGTCGGCATGGCGCGACAGCTTAGTCCCTGCGCAAGCAGAGACCCTTGACCACAGGCCTGAGATCATGGGTACCCGCTTTCGCGGGCACGACGGCGGCAGGGCCGCTTATTTGTGCCAGCACTGCGCGGACACAGAGGCCGCCGCTTTGATGGCTGCCCCAAAGCAACACGCAGTGGTAACATCGCTGAAAACCAGGGAGGATCGCATGAAGAGAAGCGTCTGCCGATTGCTCTTTTCCGCGGCGCTTGCGCTTGCGGGCGCAGCCTTCGTGGGCGCGGCCGCGAACGCAGAGGACAAATATCCGTTCAAACCGGTTCGCATGATCGTCTCCTTCTCCGCCGGTGGGCCGACCGACACCGTCGCGCGCGTGATGGGCGCGAAGATGGGAGAGCTGCTGGGCCAGCAATTCGTGGTGGAGAACCGGGTGGGCGCTGGCGGCAATATCGGCGCCGATCAGGTCGCCAAGGCGCCGCCCGACGGCTACACGTTGCTGATGGCGACGGTCTCCACGCACGCGATCAATCCGGGCCTCTATAGGAACATGCCTTACGATCCCGTGCGCGATTTCGCGCCGATCGCGCAGATCGGCGTAACGCCGACGCTGCTCGGCGTGCATCCTTCTCTGCCCGCCACTGACGTGAAAAGCCTCGTCGCCCTCATCAAGGATAACCCGGGAAAATTCACCTACGGCTCTTCCGGTCTCGGCTCCATCCTTCATCTCTGCGGCGAGCAATTCAAGGCGGCCGCGGGCGGCATCAATGTCGTCCATGTGCCATACCGCGGCTCGGCGCCCATGATGTCGGATCTGGTCGGCGGGCAGATTTCAATGGCGTTCGATGCGACGCCAACCGCACTGCCTCAAGCGCAGTCGGGCGCGATCCGCGCGATCGGCGCCGGCATGGCCACGCGCATGCGCGCGATGCCTAGGCTACCGACCCTGCAGGAGCAAGGCTTGCAGGGCTTCGAGTGCTACACGTGGAACGCGATCCTCGCTCCCGCCGGCACGCCGCAGCCCATCGTCAATCAGCTCAGTGAATCGATCAACACCGCGCTTTCCGATCCTACGGTGATTAAGCGCTTGGAAGAGGTGGGCATCGATCCAACGCCTGGCAGCTCGCCGGAGAAAGCGACCGCGTTCATCAAGACGGAGCTGGCGAAATGGGCGCCGATCATCAAGGCCTCGGGCGCCCATATCGATTGAGAGCCGGGCATGAAGATTACTGCGAGCGGAAAGGCACTGGGCGCGATCATCGAAGGGATCGATCTCGCCCAACAGCTTTCGGAGAGCGAGTTCAAGCAGATCCTTCGCGCGTTAGGCGCTCACGGCGTGCTTTGCTTTCCCAAGCAACGGCTCGCGACCGAGCATTTCGTGCGCTTCGGGCGTATGTTTGGCGAGCTTGAGATCAACGTGGCCAATCAATTCCATGAGCCCGGGTTTCCAGAAGTGATGGTGCTGTCCAACATGACGGCGGATGGCAAGCCGATCGGGCTCGCCGATGCCGGACAGGGCTGGCACACCGATATGTCCTACAGCAAGGAGATCGCGCTCGCGAACGTGCTCTACGCCATGCGCGCGCGGCCCGGCTCGCCGCGCGCGCCGCTCACCCCGCAGCAGCGGGCCAAGAAGCCGCCGGTGTCGCAGCCGATCTTTCGCACGCATCCGATCACCGGCCGCGCGGTCCTTTACTGCAACCCTGGCTACGCGACGCACATCGATGGCATGGGGGACGCGGAAAGCGCGGAGCTGCTCCAGGCTCTGTTCGCCCACCAGGCGCAGGAGAAGTATTTCTACGCGCACCAATGGACGGAAGGCGACGTGCTGATGTGGGACAATATCGGCACGGTGCACAACGCCGTCGCCGACTATCGCACTGACGAACCGCGCTACATGCGCCGCCTGCAGATCATGGCGACCAAGGATTATGCGCGCCTAGCAGCATGACAGGCTTGGCCCAGTGCAGCACGGCCGAGCCACCGACTGCACCTTGTCCGCGGAGCGGGACATGGAAGCACAACAATTTGATCCATCCCAATTTTGCTAGGAAACGACCCTCATCGGGAGAGACGCGGCGGCATCTTCCCTCATGCCCGGCACAAGTGCTGGCGATTCGCTCTCTTCGGTTTCGGCACAGAAGTCGTTGCAATAATAGCGCTCGCCGTTGCCCTTCCACGCGGAAGCCTCGGCAAGCGAGCGTCCGCACGCGGCACACGTCAGCGTTTGCATCATTTCGTTCTCCGCAATCCGGCCGGATCGCAAACGCGCCTCCCCTAGGCTTGGTTCCTCCCACCCGCGGGGCAAGCACGGTCGTTCATCAGGCTCGAAATGTCGGCTACCGTACCGACGGGCCGGCGAATAGCGCCTAAGGCTTCGAAACCGCCGGCGGCAGCTCCGGTAGGCCGGTGGCTGAGAGACCGGTCGCGCTCCCGCCTGCACCGGGAGCGCCTCATGCCGAGCACGCCCTTCCTCGATGATGCTGGAACCGACCCGGAAGTCAGGCGCGTCGTCGGCGTCGCATTCGAAATGACCCGAATCGCACTCAGTCTTGCCGAGCGCCCCGCCGTCACCAACGAAATCATCGCCAAGCGCATTATCGAACTTGCCAAGGCTGGCGAGCGAAATCCCGATATTCTGTGCGAAGGCGTCCTCAAGGAATTTCGCGAGCGGCGGCTGTAATCCCGCAACGCGGGCGGCACCCCTCTCACACCTTAATCAGAGCATAGGGACGGCTGCTCGGTTTCTCGACTTGCAAGGCCACGTTGTACACCGGCGCGCCGCGCGACGTGCGGCCCTGGTACCGGCCATGGTGGGCATGACCATGAACGACGGCGCTCACCTTGAAGCGGTCGATCGTTTCGCCAAGCCGTGACGACCCCAAGAACGGGAAGATTTCCAACGGCTCGCCTTCGACCGTGTCGACGACGGGCGCATAATGCAGCACCACGACGGCCCGCTCGTTGCGGACCGCGCGCATGGCATTCTCGAGTCGCATCGCTTCGCCCACCGACTCGGCTACGAAGCTCTTGACCACGGTCTCCCCAAACGAAGCAAGCATGCGGCGGCCGAACCCGCCGATGAACCCCTTCACCCCGACGAAGGCGACGCCGTTTGCCTCGTACGACTGGCCGTTGAGCAGGTGCATGCCGGCGGCCTTCAGGATTTTCTCGACGTCTTCGGCCTGGCCGGACTCGTAATCATGATTTCCCAGCACGCCGATGACCGGGATCGAGCAGACGCGCAGATCTTCGGCAAGAACCTCCGCCTCGCGCGGCTTGCCGACGTCCGTGAGGTCCCCGCAAAGGACGAGCACTTCCGCCTTGGTCGAGATTTCGGCAAATAAGTCGCGGAACAACGACGTGCGATCTTCCTTGACGTGCAGGTCGCCAATGGCTGCGAAGGTAAACATGTCGGGCTTGGCAGGCATGACCTCACGCGCTCTCCTCGCCTGCATCCACGAAACCCCACTCTTGGACCGCGGCCTCGTAGTCGATCTCCGAGAACATCCGCCCGCGGCATATCTTCACGCGCGGAGGCGGGAGGTCGAGCTGCCGCTCGAGGCGGCCGAGCAACTCGTCCATGAGCCAGCGGGGGACGCGTTCGCGCTCGCTCGGGTAGGCCCAGCGGAAATTGATGAGATGGACCAGAAGTACTTCCCAGTGAAGGTCCATGTAGCCGAGCAGACGTCGCCACTCGATCCGGTCATGCTGCTTGAGGATCAGGTGCACGATGTCTGCACCGTCATAGCGATGTCGCAGTTGAACGAAGGCCTTGGACCAAATCAGCTCGGTCGGCGCGATGACGCGCACCGGCATGCCGAATACCTCGACGCGCGGCGCGTGCTCGAACCAGCCATCGCTCACCGGCGTGGTGCCGTGCCAGGAGGCGAAGATCAGGTCGAAGAAATGCTCGCCGCGGAAGACCTTGGCGATCCAACGCTCGTCCTCGATCTCGATGGCATAGCCGAGGCTCTTGAAGCGTTCGAGGATGCGAGGGTAATCGCTCGGCTTACACAGAATGTCGAGGTCCTTGGTTGCGCGCGTGACGCCGGTATACACGCTGAGCGCATAGGTGCCGGCCAAGAGGAAAGGAAGACCGAGTTTCGACAGCTCGCGCAGGGCGTCCGCATAGAACGCCTCCGCCACCACCGAGGGCGCCGTTGGCTCGGCTGCGGCGTCGATGGTGCGAATATCGCTGACTGCTCGCGGCTCGCCTGCCATGAAATCGCTGCACGACGGGGTCGGCGCCTGCCACAAGGGCGCGTTCGGCGCCTATGCGACAATCAAATAAGCGGCACAAGGTTCCGTTCAGAGAACCTCTCTCTGACAAGATGCCTTTGGGGGACACCAATGCCGCGAGTGGACCGAATCCTACGGAAGCTGGCGTGACGTCGCTCGTGCAAGCCCGGCTTGTCAACGATCCGTTCTCGGATCCTGCGCTATTCGTCGATTTTCATTTCGCGCGTCGGGCATTGCTATTCGATCTCGGCGATCTGTCACCCTTGTCCGCGCGCGAACTCCTGCGCGTCAGCCATGTATTCGTTTCGCATACCCATATGGATCATTTTGCGGGCTTCGATCGCCTGTTGCGGCTTAGCCTGCACCGCCTAGCGCCTCTTCACCTCGTCGGTCCAGTCGGTTTCGTGGATCAGGTGGAGCACAAGTTGAAGGGCTATAATTGGAATCTTCTCGACGCAGCGTCGTTCGACTTCGTCCTGATGGCCGCCGAATTCGACGGCAATCGCGTCGGCCCGCTCGGCGAATTCCGTGCTCGACAGGCCTTCCGCCGGCGCGAACTCCCGCCACCGCCGCTCGCGTCCAGAAGCGTGCTGGAGGAAGACGAATTTCAAATCGAGAGCGTCGTCCTCGACCACGGCACCCCCTGTCTCGCCTTCGCGTTTCAGGAAATGCTGCGGATCAACGTGTGGCGGGAGGGCCTCGATTTGCTCCGGCTTCCGGTCGGCGCCTGGTTGAACGAAGCCAAGCGCGCGGTGAGGCGCGGCGAGCCGGACGACAGCCGCATCCGGATCCGCGACGACTTATCCGTCCCGCTCGGCCTACTCAAGCAGCACGCGCTGCGTACAGCGAGCGGGCACAGACTAGCATACGTAGTCGACGCAGCCTTCCACGAATCGAATGTCGCAAAAATCACCGAGGTTGCGCGCGGCGCCGACCAGCTCTTCATCGAGACCGCGTTTCTGCAGGAGGACGCGGAGCTCGCTGCCAAAAGGCACCACCTCACCGCCGCGCAGGCCGGTGCGCTCGCAAGACGAGCGGGTGTTTCGAGTGTCATCCCGTTCCATTTCTCGCCGCGGTACACGCATCGGGAGAATGAACTGCGGCGGGAATTGGAACTCGCGTGGCGCGGATGATGCCACGCCGTTCGATCCCACTTGAATTTCGATGCCGCGCTTGGCGAATGAAAGGCGCGATGGACGGGATTGTCCGGCGCGTTCCTCGCAAACTTGGGCCGCCCGCAGTCGAGTGGCCATCTTTTTACGTCGCAGATGCCGTCGCTCGCGGCCAAGGCGACAGGCGCATCAACCGCGCTCGGTAGAGTTGGGCGAGGACCAAGCCTGCATTAGATTGATCGGGAAAGGAAACACGATGGTCGAACTGCGCTCGCCAGCAATATCGAACAATGTTGCGAGATAACGCAGCTGCATTGCCTGCGGCACCGGCGCCAGGATTTGCGCGGCGTCGAGCAGCTTCTGCGCTGCTTGCTGCTCTCCTTCGGCGTTTATGATCTTGGCGCGGCGCGTGCGTTCGGCCTCCGCCTGACGGGCGATCGCTCGTATCATGCTCTCGTCGAGATCGATGCGCTTGATCTCGACGGTAGAGACCTTGATGCCCCATGCCTCGGTCTGTTTGTCGAGCACGTCCTGGATATCCGCATTGAGCTTGTCGCGCTCGGCCAGCATTTGGTCGAGGTCGTGCTTTCCCAAGACCCAGCGCAACGTGGTCTGCGCAAGCTGGCTAGTTGCAGCAAGATAATTATAGACCTGAATGACTGCTCGCTCCGCGTCGACGACGCGGAAGTAGATCACGGCATTCACCTTGACCGATACGTTGTCGCGCGAAATGACGTCCTGGGGCGGGACCTCATCAACGATCACGCGCAGATCGACCCGCACCATTTGCTGGACGAATGGCACGAGGAGGAAGAACCCCGGTCCCTTGGTGCCGGTATAGCGGCCGAGCGTGAACACGACACCGCGCTCGTATTCGCGCAGGATCCGCACCGCCGAGAACAACACGATCACGGCGAGGATCGCCAAAGCGACAATTGTTGCGATGGAAAGCATGAGTATCCTCCTTGTGGTCGTTTGCAAGATCCGTCAGGCCGGCTCGACGACGAGAACGAGGCCGTCGCGATTGACGACTTTGACGCGCGCCCCGGGCTGCAGAGGCCGCTGGGCTCGCGCCCGCCAAATCTCGCCGTGTACCCGCACGCGTCCCTCTTCTCCATCCCAGGTCACGGCTTCGCCCTCAAGGCCGAGCAAGCCCTCTTTGCCGGTCACCACGGGACGCCGCCGCGACCGCAGCAGCATCGTGAGCACCAGCAGGAACAGGGCGGCGGTGAGCACGGTGGTGCCTGCCACGACCGAGAGCGAGAGCGCAAACCCCGGCGCGCCAGAGGGAAACATCATGATCGCGCCGATCACGAACGCCGCGATCCCGCCGACGCCGATGATGCCGAAGGAGCCGATATGCGCTTCGGCCACCATCAGGCCAATCCCGAGCAGCACCAGCGCCGCGCCGGCATAGTTGATGGGCAGCAGGTTGAGAGCGTAGAGGGCGACCAAGAGGCTGATGGCGCCGATGAGCCCCGGCGCCACCGCCCCCGGATTGAGGAATTCGAATATCAGTCCGTAGGTGCCGATCAGCAGCAAAATGAAAGCGACGTTGGGATCGGTGATCACGGCCAAGAGCTCAGTGCGCCAATCCGGGGCTGCGGCCACGATCTCGAGGCCCGCAGTTGCCAAGGCTTGCGGCTTGCCGGCAACCTTGACGCTGCGTCCATCGATTTTGCGGAGAAGATCCGGCACGTCGTCGGCCATCACGTCGATCACATTGAGTTTGAGGGCCTCGGACGCCGGAAGGCTCACCGCCGTGCGGACCGCTTCGGCCGCCCAGTCTGCGTTGCGCCCGTTGAGCTCGGCCAAGCCGCGGATATACGCGACGGCATCATTGATCGCTTTGCGGGTCTCCGTGTCCGCCGGCTCGCTGGCGCTGGTATCGCCGCCACTGCCTTTTTCTTTATCCTTGGGTTGCGGCGCCCCGCCCGGCAGACGCGGCGTGCCGCCCAACTGGATCGGCGTGGCGGCGCCGAGATTGGTACCGGGCGCCATGGCGGCGATTGCGCTGGCATAGGTGATGTAGGTGCCCGCGCTCGCCGCGCGCGCGCCGCTCGGCGCCACGTAAGCAGCCACGGGCAGCGGCGAAGATAGGATCGCGCGAATGATCTCGCGCATGGAGGTATCGAGCCCGCCCGGGGTATTCATGCGCAGGACGACGAGGCGGGCGTCGACTTGGCTGATCCCGCGAAGCTCGCGCACGACATAGTCCGCAACGGCCGGACCGATGGCGCCGTCGATCTGGAGCACCACGGCCTTCGGTGCCGCGACAAGCTCGGCAGGGAGCGCATGCAGGAAGAGAATGCCGAGGACGAGCGCACGCGTCGCGCATCGGCTCAGGACGAAATCCACACGGCCGGCGCGGAGCTGCATCAGCGCTGCCCGCATGGGCCCCTCCTCGTTGCGCGCCGCACGGAATTGGGGGCTTCTGCCTGGTCTGCTACCCTGTGGGCCCCCGAACCAAAGCTCTCATGAAAATACGACCGGTCTTCAATCTTCACACGAGCGACCAAATTGGGAAAGCCCTTCCTGCAGATGCTCGGGCAACAAGGGCAGCCCGAGCAGATAGGCAGCGATGCGCTCGTTGCGAGCGCGCGCGGCCTCGCTGCGAAGTTCTTGCCACTCGTCGATGGAAGCATCGCCCCGGCCGAGCCACGTTAAGGCAATGAGATCGACCTGCTCGTCCTCATCGAGCGCGCCAATGAATGCCGTCAGCTCTTCGTAGACCGGATCGTCGGGTTGGTCCTCGAGCACATCGACCATCCGGTCGTCGGCTGCATTGGATCCGGGTTCCGGATCAGCGACGACATCCTTGGCCTCGAACTGGCGGGCCTTGACGATGACGTAGCAGACCTTCTCGGGTGAGATCGATAAAGTCGAGGTCTCGTCCATGCTCCCACCTCGGGATTGCCGCCCAAAGCTCGGTGAGCCAGCCAACG
>WNFW01005062.1_pt1 | contig 15613 bp, 12 predicted proteins | sample 5400131 | NCBI WGS metagenome assembly WNFW01 (sample SAMN13153362, study PRJNA577476) | soil metagenome | isolation source: 20 cm soil or saprolite under grassland replicate 1 | place: USA:California | collected 2016-06-15 | reverse complement strand
ACCGGACAGGAGATGTAGTCCGCTACCTGGCAGATGGCACACTGGAGTTTTTGGGGCGACGAGATGCCCAGGTCAAGATTCGAGGCTATCGCATCGAGTTAGGAGAGATCGAGGCAGTACTGAGCCAGCATGCAAGTGTGCAGGCGTGTGTGGTGCTGGGACGGGAAGATGTGCTGGGCAACTCACGTCTGGTGGCCTACGTAGTTTCCGAACAGGAACACCTTGCGAGCAATGAACTGCAGAATTTCTTGAAAGAGCAGTTGCCAGATTACATGGTGCCCTCGGCCTTTGTGTTCCTGGAGACGCTTCCACTTACATCCAATGGCAAGCTGGATCGTCATGCCCTTCCCGCCCCCCATGCGTCCTCTGCCGCGCTAGAAGTTTCATTCGTGGCACCACGTAATCCCACCGAGGAGACACTTGCCGGAATCTGGGCAGAACTCCTTGGGCTTGCACAAGCAGAGATAGGCATTCATGATGACTTCTTTGCCCTGGGTGGTCATTCCTTATTGACGGTACGCTTGCTAGCAGAAATTGAGAAGCAATTTGGTATCCGCCTTCCTTTGATTGCTATCTTCCAGGGGAGAACAATTGAAGCACTGGCTGAAATACTACACCGGCATGTGAATTCCTCTATGGCGAAACTGCAGGAGCCAACGGTGGATTTACAAGCAGAAGCGGTCCTGAATCTGGATGTTTGTCCAGAAATCCGGCCTTTTGAGCCAATCACCGCGCCTTCCCACCTCTTGCTGACGGGCGGTACTGGCTTCCTGGGGACCTTCTTACTGGCTGAGTTATTGCAGCAGACCGCTGCCCAGGTCTACTGTCTGGTACGCGCCTCCTCTACGGAGGAGGCCCATCAGAGGCTGCAAGTCGCGCTCGAATCAGTAGGACTGTGGCAGCTCGAGTATACTTCTCGAATCATTGCGCTCAAAGGCGATTTAGCCCAGCCTTTGTTGGGGCTTTTGAGTGAACAATTTGAGGCCTTGTCCGAGACGCTAGAGGTGATCTATCACAATGGGGCGTCGGTTAATACCCTGTATCCTTATCAAGAATTGAAAGCTGCCAATGTGCTAGGCACGCAGGAAATTCTGCGGCTGGCGGCACATGGCAGGGTGAAGCCTTTGCATTACATTTCCACCCTCAGCGTGTTCTCCCATATCGCTGCTCTTCAAGATCAACTGATTCTCGAAGACGAGATGCTTGATGAGCATGCTCAACATCTCCTGGGCGGCTATGCACAGAGCAAGTGGGTGGCGGAAAAGTTAGTCACCATTGCTCGCTCACGTGGCCTGCCGGTGACAATCTATCGGCCAGGGCGCATTAGCGGGCATAGTCAGACTGGAGTCTGGCCGACAGAGGATCTGATATGCCGCATGATCAAAGGATGTATTCAACTGGGCAGCGTGCCCTCCCTCATTGCTGAAGAGCGGTTAGAACTGACACCGGTGGATTATGTGAGTCAAGCGATCATCGCCCTCTCACAGTGCAAACGCTCGCTGGGACAGGCCTTCCACCTGTTCAATCCTGCTACCATCAGCGTAGGAGAGCTAATTGATTATACGAATGCATTTGGCTATCCGGTACGTCGGATGGCCTACGACACCTGGATAGATGAGCTTGCAGAAATCACAGATGGAGCAACTGACAATGCCTTGGCTCCTTTAGCACCGCTGTTCCCTAAGAAAGGGCAAGCAGGGCAGCAAGGTCAAGCGCCAAAAAGAACCTTTGATAATCGCAATGCACTTGCTGGCCTATCAGGGACATCCATCACATGTCCACCTGCAGATAGCAGGCTACTCTCCACCTACTTTTCATACTTAGTACAGAGCGGGTTTCTCCCAGCTCCACAGTCAGCGAACGAACTTTGAGGTTCTGGAAAACTCATGGAGGTGATTCTATGTCGCGTGTAGTCGTAACTGGAATGGGACTGATTACTTCATTGGGCAACGATCTGGCATCATCATGGGAAGGCATATACCAGGGAAAATCTGGTATCAGCGAGATTACAACATACGACACAAGCCAGCATCGTGTCCATATCGGCGGTCAGGTCAAGAATTTTGATCCCTCGCTTTATTTGAATGGCAAAGAAATTCGTCGCAACGATCCCTATGAACATCTCGCCATCGGGACAGCTATGCAAGCCCTTGCTCAGTCTGGTTTGCAGATAAGCGATGAAAATGCCCAGGATGTTGGTGTCTGCATCGGAAGCGGCATAGGTGGAGCAGTGACACTCCATGAGCAGTTTCGCATTCTTTATGAAAAGGGACCAGAGCGCATCAGTCCATTTTTCGTCAACATGATGATCACTGATGGAGCCCCAGGTATTGTCTCCATCCTGACTGGTGCAAAAGGACCGAACTGGGCTGCTGTCTCCGCCTGTGCTACGAGCGCTAATACGATAGGAGAAGCCTGGGAGATGATCCGTCGTGGAGACGCAAAGGCAATGATTGCAGGGGGAACTGAGAAATCTATTACCCCTATTTGCATAGCTGCTTTTGATAATATGCATGCACTCTCGCGCTCTAACGATGACCCTCAGAGAGCGAGTCGACCTTTTGATGCGACACGTGATGGCTTTGTCATGGGCGAAGGATCAGGTATGCTCATCCTCGAAGACCTGGAGTTCGCAAAGGCGCGTGGAGCGAGGATTCTTGCCGAGATGATAGGCTATGCTTCAACAGCGGAGGCATATCATGTAACCGAGTTATCGCCCGGCGGTGAAGGGTTGGTGCGGGCTATGCGTCGTGCCTTGTGCAAAGCGGGATTACGTACCGACCGGGTAGATTATATTAATGCTCATGGCACTTCCACCCCGCTTAATGACGTTACTGAGACCCAGGCTATCAAGACCTGTTTCGGTGACCATGCGTATCGTCTAGCAATCAGTTCCAGTAAGTCAATGATCGGGCATACAATGGGAGCGGCCGGTGCAGTCGAGGCCGTCATCTCGATTATGGCGATCCTTACAGGAATCATCCCACCGACGATTAACCTGCACCAACCTGATCCTGAATGTGATCTTGACTATGTGCCGAATGAGGCCCGCCGCTCGACGGTAAATATTGCCATGTCAAACTCCATGGGATTCGGTGGTCACAATACCAGCCTGATTTTCAAGCAGTATGTGGATTGAGGCAAGGAAAGGAAGGCTGGAGGAGCAAATCGACTAGCGCTCCAGCAGCACTCCTATTCCGAGGTCTCGTGCTGCCCGGTACACATTTGCAGCTAAAGCCACATCTTCAAGAGAAAGTCCAAATGGATTGACAAGTATGATATCGCTCTGGCTGCATCGACCCACCTTGATGCCAGCAACTATCTCTCCAAGCTGAGTGTCAATTTGACGGCATCCATTCTTCATAACCTCAGGCGATTCATCTGGGCCAATAATCGTCCCCTCGCGGTACATTCTCCCTAGCAGCCGACGGGAATCATGCTTGACAAGGTTCCAGTCGTCGACGATGACCTTATCTGCTTTGAGAACGACCTCGGGCAATGGGTCGTCAAGTGAGATGTTGACTAGCACCGAGCCGGGTTGGAGCCATTCGTAGTGGATGTAGCCAACAGTTGTGGTTGTCACTGGAACAATCAGCTGCGCAGGTCTTATGGCATCTTCGGCACTAGAGGTACTCTGCATAACCACATCGTTAGCCTCTAATACAGAAGCTACATTACGTCGCAGCGCCGTTATTCTGTCTTCGTCTACGTCGAATATACGTATCTCATGTAAACGGTGTAGCCGCTTTACAAGGAGATCGATATGTGCCTGGGCGAGTACACCGGCACCAATAATAGCCATGCACTCAATCTCCACCCCCTTAAGCACATCAATGGCCAGCGCTGTAACGCTGGCTGTACGCAGACTCGACAGGTAGGCCACTTCTAGAATACAAACAATACGTACCGAAGTGTTATCATAGAGCAGCGTAAGCCCACTTGCTCGTGGAAGCCCCCGCAGAGGGTTACAAATATTGCTATTAATGATCTTCGTCCCAGCAATATCTAGTGAACCACCTACATACCCAGGCATATTCAGGCTTCTCACACTTTCGCCTTTTTCATTAGTCCAGGCGAGATAGGCCTCATCAGGAAGGATAGTCTCGCCAGCACTATGCATTCTGAAGACCTCACGCGTGATGGCAACGCTATCAATTTCTTTGCAAGCTTGTTCGACATCTCTTCTACAGAGGTAGAGAATATGATCATCCATCCGAGCAGTCATTGCTGTCTCCATTGTAATAGCTGAATGAGATCCTGCCGGTGAATTCTCCAAATAAGGCTTCGCTTCGCGAGACCTACGTAGGGACCCGATTTATCGCGTCCCACTTGAGGCGGTGGGGCTTGTGCCCGGCGATTCACCGGCCGTATCTGAACCAGTTGATCACCAGTAGCGAGCCATTGTATGCAGAATATCTTGAACCGGCTCCATGTGATCTTGAGATAAACCTAGTTCGTGTTGCTGCAACCAGGAATCATTGAAGATAGAAGAAATATAATTTTCTCCATGATCAGAGCAAACACAAACGGTATTTATAGTCTCCGGGTGCTCCTTCAGATATCTTGCGCATGCAGAAAGAACAGCTCCACTTGAACCACCTACCTTAATACTTGTAGCCGAGAGCAAGGCACGGCAGAAGGCAAAGGCTTCTTCATCGCTTACAAGCATATAGGTAGCGTAGATATCTGGAGAGATGAAACTAGAGCATCGGGAAGATCCGATACCGGTCAACTTGTGTTGCTGGGCTGATCTCACGAAAAAAGCGTCCAATACCACTCAGAGTTCCTCCTGTAGACACTGCGACAAAGACTGCATCCACCTTCCCATTCATTTGATGATAGATTTCCGGTCCTGTGGAGGCATAGTGGATGTAGGGATTGGCAGGATTGGAATACTGGTCCGTCCAAATATAGCGGTCAGAAAGTTGACATAACTCGCGCACACGTGCCAGGCGAGAGAGGAGATATCCTCCGTTCTCATCGGGCTGGTCTACCATCTCGATCTGTGCGCCAAGCGCCTGCATCTTAGCGATATTTTCCGTTGTCGTCTTGGGGTCGACAACAGCTACGAAGTCGTAACCTCGTGCCTGACAGATTAGGGTGAGGGCGACTCCCAGATTGCCAGAAGTAGATTCTATGACGAGCGATCCTTTGCGCAAGACTCCTCGCTGTTCCAAATCCTCTATCAGAGCATATCCTGTCCTATCTTTTACCGAGCCGGTTGGGTTTGCTCCTTCGAGCTTCAGGTCAACCTTCCTGACCTTGCCTTCAATCACAAAGTAAATTGGCTTGATCGGCGTGCTACCAATCTGATGTACGAGTCTGCTCATCTGTGCACGTGTTAAGCCCGCGATGCTCCTGGCATCCATTAAGATCGACTTCATCAGCGTCACCTCTCTGATTGTGGCAAGTTCTCGCGCAGTGGATATCCGTTTTTGCTCATCTCGGTCTTGCTCTCTTAGAGTTCGGGGATAGGCGGCAAAAAGGACAGCTCCATATTCAAGCCGATCACCTTCAGTTTCTTACGCAGCGATTCCTGGGCATAGCGCGGTGTTGTCCATGGATCTAGCTGCATCGCTAGCATAGATGGAATGGCTTCCTCTGAAGGCATGAGGGCTGTAAGTGCGAGAGGTGCATAGCGTTCGATAGTTGCGCACACTGTTTTCGCATGCGTTGGGTCTTGTTGGATCATGTCCCGCAGAAACTTCACACCGAAGACAACATGCCGTGATTCATCTCGTGCTACAGCAGTGAAGCCTCCACGAAAGCCAGGAAAGAGATTATCCTGGCGATAAAGCTCCAGCAGGGACCGCTGTCCTGCCAGTGCCATGGTTCCCTCGATAATGACATGATAGAGTGTGACGCCTTCCACCAAGTAGCCTTGCTTCCTGGGTTCCCGGCGCAGGCGATCGGCAATCTCCATGAGCGCCTCGACCAGGATATACTTCATATGCCGGTTCATAAACAAACGTGCGACTGCCAGGGTTTCTTCTAGCTTCCCCTCGTCAATGCCGATTACTTCATTAAAGAAGCGGGCGAAGAAGACAGTGTGTCGGGCTTCATCGACCAGCTGCGTCGTGACGTAGATACGCATCTCCTCATCGGGCATCGCTATGACATAGGGAGCCAGCGCATCAGCAACACTGGCTTCGCCCTGGAAGAAGCCAGCCAGTCCATATAAGTAATCCTCCTGCTCTTCCTCCAACAGTTGCTCCCACTGTATGCAGTCGGGGATAAAATCAATATCATGTGCACTCCATTGCTGGCGCTCCCAACGGTAATAGAGTTCGCGATAAGAGGGTAAGTGCACCAGGCCACGATCAATGATGCTCAGCACGCTATCGATAGGCGTATGCCTTGTTGACATCTGCTGAGCTAAGTCTCGAGATATAAGCTGAAAAAGGGGTGTGCGCATGTTTTGCAAGAAGAAATGATCGCCGGGTATCATATGCAGCAGGAAGCGATTATTTGTCTGCTCCTGCCATGCCGATAACTCATGAGATTTTACTCGAGTGTCCTGCAAGCCACCGAAGACGGTAATTGGACAAGCTAGCGGTTCCTCGAATGTATGAATATAGGTCTCGCAAACTGCGAAATCTGCACGTAGGATAGGCAGCAGGAATTGCCGCAATTCATCGTTTTCCAGAACCTCACGCCTTGTACCGTTGAAACTCAGCACTTTCTTCACAAATTCGGACTCAGGTAATTGATGAAGTGGTGGATCTGCATTGCGTGTTTGTGGAGCGCGATAAGCTGAAAGAAATAGATGCCTGGGAAGAGGATCATTTTGCCTACGCAGTTGGCGAGCAAGTGCAAAGCTCACTAATGCACCCATGCTATGACCGAAGAAAGCGAAGGGCATAGCCAAGTATGGACGAAGTGCCTCTGCCAGCGTTGAAATAAGAGGCGCACACTGGTTAAAGGGCCGTTCCTTCAGTCGATTTTCTCGTCCCGGAAGCTGGACCGGGCATACCTCTATATCTGCTGGCAGCGCACCTATCCACGGACGAAAGAATGAGGCCCCGCCACCAGCATGTGGAAAGCAAAACAGGCGCAGACGTGCTTGAGGATTCGGCCTAGAAGCAAATATCCAGGAGTTATAACTTGATAGAGAGGTCATTACTCATCTCCATATGTTTCATATGATGAACTACTCTACGAGTGCAACTGCGCTACGCCTTTACGCGCTCCTCCATTTGCTGACGGATGCTCAGCGGACGCATGTCAGTCCATACTTCCTGAATATAGGCCAGGCATTCTGTCTTGGAACCACTTTTGCCTGCATCTCTCCAACCAAGAGGATTTTCTCGCTCAACAGGCCATATTGAGTACTGCTCCTCGTGATTCACTACTACCTTATAGATTGTGTTATCTTCTCTATTATCTCTGTTCATTTTGCTTGTTTCCTTCTTTCTTGAACGAAACCATCCGCGAACCCTATTGCTCAAAGATGCACCATCGTCTCCGTTCCCCAGAGAGACGATGATTGGCTTACTCGTAGCGCAGGGTTTGCGCAATCTTTACTCGCGCAGCTCCGAATACTGGACCAATACTTGATAACGAGGCTATCAGTACAATGAAGCCAAGCATCCAGATGAGGCTTATTGGATTAAAGGCAAAGGGTACCGGTGCCAGGAGATTCCCTTGTAGGCGTACAAATCCGTAGGCAACCGGGAAGCCAACTATCATAGCCAGTATCCAGGAGAAGATGCCTAGCGAAGCGCCCTCTGTCCAGAATACTTGTGCTACTTTTCTGCTCGTCGCTCCCATCGAGCGCAAGATACCGATCTCGCGTCTGCGTTCCAGTACGCTCATAGCCAGGGTGTTGGAAAGCCCGATAGCCCCAACTAGTGCGACGATGATCGCTACAAGGTCAAGCAATATATAGATGATCTGATATTTACTCTGGTCTTGCTGAACCTGCTGTGCGTTTGTTGTCACGTATGGTAAAAGCCCATGAGCACTCATTGCGTCATCGATGCGAGTGGCCAATGCATCGACTGTACCTGGTGAGCTACTAGTCGATTGAATCATCACGGTATCTGTGTAATTCAGAGGTAGGTGCTTAAAGGCATCTACCTGTGCTATCGGTGCGAGCAAAATTCCCAGATTTCCTGGTCCAATTCCGCTATAGTCGGTAGCAATACCAATGATATGCCAGCGCGCCTTATTAAAGGAGGTATCGATGGAGAACGTATCTCCTACTTTGAGACCGGATTTATCGGCAGCATCCTTGCTGAGAATCACGACATTCTGGTCGTTACTGGTAAACCAGCGGCCTGCAGTGATCTGTCGCTGATAGAGCTGTGTATCAAGTTGGACGCCGGTCAATTGGGCATCGCCCCATGGCGTCGGCACCTTATCTTGACTCAGTTTTTCTATCCTACCTACACCTGGTACTGTCGTAAGTATGCGTTGAAAATTACTAAATGGCTGAGCGTTGGGTGTAGAAACCATCACGTCGAAGTGATAGGTAGTATAGACGCGATCAAGCAGTGTATTGAAGGAGTAGCTAGCCGTCTGCACAGAGAGAAAGGCCGCTCCTGAGATTGTCAATGTCATCAGCGTCAGAATTGTACGCGTGCGCTTTCTGAACAGACCACGCATGCCGAATTGCACAGTCTGTGGGAATATTGCGAAGACGCGGCGTGCTACACTCGACCAGCCACGGCCTCCCTGCGTTGCTCCGCTATCTATTCCATAGCCGCTCAAGGCCTGTTTCACAGTGATGCGCGTTCCAAAGTAGGTAGGAAGTGCTGCTGCTAATAACGGCGTGCCAATCCCGATTACAATGCACTCTAGAATCAGCGATGGGGAGACCTGCAAAGGTCCAATATCGAGGCTGACAAGGCCGCCAAGAAATTGGGCTAGGAGATAGCCACCTGGTATACCCACTAGTAGGCCAATGCATGTACCTATCGCGCCATAGACTGTCACTAAGGTCAGGTAGTGGCGTATTATCTGCCCTCGTGCGGCACCAATCGCCTTCATGGTTCCAATATACTGGACCTGTTCTGCTACTAGCGCCATGATTGTACCTAACAGTAAGCAGATGCTCAGTAGTATGGCAATCACTGAGAGCACATTCATGGTAGCAAACAAACCATTAGCAATATTCGGGACATCTTCGTTACGACCAACATTGATCCCAAATACCAGCACATGCTGTGCATTAAAGACCTGGGATAGCTGTTTGGCGGTATCGTTACGCTGAGCATAGTTGTTCAACTGCATCTCAAAGAAATTCACGCCATGCACCTGGAAGAGCGATTCGAAGTCGCTTTCCTGCATGTAACCCTGAGCGCTCTGCTCTAATGCTGCTGATGGAAGACCTCGTGTTCGCGCAAAGCCAGAAATCGTCAATTTCCGATGGGTGCCATGTGCCTGAATATCAATCTGATCACCCACATGCTCGCTATTCAGCGCAGTGTCACTGAACTCTAACAAAATCTGGTCGTGCCCCGGCAGGCTTCCTTCGACCAATTCAAATTTATTAATCTGGATATGCTGAAAATCAGCAATCCCTAAAACAGTGATGGGTATATGGCCGGAAGGAACGGACCAGCGCGTCATAACAAACCCTCCTGCCTGGACAGTCTTAATGTTGGGCTGTTGCTTGAGCGTCCCCGTCAGATTAGGATTTGTCGGTGCAGTAAAAAACTGAAGATCAGGCTGTGCTGTTATGTCGGTGCTATACTCAAAACTACTACGAAACTGGTTTGAAGCAATGCTAATTGCTGATAGGCCAATAATGCCGATGGCAATACCTACGATTGTCAATATAGTGCGTAGTTTCCTATGGGTTATGTCTTTGAAGACTTTTTTCGTTAATGCTTTCACAGGGCCCCCTCGTTAATCTCATCAAATTGCGAGGGCCCTACACCTGTGATGTTAACGATACGCCCATCTAGCAGATCAATGCGGTCCTGGGCTTGTGCAGCAAGATCACGATCATGTGTTACAAAGATCACTGTCTTATTCCGCTCGGCTAGTGTCTCTAGTAGGCCGAAAACCTGAAGCGCTGTTTTTGAATCCAGGTTTCCTGTTGGCTCGTCGGCCACAAGCACTGCAGGATCATTCGCAAGAGCGCGTGCGACAGCCACACGTTGCTGCTGACCGCCAGAGAGTTCGCTTGGTAGCCGCCGCGCGTAGTCTACCAGTCCAACCAGCTCAAGACACTCTATTGCGCGCTCGCGTCTATGACGACGAGGTACCAGCCCACCCAACTCTAACGCTAACAAAACGTTTTCCTGTGCTGTCAATGTTGGAAGAAGCTGGAAGAACTGGAAGACGATACCAATATGCCGACCGCGCCACTTTGCAAGTCGATTCTCGCTCATATTACGTAATTCCTGATCTGCAAACACAATACGTCCCGTCGTTGGGCGGTCGATGCCTGTCAGGATGTTGAGCAGAGTAGATTTGCCGCTCCCTGATGGCCCATTGATCGCAAAGAGACTCCCTGTCGGGATGGAAAATGAAATTGAGTCGAGGATCACTGTTTGAGCCGACTTATTCTTTATCACTTTGGAGACATTTTCAATGCATACTTGTGTCTCCGTCTGTATATGCGGCGCAGTGAGTTTTGCGGTAATCATGATCATTCCTTTCTGTAGGAGCGGGCGGTATGAAGCGAGGACTGGAATCCTCAGGTCGTCCTGTACCTATCAGCACGAGTACCGCCATTGACTATCGAATTTCATAGAACCTGCTGATCAATAATGGCTCAGCGAGCCTTGCTGCTTAGCAATGCGTTCGCACCATTTAAAGAGCAACCATCCGGCACATAAGTAAATCGCTGAGTGAATGGAAAGCCAGATCAGGCTGCCATCAGCCAGGGCAGAAGACAGTGATTGACCACCCAGCACGATATTGCGGATCACGATGATGCCTTGCGTGATCGGTAATGTTTTGGTAAAGGTCTCCAGCCATCCTGGAAAATGACTCACCGGAAGGAGCGATCCGGTGAGAAAAAGGAGTGCATTCTGAAGCAGGTCTGCTAGAGCTTCGATCTGCTTGAACACTAGGGCTGCCCCTCCAAGCATCAATGAAAAACCGAATAAGCCGATGAGCGTCAGTATCAGCGCAAGCAAAGCTTCTAAACGTATCGGTATGTGGATTCCTAAAAGCAAAACCAGCACGATAGAAGTCAGGCCTACCATGATGGTTGTCGATACTAATGTAGCTAGCATGCGTCCCAGCACCAGTAATTCAGTAGGAACTGGGCTCATGTACATCTGCTCCAATGTACCGGACTGTGCCTCACCCATCAGGTCTTCGCTCGTAGTGAGAATAACAATACGGGCGTAGAACCATACCAGGTACCCTAAGAAGAGTGCGGGTAATTGCTTTTCGTCGAACTTCCCTCCTCCCAAGAAAAAAGTTGCACCTATAAAGATGAAAGCTACTGTAACCAACTGGGTCATGATGTTGAATCTGTAATCCCAGATGATCAGTAAACGCTTGTAGGTTTCATTGAACATTGCTAAGAGCTTCGTGCTCAATGGGCTCTCCTTTCTCATTTCCCTCTATCAGGCGCGTGAATACGTCTTCCAGATTCGGCTCGATATGCGATACAGAGAGCAATGGTAAGCTCAAGTTGCGCATTTTGGTGAGATGCCCATGAAGTGCATCCTGATCTGCAATTGCACCTGAGAGGATAGTATCCCCATTCTCGGCACAGATGCTCAGCCCGTCAAACCATTTACATTCATGGCTATCCAGATGACCCTTTACTTTAATCTGGTAATATTCCTTATCAAATAAATGGAGAAGTTCCATTAGGGGCTGATCGGCCAGAAGTTGCCCTTTGCGAATAATAGCCACTCTGTCGCATAAGCTCTGGGCCATATCCAGTTGGTGAGTTGTGAGAACTACAGTCTTGCCCTGCTCGCGTGCCAGCTTCGCTATCCATTCTTTTACTGTTCGTGAGGCTTGATAATCGAGTCCCAGAGTGGGTTCGTCGAGCAGGATAATCGGGGGATCGGAGATGAGAGCACATGCAATAGCTACTTTCTGCTGCATTCCGCGAGAGAATGTCCGAATACTATCGTTTCGTCGCTCCCACAGATCCAACTCATCCAGAAGTTGCTCAGCGCGGGCTTGCAGCTCTTGGCCTCTACACCCCTTAAGTTGGCCGAAATACATCAAGTTTTGCCAGGCTGTAAGCCGCCAATAGACATTCCGTGTTCCCTCTAGCACTGCACCTATCTGTCGCATTGCCAAGCTGTGCTCACGCGCTACGCTGTAGCCATTTACCTGCACACGGCCCGTCGTCGGAATCACAAGCCCGCAGATCATCTTGATGGTCGTCGTCTTGCCTGCTCCATTAGCACCAAGAAACCCAAATATCTGTCCTGCTGGCACCGATAAATTGAGGTTATCTACTGCTTTTGTTGCTGGCTTGTTGCGTTTATAGTAGGTTTTGCTGAGCGATTCGATCTCTATGGCGACAGGAGACCTAAGGGTATGTGCCATATAAGTGATACTCCTTGTTATAGACAGACTGCAAACAAACTGTGACCAACCTGAGTACGTTTTCAGCAAGGATATACTGGTAAACAAGATTTGTCATGCTGCTCTGACCGTATTTTTCCTACAGAGCAAAGCGAATGATTTATGATTTTTACCAACCAGGATCCGTTCTATGCTGTCATGCTGAGCACAGCGAAGCATGACAGCATAGACTTTGGTCGTTCAAATCTACTGATTGCTAGGTTAGGAACATCATCTTTAGGACGTAGAAAAAATACCGTTGGGAGGGCACGACAGGCCAGAATTTCTTTTGTACTCTCCTCATAAAGGCTGAAGAACATGCCAGGGATTAGCAGGAATAAGAGGAAAAGCATGGCAGCAAAAACAACGAGAAACGGATGAATAGGAGAAAAGAGATGGAAAAACTTGTGCGCATTACGCGCCATCCTCTTGGGAGAGTTGGTTTAGCGGTAGGGTTCGCCGCAGGATTTGTAGCGGCCTTTATGGGTGAAGCAAGGAGGATGCTCCTTTTTATGAGCTTTCTGGCTATCTGGCAACGAATACCATACTTCAGAATTCGTCCAGAACTTCTTCCTTCCTCATTAAAGCATAAAGTGGACAAAGGAGATCACCTTCATGAAGCTCATTGAGACAGAGGAGACTAACCAATTTACCTTTGAGCCTTTTGCAGCGCATGCTTTTTACACTCAGGTCAATCGTTCGCTTGTACGACAGGTTCTTGCATCGTTTGCAACACTCTCCCTCAATCCTGCATTCACTATTGTGGATATGGCTTGTGGAACTGGAGCTATCACACGACTGATTGCGGAAGAGTTGATTCACGAGGGGCTTCAGGCTCGTATTATCGGTGTCGATCCTTCGGGAGAGGCCTTGCGTATTGCAAATAGGAAGATGAAAGAGATAGGGGCGAAAGCTGAGTTTATTCAGGGAGAGGCAAGCGATCTTCCCTATATTGTCCAGGAGGCTAACGCCGCTTTCTTCTGTAATGCTATTCATCTACTTCCTGATAAGCTTTCTGCATTTCGGCAAATGGCTGCAATTCTCGTTCCTGGTGGCATTTTTGCTTGTAATAGTACCTTTTATGATGGAGCCTATGTTGAAGGTTCAGATCGCTTCTATCGCCTCTGGATACGACGAGCTGTGGGCTGGTTGCGCAAAGAGTATCCACAAGTGCGTTTAGCACGCGAAGATAAGGCCATGGCAAGACAATGGCTCACTCCCGACGAGTATGCCGCTCTGCTTAAAGAGAGTGGTTTCAACCAGGTAGTGGCTACCCAGGAACGTGTCTTTATGACGATGGATTCCTACAGAGACATTGGGCAATACTGGCTCTTTATCGAGGGAGCATTGCCAGGAGTACCACTTGCACTTGGGGCCGCTGCTCTCGGAGCTTCTGCTTACCAGACAGGTCAAGAACTTGGTTTGGCAGACGTGCCGCGCAACTGGTTACAAATTGTTGCAACAAAAGCATAGGAGCAAAAAGAGGACGAATAGTGCAAATATCAGAGAAATTGGTAGGATGAGAGGAAATACTCCTGATAAGGCTTTCCCATTGATCAATGAGAGGACAAGGGAATTGATTGAACCAAAAAACACATGAGGAATCATCACTCTTGGTGCACCCCTCCCCATCCGCTACTCTTGTCCGAAAATGAGGTTCATGTGTGGAGAGCTTCATTGGAAATGCCAACAAGTGGGATTGCCCATCTCCAGCACGTCTTGGTCCAGGAAGAACTTGAGCGAGCCAGACGCTTTTACTTTGAAGACGATCGTCGCAAGTGGATCGTCGCACACGGTCTTTTGAGAAGCCTCTTGGGACAGTATCTCAAGTGCAACCCGAGAAGTCTACATTTTACCACCAACCACTATGGAAAGCCCTTGCTCGTTTCTCCAGTGGGCGGGAAGCGCTTACAATTCAATCTTTCTCATTCTGGCAACCTGGTGCTCTTTGCTTTCGCTTATGAGAGCGAGGTTGGGGTTGACGTCGAGCAGATGCGTGCAGACATCGATTATAGAGAACTGGCGGCGCGCTATTTCTCGGTTCGCGAATGTACAGCATTCGAGGCTCTCTCAGCAGATCTCCAACAAGAGGCTTTTTTCCTGTGCTGGTCACGCAAAGAGGCCTACGTCAAAGCACGAGGGAAGGGCTTATCGCTCCCACTTGATCAGTTCGATGTCTCTCTGGTCCCCGATGAACCTGTAAGATTGTTTGGCAGCCGGGAGGAACCACAAGCAGTGGAGCGCTGGTCGCTTTATGACCTCTTTCCAGCAAGAGGGTATGCAGGAGCTCTGTCCATTGAAGGGCCTAGCTGGCAAGTTCGCTGCTGGCAATGGCAAGGAGAAACCAGGAGCTAACTTCAAAAGTTGGCGATGTGTCTGGAGAGGACCACTAGTAATCACCTCAAGGAGCGAGATCCAACTCTCCTGAAGGGGTATGCTTATATCTATATGGTCTAGTAATTCAGGGATATGGTCCTACTGAAGGTGGATATGATCGAAACTCACTTACGCGTTACTTGATACGTCAGAGTCTACCCGATTGTGAGGCAGCGTTGCAGTATCTTCGCCCTGCAGATATGGCAGAGATGGCTTTTCATCTCGCTTTGCCATATCATCGCCACGGGCAAAATCGTCGGGCAGTGGCTCTTTATGAAAGAGCCCTCGAAATAGCTCAGAATATAGGGGATATTGCAGCCGTGGCCAATAAAGGAGAAAATGAAGAGAACGCAGCGGTCGGGATCCATTTGAGCTTCTAGAGCGGTGTCATCCAGGCAGAGACAAAAGGAGAATCCCATTACAAAAGCAGAGCAATACAGTCGCCCAGATATGAACGCCTGGAACCGCCAGATCATGGCCGAGCCGCCTTTGCGAGCCAGGACGTGCTGGAGGCGAAGACACGCTACCAGCGGAGCCTGGCAGTCTTCCGCCGGGAGGGAGACCGGTTAGGCGAGGCCGTAGTGCTGGACGCGCTGCTCGTTGTAGCGGCGGCCCAGGGTGACGCCGTGGCGACGCAGTCGCTGCTCGCCGAGAGCATGCCGCTGATGTGAGCAGCAGGCGCATGCCGTGACCCGGCGCAGACTCTGCTCACGGCAGGGACCGTGAGACTGAAGCAGGGGGA
>WNFW01001519.1_pt1 | contig 15613 bp, 13 predicted proteins | sample 5400131 | NCBI WGS metagenome assembly WNFW01 (sample SAMN13153362, study PRJNA577476) | soil metagenome | isolation source: 20 cm soil or saprolite under grassland replicate 1 | place: USA:California | collected 2016-06-15 | reverse complement strand
TCCGTGATCCAGGCGTCTGGATCCTCGACCCCCGCATACTTGCTGAGCGCGCGGTCCATCCAGATGACGGGCGCCTCCTGCAAATCGAGCGCGCGCTCCCCTGCTCCATCCCACGCAGGAATCACGTCGCCGACGCCGAGACGGAACCCGTTCCGGTCGGGAAATCCCCACGTCGTGTCGTAGCGAAACCCCGCTTCGGCCATGCCGAGCATGGTCTGGCCGGGCCGCATGCGGAGGAAGTGCTGCCGCACGCCGAGCACCGGACTCTGCGTCAGCCCCGCGAGCCGGCGTCGCTGCTCGGCGAACAACGCGTGGTCGTCGCTCGTCGCGAAGGAGCCATGCAGGTTGATCTCGCAGCCCCGATCTTGCAGCGCGCGCAGGGCGGCGGTCGCGCCACGTCCCTCGGGGTGATAGGTCAGGTCGCCGGCGCGCATCGTACGGAACGTGGGCGTGCCGCAGAGCACGAACCAGCTCGGGACGACACTCCGCTCTCGCTCTGCGTCGAGCAGTGCGCGCAGAGCGCGCTGTACCGGGTCCCGCCCAATCGTCGTGATCGCAGACCACGCCGTCCGCGCTATCCGCCGTACGTGTCCTTTGCGGGCAAGCTCCGCCATCCGGAGCGTGGTGAACACCGGCCAGAGATCGACGACGTCGAGATCGTGAGTGATTGCCGCCGCCCACCGCTTCCCATCGGGCCACGGCGTGAGGAATGCCGTCGGCCGCCGGTCGGCGCTGGCGACGACCGCCTCGCGCAGGCGCGCCGCCGCATCCGCCACCACGGGCTCGGCGACCAGGTTTTGCTGCACGAGCTCGTTTTCCCCCGAGGGAACGCGGCCAAATCGGTCGCGCGCCGTGGACCGTCGCTCGGCGGCTCCTGTCGCGATCTCGGCGACGCGGCGCAAGATTGCCCGCGGCACGCGGACGACGCCGTCGCCGCGCTCGATGTACCAACCCTGGGCGGCGCAGGCCCGCAGATCTGCGACTTTGGGATCAGGGTCGGCGATTGCAACGCGGACGACGTCGGCGGCCAGGTCTTCTACGATCGCGCAGCGGGAGAGGTCGACAAGGACGTCGAGACCGAATCGCTCCAGGGCGGTCAGCGCTTCGCGGTTTGGCAATGTGATCACGGTGCTTCGAATATACAGTCGCCTCACGACGCCTTATCTTACCCGCACCCATGAGCCAGTCGTTGATTCCGAAAGATCGAATCCCGTGGCGTCACATGGCGCTGTTCGGCTGGCTGCCGAGTCCGCTCAAGCGCCTCGCGTATCGCGTGCTGCTGGGCTATCGCATCGGCAAGCGCGTCCGCTTCAGTTTTGGCGGCATCGTCGTGGGCAAGTCGGTGGACCTCGGCGACGATGTCGAGATCGGTTTCCTGGCCGTCGTGCAGGGTCGTCGCATATCGATCGGGCGTCATTCCAGCGTCGGCACGATGAGCTATGTCTCCTGCGAGACGATTCAGATCGGGGAAGACGCGAAGATCCGCGAGCAGGTCTACGTCGGCGGACCGCAGCTCCCTGAGTCGCGCTTCGAGCTCGGCAGCCGCACGATCATCCTGCAGCTGGCATTCCTTAATCCGACGAAGCCGATCGTCATCGGGGATGACACCGGGATCGGCGGGCACTGTCTGATCTTCACGCACGGCGTCTGGCTCAATGCGCTGGACGGGTATCCGGTCAACTACGAGCCGGTGACCCTCGGCAAGAGCGTCTGGCTTCCCTGGCGCGTGTTCGTCATGCCCGGGACGACGATCGGCGACGGCACGGTCATCGGCGCGAATTCCCTCGTATCCGGGACAATCCCGCCCGGCAGCCTTGCAGTCGGCTCACCCGCCAAGGTGATTCGCTCGGCGCCCGATTTTCCGCGTGTTCTGAGCGACGAGCAGCGCGCCGCGCTCGTGGCGCAGCTGATGAAGGAATTCGACGAGTTCGTGCGGTATCATGGCGGCACAGTCGGCGAGGAACCGCCGTTTCGCGTGTATCGCGTCGGGGGAAAGAGCGGCCGCTTGGTATGGCTTCGCGGTACTGCGCCGCCGCCGGATACCGCGTTGCGCCGCGGTGACTGCGTGTTGTCCGAGTCTGCTCTTCCGGAGAAGGTGCGCGAAGGATTCCGCGCCCGCCGCGTGCATTGGCTCGATCTGGGCGGCAAGACGCGGAGCCAGGGTGGCACACCGCTGACGGAAGAGCTTGCGCTGTATCTCGGACGTTACGGGATTCGGCTCGCACGCGACGCCTGATCGCGACGCTCGAGCACGAACACGAACTGATACTGCCAGCGCAGCGGGATCAGGCGCCAGGCGAGCTCGAGGATCGGACCTAGCAGGAATCGTTTCACCACGCCGCCGCGAGCGCCCGGCGCCCGCCACCGCACAGCATGCCAGCGATCGGGCGACGCGCGCACGACCCCGAGACCGTGCGCTTCGAACAACCGCCGCCATGCGGCGAGTGACTGCAAGTGCTCGTTGATGTCCTGCTGCGCCGTGCCCTGGTGACCAAGCACTCTCCACCCGATGAAGTCCTGGTTGGGCACCATAATGCAGAAGCGTGCCCCGGGTTTCGCGACGCGCTTCATTTCTTCCAGCCCCTGCCCCATGTCCAGAAAGTGCTCGAGCGAGCCGAGGCACGTGACGTAGTCGAATGCGCCAGCGCGGAAGGCGAGCGCCTCCCCTGCCCCGACCGCGACTTCTGCCGTGGGCGCGACTCGCTTCGCGAGGCGTACGGCTTCATCGGAGAGATCGATGCCTACCGGCTCGACACCGCGGTCGTGCGCCGCGGCCAGCAACGATCCGGCGCCGCAACTGACATCGAGCAGGCGACTGCCCGCCCGCGCGCCCAGTAGATCGAGAAAGACGGGATACGCCGCGGCGGGACGCATCGTCTGCAGCCCCTTTGCCGCGTAGTGCTGGTTATACCACGTCTTGACGGCTTCGGCACTCAGGTCTGAGTGTGTCGGTGGGGGAGGCATGGGCTCGAACGATAACGGCCTCACTCACCGAATGATATTCACCCAGCCACCCTCGTTGGGAACGAGCACACTCGACGTCGTCGGATCGAACGACAATTCGCGCGGGCTGCCCCCGACGTTGAAGGTCGCGATGTTGGCCCCGCTCCGGGGATCGAGCACGACTACCAAACTCTGATGGACGCAGCTCACGTACAGCCGCGAATTGTCGGGCTCTAGTGCGATACCATATCCCTGACACCGGGTCGTATACGAGCCGGCCTTGCCGTTCGACGCGATGTCCCAGATGGTCACGTCTCCGGCCTCGGCGGCAATGAGCAGCTTGGTGCCGTCGCCAGATAGTGTGATGGCTTGCGGCGAATCGCCGGTGGGAAATTCGCGCATGACCCGGAACGAGTGCGGCTCGATCTCGTACACGCGTCCGCCGTCGAACCCGCGCTCGGCGGCGTACAGCCGCGAGCGGTCGGCATTCCAGGCGAAGTGCCAGCCCGCTGCCATTGCGAGATTCAGGACGCCGAGGACCTGCTGTTGCACGAGCGCGACCTTGTAGATCTGTCCGCTTGTGGTCCCTGCGAAGACGGTGTCACCGGCCGGCGTCGCGATGATGCCATAGCCATCACCACTGACGCGTACGGTATCCTGAATCGCGAGGCCGCTCGTGTTGATCGACGCGAGGATGCCGCCAAAGTTCGGCGCGTATAGCCGGCTGCCATCGGCATTCGCATACAGCACGACCGGCAGGCTGCCCGGCGCTCCGCTCGGTGTGAAACCGGTGAATCGCGCGCCGGCGATATCGAGTCGCGCAATCGATCCGGAGTGCGACTGCCCGATCCATCCTGTCCCGTCGGTCGTCACGGCCGAACCGAAGGGTGCGCCGCCCAGGGGGATCGTCGCGACGATCTGCGGCGGACCTCGTCTGCCACTCGGCGTCAGCCTCTCCGCCGGTCCTGCGCTTTTCGGGGGCACGCAGGCGGTCAGCACGACCGCAGCCGCGCCAACAGCTTGGATGAGTCGATTCATAGGTGCCGAACAATACCGATGGGTTCGCTTGCGGCCGCAAGCGACCGCGCACCACAGGTCATAGGGGAGCCCGGCGGAGAAACGGCTTAGTCGATGAAATCCACCCAGCCCGCTTCGTTCGCGACCAACACGCGTCCCTGGGGGTGCGTGGCCATGAGGCGCTGCGTGCCGCCCGTGTGGAGCGTGGCACGAACCGCCCATCGTTCCCGATCGACGATGACGACGCGCCCGGCGTGCAGCAGACCGACGACGACGTCCGCCTGATCGGCGCTCAGCGCGAGCCCGAGCGCGGGGGTGCCGAATTGCAGCCGTCCGACGCGTTTGCCGCTCGCGAGGTGGATGGCGTCGATCCAGCCGCACTCGTTGGCGGCATAGAGGATCTGGCCGTCAGCAGAGACCGCGACTTCCTGCACGACGCCTCTGACGTCAAAGGTGCGCAAGGGGCGCAGCGCCGGCACTTCGATTTCCGCAATCAGCCCCGAGCGGAACCCCGATGCATAGATGCGGCGTCCGGACGGGTGTTTGCAGATCTGCGGGCTGCCGTGCGGAATGGCGATGTCGCGGAGGGCGCGGCCCGACAGGTGAAGCGCGGCGAGGCGATCGCGATTGGTCGAGACGTACAGCGTCTGCCCGTCATTGGAGAGGACCGCACCCAGCGGATGGCCCGTCAGGTGCAACGCGGTGGTCTGCCGACCCAGCGTCAGATCGACGACGTCGACCGCCTCCGAGAACTGGCTGGTGACATACGCCAGGTCCCCTCGGCCGTTGGGAACGACACGAGTCGGTACGGGACCGACCTGGATACTGTCGACGACCCGTGGCGGCCCCAGCCGCAGGACCTCGATTGCGGCGGCGTGTCCCCGCGTCACCAGCGCCAGGTCGGTCGACGTCACGGCGACGTCGAACGGAGCGCCGCTGACCGGCACGCGCTCCCGCAACGTGCCGTGCAGACGTGCCACCGTTCGCCGCGAGCCAGCGATGGAAGTCGACAGGCTACCGAGCAAGAAGCGGCGGGTTGTGATCTCCGCGCTTCTGCCGGCGGGCGCTGGTGACGCTGCAGCGAGGCGATCGCGGCATTTCTCGCGGAACCGCAGCAACGCGAGCGCCATTCCGTCTCGCCGAATTTCGGACCAGCGTCGCCCGGTGATCCGCCTGATCAGCCGGTACGCGACGGCGGGATCGAGCTTGTCGCGCTCGGCCAGCTTCCGCAGGGTGGCTCCCGAGGTCTCCGATTCGAGCAACCAGTACAGCGTGCGGGCCCAGCCGCCCAGCGTTTCCAGCGGCGGCAGCCCCTCACGGCGCAGCGCGCGTGCGAGCTGGTAGCGATCGTGAAAGCCGAGCCATGACGCGAGCTCTTGGGAGCCCGGCGCGCGTCCATTGACGCAGCCGAGGGCGCTCATGAGCGCTCGGCCGTCGTAGGACAAGTGCGGTAAGGTGTCTTGCAGCAGGCTGGTCAGCTGCAGCGGCGGCATGAGGGATTAATACCTACGGCGTTACAGTTTGCTCCACAAGGCGTTCCACTATTCGCTGGATCGGACGCGCCGCAGCTCCCGTTCGAGCGCCCGTATTTCCTCACGCATCCCCGCGACCATCTCCCCTACGAATCCAAACCCGAACAGCACCACGCCCGAGATCACGAGCACCATAATCAGGTCGAGGAGGGGGCGGAAACCTAGGTGTGGCGGCCCGAACCGGAGATACAGCGCCACGATGCCGACGACCAGCCCAAGCAGAAACAGCATCGCGCCGATAACCCCGAAGAATAGCATGGGTTTACGCGCAAAGCGGAGCTGGAACCAGACGGACATCAGATCGAGCACCCCGACGGGAATGCGCCCGATCCCGAACTTGGAGCTGCCCGCGCGCCGCGGATGCACTGGGACGGGCCGCTCGGCCAGGCGGAACCCCTGTGCGGCCGCGATCACCACCATGAACCGGTGCCAGTCGGGTCGCATCGGCACCATGTCCATGATCTCGCGGCGATACGCCTTCACCGAGTTCAGGTCCTTCACGCGCACGCCGAACAGCCAGCGACACAACGCGTTGTAGATCCCCGACACGAAGCGCTTGTTGTACTGCCCCTGCTTCGTGCCCGTGACGACATCCGCCTCACCGTCCAGGATCGGGCCCACCAGCCCGGGAATATCGGACGGCAGGTACTGCAGGTCCGCGGGATAGTAGACCAGGACCCGTCCCCGGGCGACATCGGCGCCCGATTTCAGGGCGTCGGCGATCCCCCGCTGGGTCCGATGCGTGACTACGCGTACGAACGGGTGCTTGACGGCGAGCTCCTCGAGCAGCCGGGACGTGCCGTCGTGGCTGCCATCGTTCACGATCACGAGCTCGACGGCATACGGCAGCGGCAGCATCGCCTCGCGCGTGAGCCGCACGAACTCTGTGAGATTCTCGGCCTCGTCTTTCGCCGGAACGAGGACACTGACATCGGGCGGCGTCGAGTTCGTCGCAAGGCTCATAGCCGCTTGCGCATCCGCGCGGGCAAAATGCCGAGCTGGTCGCGGTACTTGGCGACGGTGCGCCGGGCGATCTTCACGCCTTTGCGATCGAACAGCTCGACGATCTGTTGATCGGTGAGCGGATTCTTGGGCGGCTCGTCGTCGACGAGCTTCTGAATCTGGGACTTGATGGAGCGGGCGCTGGCGTCTTCGCCGGTCGTGGTCGTGAGGCCGCTCGAGAAGAAGAACTTGAGCGGCAACAGCCCGCGCGGCGTCTGTACGTACTTCTCGTTCGTCACGCGGCTGACCGTGCTTTCGTGCATGCTGATCACGTCGGCGACCTCGCGCAGCGTGAGCGGTTTGAGATGGTCGATCCCCTTCTCGAAGAACTCGCGCTGCCGGTCGACGATGAAATTCATCACTTTGAGCATCGTCTGGCGGCGCTGCTCGATGGCTTGAATCATCCAGTGGGCGCTGTTCAGGCGCTGGTTGATGAATTCCTTGCTCTCGCCGTCGTATTTCTTCTTGTCGCGCGCGATCTCCTGGTACGTCTTGGATATGCGCAGGCGCGGCAGGCCGCTGTCGTTCAGGAAGACGTGGTACTTGTCGTCGATCTTATCGACGATCAGATCCGGGATGATGTAGGCGTCGTTCGCGGCCGAATGCTGCAGCCCCGGCTTGGGATCGAGGCGCGCCAGCTCGTCCGCGGCACGCTGCACTTCGTCAGGCGCCAGGCCAAAGCGCTTGCCGAGATCGCTCCAGCGGTGGGCGATCAGGTCTTCGAAGGCTTCCTTCACGAGCCGGTAGACCAGTGTGCCGGTGCGCTTCTGATTCTCGAGCTGCAGGACCAGGCACTCGCGCAGGTTGCGCGCGCCGATCCCCGGCGGATCGAGCTGCTGGATGACGTGGAGCATCGCTTCGACCTCCGCCGTCGTGAAGGCCGGCACATTCAGGTCGAGCTCCGATTCGGCTTCGTGCTCCTCGAGTAGCTGGTTCGCGCCCTTGAGGATCTCTTCGACGCTGTGCTGGAGGTACCCGTCCTCGCCGATGTTGCCGAGGAATTCCTCGGCGAGCAGCTGCTGGCGCGGGTTCAAGTCGAGCATCCGGGTCTGCTCGCGCAGATAGTCGATCAGGTCCTTGCTCTCGACGGTGACCGGCTCCACGTATTCCCGGGCATCGCTATAGCTGCCGCTCGGGACACCGTGCTCCGTGCGGTCCTCGAGCAAGATGTTTTCCCAGTCGGGCCCGTCCTCGGCCTTTGCCTCTTTCTCAGGCTTGTTGTTCTGCTGTTCGGCCGCCGTGGCCTGGACCTCCTCCTCGGGCTCGATCATCTCCAGGAACGGATTGCCCAGCAGCTCCTGCTTCAGGTGTTGCTCGAGATCGAGCAGCGGCATGTACAACAGATCCATCGCCTGGTAGAGGCGCGGATTGATCCGCAGGTCCTGGCGGAGTGAGGTGTGCTGATGCAGGCCGGTCTTCATACCGTCGCCGGCGAGAGACGCGAGCGGAGCCGCGTCGTGAGGGTCGGACCGAGATAGAGCGAGGCGACGCGGTCGTCGAACACGAGCTCCCGCACCGTGCCGGCGACCTGGACGCGCCCTTCGAACATGATGTACGCGCGGTCCACGATGTCGAGCGTTTGCTCGACGTTGTGGTCGGTGATGAGTACACCGATGCCGCGGTGGCGTAGCCCCGCGACGATCGTCTGGATGTCGTTGACGGCGATGGGGTCGACGCCGGCGAACGGCTCGTCGAGTAACAGGAACTTCGGCTCGGTTACGAGTGCTCGGGTGATCTCGAGCCGGCGGCGCTCGCCGCCGGAGAGCTGATACGCCTTCTGGCGGCGCAGGTGCTTGATTGCCAGCTCGTCGAGCAGCGACTCGAGCCGCCGCGCTCGATCTTCGGCGTCGATGTTCAGCGTCTCGAGGATCGCCAGCACGTTTTCTTCGACCGTCAGCTTGCGAAAGATCGAGGGCTCCTGCGCGAGATAGCCGATCCCGGAGCGCGCCCGTAGATACATGGGGAGCACCGTGATGTCGCGGCTGTCGAGCAGGATCTGGCCCTCGTCCGGTCGGATCAAGCCGGTGATCATATAGAAGGACGTCGTCTTCCCCGCCCCGTTCGGGCCCAGCAGCCCGACGATCTCCCCCTGCGCCAGATCGAGCGACACGTTGTTCACGACGCGCCGGCCCTTGTAGGCCTTCACGAGGTGCTGGGCTTCGAGGCGGCTACCGCCCCGGACGACCTCGTGCTCGCCGCTGACCGACTCGCTGCGCGCCACCGTTTCTTCCGCCAGTGACAGGAAATACTGCGCAGCGGCTGGACGGTCGGGAGCCACACTCGCCCAGATCTCGGGAGCGAAGGCCACCGGCACGTCGCCCCACAGCGCGCCCATGGGCAGCACCAGCACCTTCAGCATCGCGAGTCGCGGCAAGACCGACGTCGCGAGGTAGGCGCGGGCGTCGTCCACCGACAGGCTGCCCGCGTCCGGCACCTCGCCTTTGGCGTGGGCCTGGAGCTTGAGAAACTCCTCGCGATACGCGACGGCGAGGTCGCTGAACGAGGCGCGACCCTGGTCGTCGGCGATACGCGCCAGCGCCCCGGTCGCGAGCGCGAGCGACGAGTCGCTCCGCGCCAGGAGGTCGGAAAAGCGCTCGAGCCCGTTCACGGCCTAGCCGGCGGTGGCGGTGGTGGAGGTGCCGATGGTGCCCGTCGTGTGGTATCTGACTGCGCGCGTTTGACGCTGTCGGCGACGACCGCGGGTCGAGGCACGAGGTGCACGCCGTCCGACTTGCCCGCCACGACCACGCGATCGATCCGATCCTTCAGCATCGCCAGCGTGATCTGATGCCCGCGGGAGTAGTTGACCGAGGGGCCGGCGTTCGTCGTATCGCGCGTGTCACGGTGGTGCGTCAGTGCGCGGGCCGATCCTCTCGACACGAGCTCATGGAGCCGAGAACGCGGCCGGCTGCTCGCCGAGTCCTGTTCCTGCGCGAATCGGATCGTGAGCGAGTCGCCCGTAATCCAGTCGGTCTCCTTGGGCGGTGTCGTGGAGTCCCGCTTGGCGGTGGAGAAGGCGTTGCCGAACGCCCGCGATTCCGTGAGGATCTCGCCCGGCGAATCGATCGCGAGCGAATCGGATTGAATCGTGTATAGCGCCGAGATCGCATGGGGACGGCTGGTGTCGCCCCACGCGTATGTCTGTTGCAACAACCGATTGGCGACGCGGAGATCGATCGTGTCCGCCGTGAGGTTCCAGTCGGCGCCCGTGGCACTGCCGTGACCGAGCGCCTTCACCTGCCGAATGTCGCGCTGCGCGAGACCCAGCTCGATGCGGGTGCCCACGAGCGTGTAGCCCTTGGCGGCGTCGCCGGTGGCCCCCCCGCCCTCCCGCCCCCGCCCCTCGACGCGCGGCGAGCCGACCAGCACACCAAAGCCCGTCGTCTGATCGAGCTGCATCGAATCGGAGCGCGCCGCAAAGTCGCTCCGGTCGATCGTGACTTTCCCACCCGCCCACATGCGGTCGTCCCCTTTGAAGCGCAGCCGGTCGCCGACGATGATGTAGGGCTCGGACAGCGTGTCGCCGGTCTGGGTCTGACGGTACTCGACGGTCGGCCGTTGCGTGGCGTACATCTCGACCGTATCGCGGACGCCTTTGGCGGCCCGCCAGTAGCGCAGATTCGGCCCGCGTAACACCGATCCCGTGCGCCGGTTGATGGCCACGACGTTGTTGTGCGCCTCGAGGCGTTCGTCCTTGAGGAAGTAGGACGCCGTGCGGGCGTCGAGCGTCATGCCGGTGTCGCGGATTTGCACTCGGCCGATCAGGTCGAGACGGCCGAGCGCGCTGTAATGCGCGAAACTGTCGGCAGAGATCGTGCTCCCAGTGCCCTCGCAGTGCCCGAGCACGCCACCACCGGCGTGCGCCGACTTTTCGCCGTTGGCGCCGGTGATCTCGCGGTACGTGTGTCCGATCGAGTCGATCATCACCCGGCACGGCCGGCCCGTATCCGGCCGAGCAGGCTGTTGCTGCAGGACGAGTGCGACAGCGAGCAACGGACCGGCGATCATTGGTTCGGCAAGGTGAACTGGCCGCCCCGGCCGGTGGGTCGCTTGGCGGAGATGTTCTTGAACTCTGGATCGGATGTGAACCCGTCACCTTCGACGTGACGGCCAGGCTCATCCCACACGAAACTCTTGTCCGAGCTCACCTCGTTGCGTACCTGGTTGTAATTCATCACCGCGGTTTTCATCGTCGCGCCGTCTTTGTCGCGGACCACAATGACGTTGCCGCGGGCCTCCATGTCACCGGTGCGCCAGTGATGCGTCCCCTCGCGCGACGTCAGCGTCGACGTCGGTTTGCCCATCTGGTCGTAAAAGGTCACGTGCACGTTGCGCAGCTCGGCGCGCTGGGTGTTGGAATAGAAGTACGCGGTGTCGCCACGTACCCGCGCCCGCAGTACCCCGGCGTCCGTGACGTAATGGGTCATCCCGATCAGCACCTGGTCGGCGCTGTCGAGCACGGCCTGAGTTGCGGTGACCGGCGTCCCGCTCTTGCAGGAAGCCAAAACGACGTTGAACAGAATCGTCAAGAAGAGACGTCGAGCAGAACCGTGGCTCATATCGCCCCAGCCTTCATCAAATCATGCAGATGCACGATTCCCACGACCTGCTGGTCACCATCGAGCACCGGCAGCGCCATGATGCCGTGGCGTTCCATGAGACTCACCGCCGCGCTCGCCAACTCATCACCGGTCGTCGCCTTGGGCGTCCGGGTCATGACGTCGCCGACCGGGATGTCGAGGAACTTGTCCGTCTTCTCCATGAGGCGAGTCAGGTCTCCCGCGGTCACGACGCCAGCTAGCGCCTTCCCATTCGCGATCACGACCGTGCCCCGCTTCCCGGCGAGCAGCACGACGCACTCCCGCATCGGGCGGTCCGGGGTGAGGAGCGGCAGATCATGGGTGAGCATCACATCGGCGACGCGCAGCAGCAGCTTGCGTCCCAGCACGCCCCCGGGGTGCAGCGCGGCGAAATCCTCGCGGCGGAAGCCTTTGACCTCGAGCAGGGTCACTGCGAGGGCGTCGCCTAACGCGAGCGCGACCGTCGTACTCGCGGTCGGCGCCAGCGTTTCCGGACAGGCTTCATCGGCGACCGAGGCGTCGAGGACGACCGTCGCCTGCCGTCCCAGCGGCGAATCGGCGTCACCGGTCAGCGCGAGGATCGGTACACCGAGGCGTTTCAGTTGATTGACGAGCCCGAACAGCTCGTCGGAGGCGCCGCTCTTCGAGAGCACGATCGCGACATCGTCTCGACTCACAATGCCGAGGTCGCCGTGGAGCGAATCGACCGGATGCAGGAACATGGCCGGCGTGCCGGTCGACGTGAACGTTGCGGCAATCTTGCGGGCGATCAGGCCCGACTTGCCGACGCCCGACACGATGACGCGTCCCTTGGCCGCCGCGAGAATCTCGATGGCGCGCGCAAACGCCGGGCCGAGCGTATCCGCCAGGCGCTGGACGGCCGCGGCCTCGAGCGCGAGCACACGCTTGCCGCGGTCGACGAGCTGCTTGCCGCCGGGCTGTGCTTGGGGAGCGCGCTGCGTCTTATGCACGGACGGGTTCCCGGACGCGGTGCCAGACCTCTACCGCCAGCCCCACGATGCTCGCCAGCTGGTCGAGCGGCACCATGTTCGGCCCGTCGGACGGTGCGCGGGCTGGATCGGGATGCGTCTCGAGGAAAAAGCCATCGGCGCCGGCGGCGGCAGCGGCATACAGCAGCGGTGGAATGAAGCCGCGGTCGCCCCCGCTCGACCCGTCCCTGCCCTGTCCCGGCTGCTGCACTGAGTGCGTCGCGTCGAAGATCACGGGCGCGTTGCAGGCGGCACGCAGCCGCGAGAAACTGCGCATGTCGACGACCAGGTCTCCATACCCGAAAAACGTCCCCCGTTCGGTGACGGCGACTTCGGGGGCGCCCCCGGCGCGGACCTTCTCGACCGCCCCGCGCATCTCTTCCGGCGCCATCCATTGACCCTTTTTGATGTTGACCGGACGGCCGGCCTTGCCGGCGGCGACCAGCAGATCCGTCTGCCGGCAAAGAAAGGCGGGAATCTGGAGCACGTCGGCGACGTGGGCGGCGACCGAGACGTGACCTGGCTCATGGATATCGGTCAGGATGGGCAGGCCGGTGGCGCTACGGACTTTTTCGAGTGCGCGGAGCCCCGATTCGATCCCGGGACCGCGCGGGGCGCTCAGGCGCGAGCGGTTGGCCTTGTCGTATGACGCCTTGTAGATGACGGTGATGCCGAGCTTGACCGCCAGCTCGGCGAGCGCCTCACCGACACGCACGTTGAGGTCGTCGGACTCGACGACGCACGGACCCGCGATGAGGAACGGGCTACTGTCAGTCGCGAACCGGAGAGCCATACGTGCTTAACGAGGGAGAATCGACGCGCGACCGCTGTTTCCCATGCTCCAGTGCCGCACCGACAAAGCCCGCGAACAACGGGTGCGGGCGCATCGGCCGCGACTTCAGTTCGGGATGGAACTGGCAGCCGATGAACCACGGATGGTCCGGCAGCTCGATCATTTCGACGAGTGAGCCGTCCGGAGACAGCCCCGAGCAGCGCATGCCGTACTCCGCGAGTACGTCGCGATACGCGTTCGAGACCTCGTACCGATGGCGGTGCCGCTCGCTCACCTCGGTGGCATTGTACGCCTGCGCCACGTGTGAGCCGGGGCGGAGCCGGCAGGGATAGGCGCCCAGCCGCATCGTACCGCCCATCTCCTGGATCCCTTCCTGCGAGCGCATCAGCGCGATCACGGGATTTTCACACTCCGGCGCGAACTCGCTGGAGTTGGTGTCGGGAATCTTGCACATGTTTCGCGCGAATTCGATGATCGCGGTTTGCAGGCCGAGGCAGATGCCGAAGAACGGCAGCTTGTGCTCGCGCGCCCAGCGAATCGCCTCCAGCATCCCCTCGACGCCCCGGACGCCGAACCCGCCGGGCACCAGCAGGCCGTCGTAGTCCGCCAGCAGCTCGCCCGCGGTTTCCTGATCCGTGAAGCGGTCGGACGCGATCCAATGGATCGATACCCCTGCCTCATTGGCGATCCCGCCATGGACGAGCGCTTCGTGAATGCTCTTGTAGCTATCGGCGAGCTCGGTGTACTTGCCGACCACGGCGATCCGCACCTGATGCGGCGGCTTGAGGATCTTGTCGACCATCGCGGCCCAGGCCCGCAGATCGGGCTCTTTGGTCTCCAGATGGAGCCGCCGGCAGACCTCCTTGTCGAGTCCCTGATCGTGGAGCTTAATCGGGATTTCATAGATCGACTTCACGTCGGGACTTTCGACCACGCAGCCGAAGTCCACGTTGCAGAACTGCGCGATCTTGCGCTTCAGGTCTTCCGACAGCGGCCGCTCAGTGCGGCAGATGAGGATGTCGGGTTGGATTCCGATCTGCATGAGCTCGCGGACGGAGTGCTGCGTCGGTTTCGTCTTCAGCTCGGCCGTGGCCGCGATGTAGGGGACCAGTGTGAGATGAATGAAGAGGACGTTGTCGCGGCCGACTTCCTGGCGGAATTGGCGGATCGCCTCGAGGAACGGCAGCGATTCGATGTCACCGACCGTGCCGCCGATCTCGGTGATCACCACCTCGTGGTCGGGTGCGAGCCGGCGAATCGCGCCCTTGATCTCGTCGGTGATGTGCGGGATCACCTGCACCGTAGAGCCGAGATACTCGCCGCGCCGCTCCTTCGTGATGACGGACAGATAGATCCGGCCGGTGGTCACGTTGTTCACTTGCGAGAGCGAGCGGTCGATGAATCGCTCATAGTGGCCGAGGTCCAGATCGGTCTCGGCGCCGTCATCGGTCACGTACACTTCGCCGTGCTGAAATGGCGACATCGTCCCGGGATCGACGTTGATATAGGGATCGAACTTTTGGATCGTGACCTTGAGTCCCCGCTCGGCGAGCAATCGGCCGAGTGATGCCGCGGCGATGCCCTTTCCGAGGGAACTCACCACGCCGCCGGTTACGAAGATGTATTTCGTCGAGCTCACGGACTCACCTCCCTCAGGTGTCGGGTGATTTCCGCTTCGGCCCATTTGAGGTCCGCCGGGGTGTCGATGCCTGGCGCAGCCGGCCCGTCGAACAACGTCACGCCCATCGGAATGCCGTGTAACAGCGGGCGCAATTGCTCCAGCCTTTCCCACTGCTCTTCCGGCACGGGCGGAAGCCGCACCCATGCCTCCAGCGCTTCACGCGTGTAGGCGTACACGCCCACATGCTGGTGATAGACGACTTCGCCCTTGCCGTCGCGGTCGAATGGAATCGGCGCGCGCGAGAAGTACACCGCACGGCCGCGTGTATCCACGACCACTTTGACGCGACTCGGGTCGTTGACCAACGCGCGGTCGAGCGAGCCGGCGGCTGTGCCGAGCGGATCTCCGCCCTCCAGGCACGCCAGCGCGCCACGCACCGCGGCGGCCGCGACGAACGGTTCGTCGCCCTGTACATTCAGAATAAAGTGGAAGTCGCTAAACGCCGGGTTGGCAATGACTTCCGCGACACGTTCGGTCCCCGATGCGTGATCGGTCGACGTCATGACCGCTTCAAAACCCGCGTGCTCGACCACCTTCGCGATCTCGCGCGCGTCGGTAGCAACGACGAGGCGATCGCAAATGCCGAGTTCGGCGATGCGGCGCGTGACGACGACGATGAGGGGTTCGCCACCCAGTGGCAGGAGTGGCTTGCGAGGGAGCCGGCTGGAGCCCAGCCGTGCAGGAATCACGCCAAGGACGGGCACGGAAGAAGATACAAAATCTGTGCCGTGGAGTCTAGCCCGCGTCTATGCCAGCACTCCGGTTGATCTTACAACGCGCAAGAAGTTTTCGAGAATGCGTTTCCCATGCTCCGTCCCGATGGACTCGGGGTGGAACTGCACGCCGTAAGTCGGGTGATCCCGATGCTTCATGGCCATGATCTCTGCTGCATCACCCGGACTCTGGCGGTCGGCGCTCATCGCCGTCACCACCAGAGCCGGGGGAAGCGAGGCGGGGTCGACGACCAGCGAATGATACCGCATTGCCGTAAACGGGCTGGGAATGCCGTCGAACAGCTCATCGTCGCTATGGACGATTGGGCACGTCTTGCCGTGCATCAGCCGAGGCGCTCGCAC
>WNFW01004517.1_pt1 | contig 15619 bp, 20 predicted proteins | sample 5400131 | NCBI WGS metagenome assembly WNFW01 (sample SAMN13153362, study PRJNA577476) | soil metagenome | isolation source: 20 cm soil or saprolite under grassland replicate 1 | place: USA:California | collected 2016-06-15 | reverse complement strand
GAAACAGATGATAATTTGTGCGGTCGATTACCGTCAGACGCACATCTTCACAGGCAAGCTTCTTTGCTGCCTCGAGCCCGCCAAAGCCTGCACCGATAATGATGACCTGCGGCTGTTTCCGTGCAGTAGATTGCATCCGACAAATTGTACGATGTTTGACTCGCTCGCGCCAGCGAGCCTATAGCGGCGTCTCACACCGACACTCTATAAGAAAGCGTTTGTCATTGCGCCTGACCGAATTAACTTTCACGCCGTATGCCGAAGCCTATTGCACGCAGCAAAACGCGCAAAGCAGTGGCGAAACGCTTCAAGGTCACTGCCAGTGGCAAGGTATTGAGGGCGCGTTCCTCGAGACGCCATCTGTTGTCGACGAAAAGCGCCAAACGCAAACGCCGGTTGGCCAAAGCAGCGCGGGTCGACAACACAGATGTGGCGCGAGTAAAGGCGAATCTTCCTTTCGGCTAAGACGTCTCAGGCATCCTTGCCTGCTCCATCGCGCAGGCTTCCCAGCCTGCGAGCCTTTTGCGCGTCACCCCCGCTCGGCCTCGGCCATGATGGCTCTCTTCTGTTTGGTCTCTAGTAACGAAAGTCCGGCGCCGTCATCTCTCCCGCGGCTCTTTGTGTTCGGATTGTCGTCGTCGTCCTTATGGTCGTGACGCCGTACCATTGCCGGGCCGCTTCCAACGAATCAGGCGCAGGCTCGGGGCTGTAAAGATCACGCCGATTGACAAGCGTCGTGCACGATGTCGCGGCAACGAAAACAAAAACAAGCAAGAGAAAGGCTAGCCATTTCACGCGCTCGATGCAAACAGAAGCGCAACGCACTGTCAATGCGCTGATCCATTTTACTACCGAGCACGGCGCTGCGTTTTTGAGTTGCGCGTCTCTCTGGTGCGAGGAAATTTCTCCTCCGTCAGGGGCTATGGATTGAGGACTTACAAACCCCGCCAGGGCAGGAATGCAGCAACGGTCGTATGATCCTCCTTGCCGTAGTTCTCTGGCGGGCTTCTTTTGGTAAACCCGCGTCACACCGTCCGCGCCGGTCCAGCGATTCGCAATGAAACTTCTCAAGATCAAAACAGCGCGGTTCTCCCACATAATCGAAAGCTGCGGTAAGCCGCAGGTCTACACGCTGTGGCAGAAGCCGTCCGCTGACCGTCATCTCCAAGCGCAAATCAAGAAAACCCGTGTGATGACAATACTGAAGAGCGAAAGCGGAACCGATTTCGGATTAGTCGGCTTTAAAGAAAGTAAAGAAGCGCGCTATCTAGTTTTGCCAAAATCGCTAAAGCGCTTTGCGCATAAGCGCATCGTTGGAATCGACTGGGCGCTTGTTCGTGAGTAGCGCGTTCGAGGCCGTTATTTTTTCAGCTCTATCCCGGCGGCCACGCCAGTGCGCGTTTGCCGAGTAAATGGACATGCAGATGCGGCACGCTTTCACCTGCGTCAGGTCCGCAGTTGATCACGACTCGATAACCACTGGACAGCTCCAACTCCTTAGCCACGTTGCGAGCAACCAGAAGCAGTTTGCCGAGCAGCGCGGCATCCTCATCGGTCGCATCCGTAAGACGAGGAATGGCTTTTTTCGGCACGATCAGGACATGCACTGGCGCCTGGGGATCAACGTCGTGAAACGCAATCGCATCCTCGTCTTCCGAAACGATTTTCGCCGGAATTTGACGCGCGATGATTTTCTCGAAAATCGTCATTAGGCCTAGCGTTTCATTAGCGCAGCGAACAATCAAGCCGCGGCCGATCGGTAGCGAACGCCAGTTTTTCGCGAACGAAGCAGACGATTTCCTCGCGCAATGCGTCGCAGGCGCGCGTCCATGTTTTCGTGCCGCGGAGATGCTTCACACAAAGTTGCAGCGATGAAAGCCGAAGGTTGTCAGCGCCGGCTTCGATCAAGGCGTCAATTCGCTTTTCCAGCAGACCGAAAAACGCAAGTTCGTACCCCGCACCGGCACAATAGGCGATCTCCACCAACGAAATAGAAATGGGCGGCGGTGCGGGCGTAAAGTATCGACAAATCTCCTTGTATCCGATCGCCTCTAACACGTCGCGCACCGTTTGCGACAGCTGGTTGAAAGCGACGACATTTTCGTCATTTCGCAGGTGCAGATAAAAAGCAATGCTTTCGGTCACGTGTTCAGTGAGCCACCAGCCGGGGTAACCCGCTTCGTTAGCGGCCCGCGTAAGCGCCGCGTGAAGCCAGTCACGGTTGAACTCGAAAAGTTGTCCGGACGTTGTCCGAAGATATGGAAACTCTTCCTTAAACGCGACCATGATTTTTGATTGCGCCCTCGCGCGAACGGCGGGCGACGTTCGCGTTCTCTTTCATTGTCTCAGGAGGAAACAATTCCCGTTGAAGCGCATTTGGTTTTATTCGGCGTCCCAAGGTGTGAATGGCATCCACGAATTGGTCGACGTCCTGAAAGCGCTGGTAAACCGATGCGTAACGCAAGTAAGCGACCTCATCAATTTCGCGCAGTTTTTCAAGCACTCTGGCACCGATCACCGAAGAGGGAACTTCGCGTCCGCCGGTCTCGAGTTCGTGCACGATATCGTTCACCATGTCCTCCAACGTAAGCAGACTGGCGGAACGCTTTTCAAAAGCTTTGGCGATGCTGGCAGCAAGTTTGCGACGCTCGAACGGCTCATGTGTTCTGTTGGTTTTTATCACGCGCAGGTCCGAACGCTCGATCTCCTCATAGGTTGTGTAGCGGTATTTGCATCTTAGACATTCGCGGCGACGACGGATGCTGGAGCCGTCGCGCGATTGACGGGAATCGATGACTTTGTCGTCACGCGACCCGCATTTGGGGCAACGCATAGTGTCTGACGCTAATTAGCACACCATAAATTGTGGCGTCAACGTTTCGTTTCAATTTATGACGAAAAAAGCGTCGAACCCTGAATGAATTAGCAACGCCGCGATTCCAATTCGAAGTTGGAGGCGCGATGTCGATGATATAGCGATAGCGCCAGCACGTACACGGAATTCGATGCAAAATCGCAAAACACGCAGTGCAACTTACGGGCCGTGGTTGGTTGGCCTTGGTGCTGCGCTCTGGGGAACAGAAAGCGCGTGGCGTATCCCGCTAAACGAATTGTTCGATGCAAAAGTGATCGTTTTTTGGGAACACGTTTTCATCCTGATCATGTTCCTGCCGATTCTGATCTCGCGACTGGACGAAATCCCGAGAGTGCGGACACGCACATGGGGCTTTTTGATTTTCTCGGGGTTTGCCGGATCCGCGGTGGGCACGGCCTTTTTCACGCTGGCGTTGAAGTACGGCAATCCAACAGTGGTAAACGTGATTCTGAACATTCAGCCGGTGATCTCAACAATCGGAGCGTTCGTCCTTTTCGGTGATCGCCTTGCTCGCCGGTTCTTCCTTTACGCCGGGATCGCAATCGTCGCCGGCGTCTTCGTGTCTGTTGCGTATCCGACGCAGATCGGAGTTTCATTCGAGCGCGCAGGTCTGAACGTGGGCACCGCGTACGCGTTGACTTGTGCGTTGTTTTGGGGTCTTTCTACCGTCGCCGGACGCGGTGTAATGGTTGGCATGTCACTGCAACTCGCCTCCAGTCTGCGCATCGTGACCGGACTCGGTTGCATGACGCTTATTCTTTTGGCCTACGGCAAACTGAAGGGCGCGGCGCTTTGGCCCGAGGCCGCGCAAGCACATCCAATAAAGGCCATCGTGTTGTTGTTTTTCCTGGCGTCGATCTCAGGCGGCATTCCGCTCCTGATTTATTTTAAAGGGCTGCATCTCACGCGCGCATCCACAGCAGGTTACTTCGAAATGATGCAAACGCTTGCTGCAGTCTGCATCACCTGGGGTTTCTTCCACGCCAGTCTTCACGCCCATCAGGTAATCGCAGCTATCGTTCTGATTGCTGCGGTAGCGATGGTGCACCATATCCAACAACAGGTCGAACCTGATTAACTGATCGCGCTGAAATGAAACTCGTCCGCTGGCTCGTGATCCTCTGCGTTGTTCTTCTGCTAGTTTACGGCGCGTCGCCTTACTTTTCGTTTTGGCGATTCACGGCCGCCGTACGATCGCGCGATTCCGCGGCAATAAGTAAGCGCGTTGATTTTCCTGCGGTCCGAGCTTCGCTAAAAAAGCAACTGGTGGCGCGTTTCGCAGACCGGACGAGCAGTCACCGGCGCCGGACTAACCTCGGGCCAACACTTATCGACGCCATCATAGATGCTTACGTCACACCTGAGGGGATCGCAGCGCTGCTCTCAAATCCCGAAGCGCTGAAGAACCTGAAAGCGCCGCGAGAGTTCCATTTCGAGCTCGGCAAAAACGAAGACTTGTCCAAAGTGAAATACGCGTTCTTTACGGGGCCGCGCAGTTTTGTCGTTGATCGTGATGGAATCAAGCTCCGGTTCCATTTCACAGGCTCAGGCTGGCAACTTCACGATGTCGACCTCGGTTTAACCGACGAGCAGCGTTAATTTCCGACATGGATCGCAGAACGAGTCGCTCGAACGGGATGCAACTTCTTACACAAGGCTAAACCCGCGGGCCTGCTTTGGACGCACTTCACGTTTCGCGCAGAGATCTGCGAAAGTCTGCAATCCTTGCTTTTCTTGAGTTCCAAAGCCGAATCGAAGGTGCTCGTTGTAGTAACGATCGAGAAATTCCTGCGTGATTTCCTGTTTGTTATCAGCGACGTCTGCCACAGCATCCGACACGATGGCCGGGATGTCGGCAAGATTTTGGTCTCGTAATCCGCGCAGGCGTTGAGCGATCGACTTTGCATCGGGTACTTCGGGCCGGATCAGCCAGAGCGCGTAAACAAACGGAAGCCCGGTAAGTTTCTTCCATTGCTCACCAAGATCCCAGAATCGAAATCCACTGGCGTGCGTTTGCCGGAAGCTAATCGCTTGATCGCCGATGATGAGGCGCGCGCGGCGTAACCCTGCGCTCTCCGGAGTACCGCCGGTCAAACGAGGCGTCAATCCAAGCTCGGCGAGAAGACAACGCAAGAGATTGACCGCAGTTTCGGATGCCGGATCAAGTTCGATTTCCTCGATGTCCGAGAACTCGCCGCGGTGCGCAACTACTACGCTGTAAACCGCGCCGTCGGATGAAATGGAAACGTCGTCAACGATTCGATAGATCGGGTTGCGCAGAAATTCGAAGCTGGAAACAAGCGCGACGTCGAGCTGGCCGGTCGCGAGTCGCTGACACAAAGCGGACGGATGGTCGAACTCAACATTGCCCGGCCAGCCGCGGATGAGCGGACGAGCGTTCAGATATTTTACGCAACCAATGCCCAGCGATTTCAATTTGCGAGGTGATCAAAGTCACCGTCACCCTGAGCGCAGCGAAGCGAAGCCGAAGGATCCAGCGAAATTAGCTGTAACTTTTGCAACGGGATTCCTCGACTTCGCTCGGAATGACAATAGGGGTTACGCGCAAGCAAGCTCGGCTGGCGCAGAAACCGGATTTGTTGCAGAAGGACGTTGAACAATATGCCGGTAATGACTGTCGCGCTGGACAGGCTCGCGACCACCTTCGCGGATGGCGTGTTCAAGCGCGGCGATAGTTTGCTGCTGCGGCGTGGTGGCGCCGGCCATGTGGAAAATTTTTTCCTCCAAGATTGTTCCATGGAGGTCGTCCACACCGTAGCTCAACGAGACCTGCGCGAGAGGCAATCCGAGGCTAACCCAATACGCTGTCAAGTGCTCGAAATTATCGAGGTAAATACGGCTTACTGCGAGATTGCGCAGTTGCTCGAACGCGGAAGCGCGCTTGATGTCGGCAAGAATTCCTTGGGATTGCGCTGGCTCGAACGCAAAAGGAACAAATCCAGTGAACCCGCCGGTTTCATCCTGCAGTTGCCGTATTTGGCGCAAATGATCAGCCCGATGAGCAAGCGTTTCGATGTGTCCGTAGAGCATCGTGCATGTGCTGCGGCCGCGCATCGAATGCCACGTGCGATGCACGTCGAGCCATTCAGCGGCGGTTTCCTTTCCGCGGCAGATTTGGTCGCGCACGATCGGATCAAAAATCTCGGCGCCACCCCCGGTGATCGAACCAAGCCCGGCTTCGCGCAGAATTTCCAGCGTATCGCGAATGGACATCTTAAAGACCCGCTGGGCCAAATGGCGGACTTCAATGGCGGTGAATGCCTTTACATGCAGCTGCGGATCGAGCGCACGTAGTCTTCTCAAGAGATCGAGATACCAGTCCTTTTTCAAGGTGGGGTGCAATCCGCCGACCATGTGCACCTCGGTGACGCCGAGGGGGAGCGCATCCGTCACAGCCTGAACGATCTCGTCAATTGCATATTCAAATGCGTGGGCGTCGCGTTTCTTGGCGGCAAACGCGCAGAACTGGCAGGATAAGATGCAGATGTTTGAATAGTTGATGTACCGATTGTGGACATAGGTCGCGTAATTGCCGTTCTTTCGCTCTCGCACCACGTTGGCGATCATTCCAAGGGCGTTAAGATCATTTGTTCCATAAAGCGTCAGAGCGTCCCCTTCAGAAATCCGCTGCTGCGCCTCGACCTTCTCCGCGATCGGTCGGAGTTCTTTCGGAATGAGCTGGTAGTTCATCGGCAGACTCTGGTTAATCGCGCGTGAAGCATGCACAGAGCGTTGGCTGGTTGCAACAAAAACGATGCCCGCGAGGATTGTAGACGACCGAGCTTCATTTTTCTGGCAAGTTTTTGCCGTGTGCGAACGTCTAACTCACAATGTCTCAGAACGATCGGGAAAACCAGGGCAGATCGGAAGAAAATGCCGATGACGTGCGGCTGATGCAGTTGGTCGGCCGGGGCAACACTCAGGCATTCGAGCAGCTCATTGAGAAGCATCAGACATTGGTGGCGGGCACCGTCGCCCGCATGCTCGGCAGCAGTTCTGACGTGGAAGACATCGCGCAGCAGGTATTTATCCGGGTTTGGAAAAGTGCGCGCCGATATGTTCCGCGCGCCAAGTTTACGACCTGGCTGTTGAAAATTACGCGCAACCTGGTGTTTAATGAGATGCGCCGCACCAAGCGGCGCCCTCATCTTCCACTGCACTCAGAGCCAGGCGCCGAGGATCCGCCTTTCAAGGATGAGACGAACCTCGCGCCGGACGCATCCCTTTTGGAGTCGGAACTGCAGCAGGCGATCGAGGAAGCGATTGAGCGGCTCCCGGAAACTCAGCGGATGGCGCTCGTACTGCGCCGATACCAGCAGTTGAGCTACGAGCAAATCGCCGAGGTTCTCGATCTCTCGGTTCCGGCGGTAAAAAGCGTACTTTTTCGCGCGCGGACTGAACTCCGTTCCCGGCTCAGCAAATACCTCGATTAATCGGTCAAATCGAGTCTCACTGGCGCTCCTCATCCTCAAGGACTCGACCTCGGACGCGACGTGTCTCGGTGTGATGGGTCAACACATGCACGCGTCCATCGCTCCCGCGCAAAAATGCGCTCAAAACCCAGCTGACGAAGCTGATCACGATCGCGCCCCAGAATGCGCTCCAGAAGCTGTCTACATGAAATCCGGCAACGACACTGGGTACTAGAAGCAGCAAGAGTCCATTTAAAACCAGAATGAACAGGCCCAGCGTAAGGAGAATGACCGGTGCGCTGAGGATCAACAGAAACGGCCGCACAAAAGCGTTGAGAATACCCAGCAAAAGTGATGCCCCGATGAGCGCCGCGACTGTGTCGTAACGGATTCCGCGAATGATGGACGAGGCGACCATCACGGCAATCGTTGTCGCAGCCCAGCGGAAAACGAATTGCTTCATGTCTCTCTTTTACCGGATCTCGTAAAGAGGGCGAGAAAGCACTTGCGAACGAGCCGATGAACGATAAACGAGTGTGAAGTCATTTAACCACTGAACACTGTGCCAAAAAAAACGAAAACTGCCGAAGATGTAAATCAACGCTCGCCAGAGCCAGACGCGCTGGCTGCAACAAAAAAAACTGGCAAACGCCAGACGCCACGACGTGCAACCGCGGCGAAAAAGCCGCGGAAGCCGAGAGATGCGAGTGAGCGAACTGCAAACATTTCAGCCTCTCCACAGGCAGACGTGACGCCCATGGCGGGGGAACCTTCAGAGGACGCCGTTCGCCTTCGAGCCTACTTTATTTCCGAACGCCGGCGCAGATTTGCTTTGCCTGGCGACACAGAGTCCGATTGGCTCGAAGCGAAGCGCCAGTTGCTGGCCGAGGCTCGGCACTAAACTCAAAAAGAGCAGTAACACACAATGGAAAGTGCTTTGGCCGACCTGGCGCAAGCGCTGCGGGAACGGCTCGCAGTGATTCGAGATGAGGAAAGCCGCAGCGATCAGGCAAAACACATCGATCGGTTGCGCGCCGCCTCAGAAACAATCGATCGGCTGCAAGAGTCGCTTCCGCCGTCCATCGATCCGCGGTTGAAGCATTATCTCGAACGCAAAAGTTACGACAAAGCGCTCGAATTATTGAACGATACCACGCCGTCGGGCGATGCAAGATAGGCATTTTGCCTGTGGGCCCAGCGGACATTTTATTCGCTGTCTTTGTAATCGCCGAGAAATCGTGAACGCACGAGCTTGTGTCAATAGTGAGTGACTGACCCCTTTTCTTCCCCTATTTGTCGTCAGGGCTACTCGGCGGCATTGCCGGGTGGACCAATGAATATCGGCTTTGGATCTCACCATTCTCCAGTGCGCTCTCGAACAATTGGTAGAAACCATTTAAGGCGCGTCGGCGAACCAAGATGCAGCGTCATCACATGCATCCCAGCATAGTATAAGAGCACGCAAGGAGCACCGCAGTTGCTGGCAACAGCGAATACCGGTGCACTGCAGGGACCGGTAGTCGTTGTTAAACATCTCGCGCACTATTACAAGACCGCAGATCCGGCGCCCACCGAAAGCCAGGGTCTGCGCTCCGCTCGATGTGCTTAGAGCGAGCTTCTCACGGGTGGTGACATACGAGAGACCCGCTTGCAGTTGTCAGCAATAATATTTACATCGGCGATCCCGGTTTTGCCGGCGATGAGAATGTCATTTCCATTGGTGGCATTGGCGCCAGCGGGACTCCTTATGAGAACACGTACATCGGAGGCATTTACGGGACGAACATTAGTGCTGGCACCGCCCTCGCCGTGTACGGGATACCGATGGTCACTTAGGCACCAGACCTGTCAGCCAGTGGCAAGAAGGTGAGAATACGCAGTCCTCACGGCGCCCAACCCCAAGCAAGCTTCAAAGAATTCCAAAAACAGCAAAAGACGATCGCGGAATTGGAAACCACGGTTGCGTGTCTCGTGGCAACAGTAAAAGATCAGGCTGCGCAGATTGAGAAGGTGAGCGCCCAGTTGGAATTGCAAAAGCCTGCCCGACGAGTGGTGGTGAACAGACAGTAACCGACCGCAAGCCGCACAATCATCTCCGGGCATTTGCTGCGTTGCTGCGCCGTGAAAAGCGGCGCAAAGGCATTGCGGGCAAAAAAATCATGCCAATGCCGTGCCCGTATTGCGGGCATCTTCTGCCGAAAGATGCCGAACGCTGTGACCGCTGCGATTGGGTGCGCGGCGCAACACAAACTGCAGAAGGCAAAGCGAGCGACGCTGTCGCAGTGATGTTCAGTATCGTTCCCGGGCTGGGACACATCTATAAGGGACACATCCTCGCGGGTCTTCTCTGGATGCTTGGCGCCATCCCCGTCGGCATTTTTGTTTTCCTTGCTGCGTTCGCTTCGGCCGGCTGGGGACTTGGCTTGTTCTTCTTCTATCTCGCTGCGGCGATGCTTCATGCCTACGGGATCGACGATCGCGTGGTGCCGCCGAAAGAGGACGAAGGCGAGGAGTATTAAAGCGGTACATCGTTACATCGTGACCGTCCTTCATCGTGAATCGTGAATGGTCACATGGTTGTAGCCGCTTCGCTGTGCGAAGCGCCAGGCTGAAGTTGTTTGCGAGACAGACGCCGCGCGTTTCACAGAGACGCGGCTACAACCGCGGCGTGAATTTCTTCGAGGATATCGCGCATCCCGTAGCGAAATTTCCAGTTTGGATAATGTGTCTGGAATTTTCGTACATCGCTGATCCACCAGATGTGGTCGCCGATGCGATTGGTTTCCTCGTACCTCCAGTTTAACTTTTTGTTGCTGATCTGTTCGCACAATTCGATGGCTTCGAGCATGGAACAGTTGCTGTGGCGGCTGCCCCCGATGTTGTAGACCTCGCCAGCGTGCGGGACGCGAATGAATTGCGCAAATGCTTCGACCAAATCGAAGCTGTGAATGTTGTCCCGCACTTGTTTTCCTTTGTAGCCGAAAACCCGGTACGGTCGGCCGCTGACGGCACAGATCATCAAGTAAGAGAGAAAACCATGCAACTCGGTCCCAGCATGCGCTGGCCCGGTGAGACAGCCGCCACGAAACGAAACGGTCGGCATTCCGAAATATCTTCCATATTCCTGGACGAGAATGTCTGCGGCAACTTTCGATGCACCGAAGAGCGAATGTTTCGTGTAATCGATACTCATCGTCTCCGAAATACCAGGCTCGTATTCGTGGCCCGGCTCTATTTCCCAGCGTTTCTCAAGTTCGCGAAGCGGCAAAGCATTCGGCGTATCGCCGTAGACTTTGTTCGTCGACGTGAAAATAAACGGCGCCTCGGGAGAAAACTTTCGGGCTGCTTCGAGCAGATTCAGCGTCCCGTTGGCGTTCACGGTAAAATCAGTCTGCGGATCGCGCGCAGCCCAGTCGTGTGACGGTTGCGATGCGGTGTGCACGATGGCTTCGATGGTGCCGCGATGCTGCTTGAATGAATCCATGACCGCGGCGGCGTCGCGAATATCGATGTTGTGATGTTCGTAATCGCGGAGGTTCTTGATCAAGTCGTCGCGCGTTTTCTTTGTGGAAGCGTCGGCGCCAAAAAACTCTGCGCGCATGTCGTTGTCGATCCCAAGCACACGCATACCGTCTCTAGCGAAACGCCGCACGGTTTCCGAGCCAATCAATCCCGCAGAACCTGTAACGATGATCGTGCGCATCATGTTTATCGTAACATAGCCATGCTGGCTTTGGGGCTGGCGGGCGTCTCGCCTGCCGAATTGTGGAACGACAGGCAACATGCCTGTCGGGCCCAGAGCCAAGATGGCTGTGCTACGACTCCGCAATCATCCATGTCACGTCGCCGATGGACGGATTCACTCGCGCGGCGGGAAACTGCTGGTCTCCCGCAAGCACGCGCTCGATTAGCCGCGGACTTTTCGACGCGCCGACAAGAAACAAAATGTGCCGCGCATGGTTGATCAGCCGAAATGTGAACGTCAGGCGCCACGCGTTTAATTTGGGAACAAAGTTTGCCACGACACGACGCGTTTTCTCGTCCAATGCAGCGGTCCCGGGAAAGAGCGATGCTGTATGGCCATCGTCCCCGAGTCCGAGGAGAATCAAGTCGTGCTGATAAATTGACTCACCGCTATTGGTGGCGATAGCGTTTAGTCGGTCTTCGTACTCCTGTGCTGCGGTCGGCGGATCAATTTCGCCGCGCATACGCATGATCGATTTTTCAGGAACGCCAGCAGGCACAAAAAGATTTTCGCGCGCCATTCTGAAGTTGCTTTGCGGTTCGTCCGGCGGCACGCAACGTTCGTCTCCGAACGTGAACCGAACCTGTTTCCACGGGAAATCACGCGCCTCCGCCGCAATGCGGGCGTAAACGGGCGCCGGGGTGTTCCCGCCCGAAAGCGCGATCCGAAATTCGTTGCGCTCGGCAATAGCTTTTCGCGCCCGTTCGACGATTAAGGCAGCGGCGTCGGCAACGAAATTCTTAGTGCGGATGACTGTTGGGGCAGCGCTCACGCTGGTTCCCGCTCAGACCGCGCAATGCGACTGGCCGCGTTTCTGCAGATACTGCTGATGATATTCTTCAGCGCGCCAGAACGTTGAAGCGGGTTCGATCTGCGTCACGATTGGGCGATTGAACCGGCCGCTCTTCTCCAGTTTTACTTTCGAAGCGTTAGCGGAGGCCTGTTGCTCAGGCGAATGATAAAAAATTACCGAGCGATACTGCGTGCCAACATCGGGGCCCTGCCGGTTCAGCGTAGTAGGATTATGATTCGACCAGAAAACATCCAGAAGCTCGTCATACCCCACCTGTGACGGATCGAACTGTATTTCCACGACCTCGGCGTGTCCGGTCTTGTCGGTGCAAACATCCTGATAGCTCGGATTCTGCTGTGTTCCTCCCGCATATCCGACGCTGGTAGACAGAACACCTTTTACGTTGCGGAATGTTTCTTCCACTCCCCAAAAACACCCTGCACCGAATGTAGCTTTCTCCGTTTGCATGCGAACACGATGAAACGATTGCAGCACGTGTGCAACCAAATGCTTGTCCTATTCGCGGCTTGACTTGCGCATCGGTCTCATTTCCATGGCACTTAAGTCCAGTAGCGGCCGATTACGATCGCTGCTATTGGAGTTGCCTCAACCTCAATGAACAACTCCCCCACTACTCTCCAGCAGATTCGTCCGCAGCTACCTGTGCGGTTCTTCAATGGATTTGGGGCGCTGCTGGAAAAAACGTCGATTCCGTGGACTCGAACGTTTGCGACGGACTTGATTGAGACCGCAAAGCGACGCTGCGGCATAGATGACTTTGGCGAGGGCGATTTTTTTGAAGCGTTGTCGCGTTTGCTCGACTCATGCCAGGATGAAGCACAGCTCAACTTGATCGGAAAAATTGCTCTGAAAACTGATGTTCTTGAGACATTGTGTGCGCGTCTGCAAATGGAACGGGACCGGCAGCTCTATCCAGATATTACGCGCCAGAAAATCCGTCAACCCCTGTTTATCGTAGGCTTGCCCCGTAGCGGCACCAGCGTGTTGCATCGGTTGCTCGGAGCACACCCGGAACACCGATCTCCTCTGATGTGGGAAGTGAGGTCACCATCTCCACCTACGCGCGCCGATGAGAAACGCCGAATTCAGAGCGCAACGCAAAGTTGTAAGTTCTTTAACTGGCTCGTGCCTACATTCCGCTGTGCGCACGTGGTTGGTGCAGAAGTTCCGCAGGAGTGTGTCAGTCTTATGACGCCTACGTTTCTGAGCGATCAGTTCGATGCGATGTACTATGTGCCGTCATATCGCACCTGGTTTTTTCGGCAGGATTTGCGGCCGGCATACGAATATCATCACCGGTTTCTTCAACATCTGCAGTTTCGGCGATCTGCTCGCCGATGGATCCTGAAAGCGCCTACTCACATGTTCGCCTTGCCAGCGTTGCTCTCCGTTTATCCGGATGCGCTGTTCGTGCAGACCCACCGGACGCCTGTCGATTCGATGGCGTCTGTGTCGAGTCTAGTGACCATTCTACGCAGCGCGTTTAGCGATGCGGTCGATCCGTCCATCGTGTGCTGCGAGGCAATCGATTACTGGTCTGAAACGATGAACAAATTTTTGCGTGAACGCGATCGTCTGGCAGACAACCGCATCTGCGACATTCAATATGAGGAGGTTTGTCGCCAACCGATTCGCGCAGTTCGGCGGATCTATGAATTTTTCGGCTGGTCACTGTCGAAGGAAGCAGAGCAAAGCATGCGCGTCCTCATTGCGAGCCAGGCGAAGAGAGAATCCGCCAATCACCGATACGATCTATCGCAATTTGGTGCTAACGCGGAGGACGTGCTCAGCGCGTTCGGCCCGTATTGCAAGCGATTTGGTCTGTCGCAGTTGACTCGTGCGCGACATCAACCACCAACTCATCGGTCGTCTCATATGATCGAGCCGCAACAGCCTTGCGCATGACGTTTGAAGTTCTTCGTCTGATCCATGCCGATCATCCAAGTCTGCCCGGACATTTTCCCGGCGCGCCTTTGGTACCGGGAGTAGTAATTCTCGACGAAGTGATCGCAGCGCTCGATGAATGGCGGCAGGACTCCCGGCTCAGCGGCATACTGAGCGTCAAGTTTCTCGCGCCACTCAAGCCGGAGCAGCCATTCACGATTTCGCTTTCCGCGACGAGTAAAAACGCTTGCGAGGTCAGTTTTTGCTGTCGCGCGGAAGAATGCGTACTAGTCGAAGGTCGACTTGCAGTCGTCTGGGAAGCAAGGTGAATCGGTGAAGGCGGCCGCATTTGATGCGCACAAATTTCCGGCCGGGCGGAGCGACCCGCTTCTGGCAGAGTGTCTCAAGGAATTTCCTCCAGCGATATTCAGCGAGCATTTGTATCAAAGTATCGAACTGATGGAGCGCTACAGCATCGAACTGGCTGTCGATTTGTTAGGCCAGCTGAATTTGGCAGAACAGCTCGGCGCCTGGCGATCAGCTGATGAGCTTTGCAGCGTTCTTGGTTTTCAGCCGCGCTTTCGGCTTGCGTTACAGTGGATCCTGGCACGCCTGGTAGAGAGCGGCTGCTTACAGATGCGAGATGATGGTGCAACCCGCTCGTATCGTTTGCGGAACACGCCGTGGAAACCCGACCTCAAATACCTGCGCACGATCGGCCTGACCATTGATCCTGCGAACGCGGCTACGTTGAATTTGCTGGACTATGCAGCGAGCGCATATCCGGCTGTAGCGACCGGTGAGCAAAGCGGAGATCACAACATGTTCGGACCTCAAGGCGTCCCGCTTTGGCTCAACTATTTTCATAATGAGAATCTGACTTACTCGGTAAATAACTGGGTAGCCGCTGCTGCAGCCGCAGATCGTCTTTCCTCTCGGCCGACGCTGCGAGTGTTAGAAATCGGCGCCGGCACGGGCAGCGCCACGGAGATTTTGCTAACCCTACTAGGTGAGCGCGGCCTCTTGGCGCAACTTGAGCGCTACGTTGTTACGGAGCCAAACGCGTATTTCCGGCGCTGCAATCAACGCAAACTAATAGCGCACTACCCGAACCTTCCACTGGAATGGAGCACGGTCGATCTTGATTTGCCGTGGAGCGCGCAAGGGATTGGCTTGGAAGAATTCGATCTCGTGTACGCTGTTAACGTCATGCATATCTCGAAGAATCTGCTGTTCAGCTTGAACGAAGCGCGCTCGGCTCTTGCTACGGATGGTTGGCTCGTCATCGGGGAATGTGTGCGACCTTACGATAACCAACCGATCTATCCCGAACTAATGTTTCAAATTCTGGACAGTTTCACCGACGTGGAAATAGATTCGGAAATTCGTCCAAACCCCGGCTTTCTGACTGCCGAACAGTGGCGTCGCGCTTTTTTGCGAGGAGGTTTCATGCACACCGAAATTGCGCCGAATATCGAGCGAATCCGCGAGATCTACCCGCATTTTTTCACCGCCGCCATTTGCGGACAAAACACAGCAACCGCAAAATGATTTCGGATATTGTCAGCCCGAAGCGTTCGGAAGCAGATCGCTGGGTGAGCGTGCCTGAGCGCGGCACACCCGCGTCACTGGGAGTGATCGCCTGGATCGCGGAGTGGGTCGGTCGCCGGCTAGCGAGGCTGTTGCTATTTCCCATCACAATTTACTTTCTGATCACGGCACATAGGGCGCGGCGGGCGTCTTACGAATTCCTGAAACGGGCGCGCGGCAGTTCAGTCCACTGGTGGCATGTGTTGCGTCATTTTTATTATTTCGCCGCTACGATTCTGGACCGTGTTTATTTATTGTGCGGTGAATTCGACCGTTTC
>WNFW01002478.1_pt1 | contig 15621 bp, 17 predicted proteins | sample 5400131 | NCBI WGS metagenome assembly WNFW01 (sample SAMN13153362, study PRJNA577476) | soil metagenome | isolation source: 20 cm soil or saprolite under grassland replicate 1 | place: USA:California | collected 2016-06-15 | reverse complement strand
AAGCCGATCGAATGGGACCTGGGGTCGGAGCTCGTCTACTGCGACCCGGACCTGTTATCGACCAAGATGCTCCGTCTGATCGTCTCGGAGCCCGACGCCCGCGCTGTGGAGTACCTGATCGTCGCCTATCCAGCCGGGCGACCCGCGCCTCAGATCGTCGCGGAGCTTGCCAAGCAGGGCTCCGACGGCCAGAAGATCCGCCCGCTCGGGATCGCGTCGGTCGAGGAGCGCACCCGCAGCGCCCGTGTCGACGACGTGATCCAGGCGGTTGGGATGACTTAGCGGCGGGACGCCTCGAGCTCGCTAGCGGCGACCGATCGCCCCGCGAGCGCGCCCCAGCGCTCGGCCGAGCGCGCGAAGCGGCCGGGTGATCCGCCAGGACGTCGAGTTGACCAGCTCCGCCCGCAGGCGGCGCTCCTCGGCGAGCTGCTCGATCGCTTGGTCGGTTAGCCGTTCGCGCCGGACCGCGTACTCCGCCTGCGCCCGTGCCTCGGTCAGGTTGTAGTGGGCGAGGGCGAGCTCACCCTCTACCTGCACGAGGCGCTCGAACATCGGGTCGCTGCCGTCTTGATCGGGGTCCGCGATCACCGGACGCGGACTGTCCGCCGGTGAGGCCGGCTGCCCCGGAGGCTCATCCCCCCAGCGGCGCGTGCGGATCTCGGCCGACCAGAGTGCGGAACGCCCGTCCCGTGCCACGGCGATAACACCCAGCCTGTGCGTGCCAGGCGGGAGGACGTCGGTTCCGAGCGGACACGTGAACCCGACGTCGCGGGCCGCCGGCGCCCCGAGCGCCGCTGCGATATCCGGCCGCGGGATGCCGAGGAACGCGTCGTACTCGAGCTCGTCGTCGATCTGCACGACCACGCGGTCGATGCCGCTCTCGGACCAGGCCCAGCCCTCGACCTCGAGCGGAGTGGCGTGCACCTCGCCGGGCATCTGCCCCGGCGAGTCCACCGACAGGCTGGGGACATGCCGGCCCTGGCCACCCAGCGGCGCGAGGCCTGTTCGGCCACGCCGTCGTCTCCTCATCGTCAGCGACACGGGCGCGAATCTACCTCCCGAGGCCACTGCTTGCACGGAGCGCGCCCGCTCAAGCGTCCGCGGCGGGGCTCTTAACCCGGTCTTCGCAGCGCTTCATCCAGGTTTCACATGCTCGACGCAGCGGGAAATGGCGGTCCAAACAGATACCAGGCGCACGACTGGCGCGGTCGCCGGGGACGATAATTCGCCGCGTTGACCCGCTTTCGCGCCGACCGGCCCCTCGGCCTCGCTCCCGCCACTGCGAATGACTACCGAGAGCTCGCGCGGCGGCGGCTGCCCCGCCAGCTCTTCGACTACGTCGACGGCGGCGCGTACGAGGAGGCGACGATGCGCGCGAACGTCGCCGAGCTCGAGGCCCTGCTCCTGCGCCAGATCGTGATGCGCGACGTCAGCGTCCGCGACCCGGCGGTTGAGGTCCTGGGGCAGCAGCTCGCGCTGCCGGTCATCCTCGCGCCGGTCGGCCTTGGGGGCATGTTCGCCCGACGCGCCGAGGTGCAGGCGGCGCGCGCGGCGGAAAGCGCCGGCGTGCCGTTCGTCGAGTCGACGCTCTCGATCTGCAGCATCGAGGAGGTGGCGAAGGCCACCGCTGCGCCGCCTTGGTTCCAGCTCTACGTGATGCGCGACCGCGACTACGCCGAGGACCTGATGGCGCGGGCGCAGGCAGTCGGATCGCCGGTGCTGGTCCTCACCGTGGACTTTGCGGTGGTGGGCGCGCGCCACCGCGACACCCGGAACGCCCTCGTCGGCGATCCGGGGGCCTGGGCGAAGCTGCGCCGGGCCGTCGATCTCCTCTCGCACCCGCGGTGGATCGCGGACGTGGGACTTGGCGGGCGGCCGCTGACCTTCGGGAACCTGGAGAAGGCGGTGCCGGGAGCCGGTTCCCCGGCGGCGTTCAGGCACTGGGTCGACTCGCAGTTCGACCCGAGCGTCACCTGGAAGGACGTGGCGTGGGTGCGCGAGAACTGGCCCGGACGGGTCGTGGTGAAGGGTGTGCTCGACCCCGAAGACGCTCGCCGGGCCGCGGACGTCGGGGTCGACGGCGTGATCGTCTCGAACCATGGCGGCCGCCAGCTCGACTCGGTGGCGTCGACGGCGCGGGCGCTGCCGGACGTCGCCGACGCCATCGGCGACGAGGTCGAGGTGCTGGCCGATGGCGGGGTGCGGACCGGGCTCGACGTCGTGAAGATGGTCGCGCTCGGCGCCCGCGCGGTGCTCGTCGGGCGCGCGTGGGTGTGGGCGGTCGCGGCCAGCGGCGAGGCAGGCGTCCGGCACATGCTCGACGTCATGCGGGCCGACATCGACACAGCGCTCGGCCTCACCGGCCAGACCTCGATCGCGGCCGTGGATCGCACGGCGCTGTACGTGGCGCCTATGCCAGCTCGCCTCTGAGCAGGGAGTACGAGCACATGTCGCGGCGCGCGCCGTTGATGATCGTGTGCGAGCGGAGGATGCCCTCGAGCGTGAACCCGGCGCGCTCCGCGGCCCTGCGCGACGGCTCGTTCTCGGGCTGGACGAGGACCTCGATGCGGTCGACCGGCAGGTTGTCGAATGCCCACGCGGCGAGCAGGCGAATGGCGTGCGTCATCGCGCCGCGCCCGCGGGCCTCTGGCGCCAGGAAGTAGCCGACATCGCAGCGGCGCTCCTCGTAGTCGATGTGGTTGATCCCGATCGACCCGATGAAGCGATCGCTATTTGCGTCGGCGATCACGAGCGGGAGCCCCGAGCCGTCCGCCAGCATCCGCTCGCTGCGCTCCGCCCACTCGGCCGCCTTCGCCTCGTCGTAGTCCTCGGGTACGCGCGTCCACCGGACCACCGCGGGGTCCCGGCACGCCTCGATCAGCGCCGGCACGTCGGCGTTGCTGCGCAGCCGCAGCCTGACGACGCCATCGTCGATCCCGCCGGCCGCGAACTCGATCACGCCCTGCCCCAACCGCCGAAGCCAAAGTCGACCGCGCTATCCGTGGCTGGCTTTGGCGCGGGCAACGCCGGCGTCGGTCAGGAAGCCGACGTCGCCGGAGGGGATGATCCCGCCGACGACCACGGGCGCGTCGAAGCCCGCCTCGCGCAGGAGGCGCACGGTCTCTGGGACGAGCTGTCGGTGCGAGCCGGAGAGGATCGAGAGCCCGACGACGTCCACGTCCTCCTGGGCAGCCGAGGTGGCGATCTGCTCGGGCGTCAGGCGAATGCCCTGGTAGACGACCTCCATCCCGGCGTCACGGGCGCGCACCGCGATCTGCTCGGCGCCGTTCGAGTGGCCGTCGAGGCCGGGCTTCGCGACCAGGATCCGGATCCGATGGCCGATCGCCTCGCTGGCCTCCGACACCTTCGCCCGCGCGGCCGCCACGAGCTCGCCGTCGCGGCTTGAGCTCGCGGCGCCTACGCCCGTCGGGGCGCGGTAGTCGCCGAAGATCTCGCGGAGGACGCCGGCCCACTCGCCGGTCGTGGCACCGGCCTTGGCAGCCGTGATCGTCGCCGGCATCACGTTCGCGCGCTCGTCCTCGGCCGCCGCGCGCAGCTCGTCGAGCGCGCGCTCGACCGCAGTCGCGTCGCGCTCGGCCTTCCACCGCTCGAGTGCCTCCCGGCACTCGCGCTCGACCTCGGGATCGGGGGTGAGGATCCCGCCGTCCGCGCCGGCGGTGAGCGGTGAGTCCTCGGTCTCCGTGTAGACGTTCTGGCCGACCACCTTGAGCGCCGCGGACTCAATCTTCGCCATCCGCTCCCGGTGCGACTCGACGAGGCGCGCCTTCATGTAGGGGACGGCCTCGACGGCGCCCCCGTGGTCGGCGACCGCCTTCATCTCCTCCCGCGCGCCATCCGCTAGCTCTGCGACCAGGCCGTCCATCACCCTCGATCCCTCGAAGATGTCCGGATACTCGAGGAGGTCGGTCTCGAAGGCGAGGATCTGCTGGATCCGCAGGCTCCACTGTTGGTCCCACGGCCGGGGCAGGCCGAGCGCCTCGTTCCACGCGGGAAGCTGGATCGCGCGCGCTCGCGCCTGCCGCCCGAGCGTCACGGAGAGCGCCTCGAGCACGATTCGCGGGACGTTGTTCTCCGGCTGCGCCTCGCTGAGGCCGAGCGAGTTCACCTGGACGCCGTAGCGCATCCGCAGGAGCTTCGGGTCGGCGACACCGTAGCGTTCCCGCCCGATCTGCCCCCACAGTTCGGCCATCGCGCGCAGCTTCGCGTGCTCCTCGACGAACCGAACGCCGGCGTTCACGAAGAAGGAGATCCGGCCGAAGACCGTCGGGAAGTCGGCGCCCGACACCTGCCCGCGCGAGCGCACCTCGTCGAGCACCGCGATCGCGGTCGCCAGCGTGTAGGCGATCTCCTGCACGGGCGTCGCCCCGGCCTCCTGAAGGTGATAGCTGCAGACGTTGATCGGGTTCCAGCTCGGGATCTCGTTGACGGTGAACGCGACGACGTCTGCAATTAGGCGCATCGACGGCCCCGGCGGGAACGCGTAGGTGCCGCGCGAGAGGTATTCCTTGATGATGTCGTTCTGCGTCGTTCCCTTGAGCTGCGAACGAGCGATCCCGTTCTCCTCGGCCACTGTCACGTAGAGCGCGAGGAGCCACGCGGCCGTGGCGTTGATCGTCATCGACGTATTCATCTCGTCCAGCGGGATGCCGTCGAAGAGCGTGTGCATGTCGCCCTTGTGAGCTACCTGGACGCCGACCTTGCCGACCTCGCCGCGGGCCAGCGGGTGGTCGGGGTCGTAGCCGGTCTGGGTCGGGAGATCGAACGCCACCGACAGCCCGGTCTGCCCCTTGGCGAGGTTGCGGCGGTAGAGCTCGTTCGAGCGCCGGGCGTCCGAGTGCCCCGCATAGGTGCGCATGACCCACGGCTTGTCGCGCTCGGCCAGCCGGTGATCGCTCATCGGGGGGATTCTAGGTTCGAGGTCTGCCCGACGATCTCGCGCCCCATGCTGCATCCTGAAAACGATGCCCCACCGGATCGATCTCATGCACCTCGGTACCGATCGCGCGATCGCCGCCCACGAGCTCGACGGCGGCTTGATCGTGGATCCGGGGCCCGAGTCGTGCGTGGAGAGTCTGCTCGCCGGCCTTCGGGAGGAGCCGCGGGCGCTCCTCATCACGCACATCCACCTCGATCACGCGGGCGCCAGCGGGACGCTCGCGCGGCGCTTTCCGGGCGTGCAGGTCTACGTACACGAGGTGGGCGCTCCGCACCTCGCCGACCCCGAGCGCCTGCTGCAAAGCGCCGCGCGGCTCTACGGCGATGACCTGAAGCGGCTGTGGGGGGACTTCGAGGCCGTGCCCTCCGACCGGATCGTCGCGCTCGAAGGAGGGGAGACGGTGCTCGGCCTCGAGGTCGTCTACACGCCGGGCCACGCCAGCCACCATGTCGCCTACCTCGACCGCGAACGCGGCGACGCCTATGTGGGCGACGTGGCGGGGGTGCGGATCCCACCGTCTCCGCTCGTCATCGCCCCGACTCCGCCGCCCGACGTCGACGTCGACGCCTGGGAGCGAAGCATGAGTGCCCTGGCCGAGCGGGCGCCGCAACGCGTCCATCTCACTCACTTCGGCGCCGCCGAGCCGGGTTCCGCCGCCATCGAGGCGGCGAGGGAGGCGGTGCGGGCCGCGGCCGAGCGCTCCCGGCGCCTTGACCGCGACGCCTTCTTCGCCGCCGCCGAAGCCGAGCGCGCCGCAGCGGGCGACGGGATTGCGGAGCGGATCGATCAGACGTCGCCGGTCGATCAGTGCTGGCTCGGCCTCGAGCGCTACTGGCGAAAGCGCGCCGGACGTTAGGCTCCGTGGCTTCGATGCTTCGCGTTCACCGCCGCCTTGCACTCGCGCTCGCGGTGCTCGGTCTCGGAGCCGGCGCCTTCGTCACGATTGCGCTCGCGGACGTAATCGTCTATGAGAACGATCTCTCGACGAAGTCCGACGGGAAGCAGCTTCACCACTTCGAGGGGAGCGCCAAGAAGTGCGCGCGCCACGTCCGCGGGAGCAGCCTGCTCGTCCAGGTCACCGGCAAGGACACCTGCGGCTACCGCCTGCCGCTCGAGGGGGACGCGCGCCAGCCGGATCACTCGCTGCACGCCCGGTTGAAGCTCGCGGGCGAGACGCCGAAGGCGCTCCGCCGAAGCACGTTCGTCGGGCTCGCTGTTCGCTACGGCGGCGGCACAGGCTACACGCTGCGGATCCTCCCGCAGCGCCATCAGTTCAAGCTCCGCCGGCTGCCGAAGGGGAAGGGTTTCCCAGTCGCCGGTCGCGACTCGAGGATCAAGTCCGTGAACCGGTGGAACGACCTTCGCCTTCAGGCGTTCGGGACGAAGATCGTCGCGATCATCAACGGCAAGCAGGTGGCGAACGTCGACGACTCCGCGGCGACGCAGGTGACGGGGCGCAAGGCGGAGGTCTTCGTGGGCGCGAACAAGGCGAGCGACATCGGCGCGTTCGGGCGCGTCGACGACGTGCGGCTCAGCGTCCCCTCCCCGTAGCAGCGCCCAGGCGGTGGCTCCTGCGACCGAAACCGTTGAGCGGCCGCGAACCGGGTCTCCGGGAAGCGATCTGGAGGGGGGCTGGATGGTGATCGTGCTGAATGACGACCACAACACGTTCGATCACGTGGCCCGCACGCTCGCGCGGGTCGTCCCCGGCGTGGACATCGACGCCGGATACCGCTTCGCCGACCGGATCCACAACTCAGGCCAGGCCGTCGTCTGGAGCGGCCCGCGCGAACCGGCAGAGCTCTACTGGGACCAGCTCAAGTCGGCCGGACTGACGATGGCGCCGCTAGAGCAGCACTGATCCAGCGCCCGTCGCGGCCGACGCCCGTGGCTGCGGACTCGCCCCGCGACCCGGATGGCGCACGGCGCCGGCTAGCCGTGCTCGCGCGGAGCGAGCAGGAACCCACCGGAGGCCACCGGCGCGAGGGCCGGGCGCGGCCGGGGGGCCGCCGGCAGCCGCACCCGGCCCCGGCCTCGCTCGCGGGTCCGGAGCTGATCGGCGCGCAGCTCCAGCAGCGATCTCAGCTCGGCGGTGCGGCTATAGGGGTCCGCGACGAGCTCCCGGTCGCGCAGGCCAAGCGCCGCGAGCGCCCGGCCCTCGACGTCGGCCACGAGCCACGGGCCGCGGGGCAGCCTGGTGCTGTCGAGCGCCGCGAGCCGGGCGACCTCGCCGGCGCTATCCGTGTCGACGTACCGCAGCGTCACCGCGGCGGCTGGGAGGGTCGGGGCTGAAGGGTTCTGGCGCTTGCGGATCATCTGCCACCTCAACGGCTCGGCGTGGGATTTCGTGAGTGCAGGATCGCGCCGGATCCCGATAAGCGCAATAGGAAGTTGTAACGGGATTGATAAGCTGGGCTTATGCTCGATCTGCGGCGGATGCGTGTCCTTCGGGAGGTCGCGGCGCGAGGCTCGTTTTCGGCCGCCGCCGAGGAGCTCTACCTCTCCCAGTCTGCGGTGAGCCAGCAGGTGGCGGCTCTCGAGCGCGAGGTCGGGCTGCCTCTGCTGGTCCGAACGCCGCAGGGCCCTCGCCTCACCGACGCCGGGCGGGCGCTGGTGCGGCACGCCGAGGCGGCCATCGCGCGGCTCGAGCAGGCGGAGCACGAGCTCGCCGCGATCACCGGCCTCGCGGGCGGCGAGCTGCGGATCGCGAGCTTTCCGAGCGCGAGCGTGACGCTCTTGACGGCGGCCGTCTCCCGCTTTCGCGCGGCTCACCCGGAGGTGGAGATCTCCGTCACCGAAGCGGAGCCGGAGGACTCCGTGCCCCAGCTGCGCGCTGCCGACATCGACCTCGCCATCACGTTCGACTATCCGGTCCTGGCGCCGGCGAGCCATGACCGTGACCTCGACCGGGTGTTGCTGCTGACGGAGTCGATGTACGTGGCGCTGCCGCGCGACCACCCCCTCGCAACCCGGCGGACCGTTCGCCTCCGCGACCTCGCCGGCGAGCCGTGGCTGTGCGGGGTGCGGCCGAGCTCGTGCGGGGAGGTGGTGGTGAAGGCGTGCGTCGGCGCTGGGTTCGAGCCCCGGATCGCGGTCGAGAGCGACGAATACCAGGTGCTGGAGGGATACATAGCGGCCGGGCTGGGAGTGACGCTGCTCCCCGACCTCGCCCTGCCGACCCTGCACGACGACCTCGTCGTGCGCCCGACGGAGCCGGCGGCGCCGAAGCGGCGGGTCTGGGCCGCGACCCGCGCCGAGGGCGCGCGCTCGATCGCGACCGAGGCGATGGTGGCGGTGCTGCGCGAGGTCGGGGACGAGCTCGCCGACGAGGCGGCGAGGGGGGTCGCCGCGAAGGCTGCCTAGCCCCTCGCCCGCGCCGGTGACGGCTCGGCGGCCTCTTCTGCGTCCGCGCTGGCGACGGCGACCGTCGTGTGCCAGGCCGGAAGCAGCGGCTTGTTGAAGTAGTTGAGGGCCGCCTCGCGCAGCGCGGTGATCTCGTCGGAGGCCCAGTAGCGCTCGAAGTCCTCCGTCGACTCCCAGATCGAGATCTGGCGGAAGTGCAGGGGGTCATCGATCGAGCGGGTCAGGTAGCAGACGCTGGCGCCGAAGGCGAGCGCGCGGTCGAGCGCCGGGCCCCAGACCTCGAGCCAGCGCTCGGCACGGAACGGGTGCGTGTGCCAATCGATGTAGTTGACGTGCGCCATCGCGAACGTGCGGGTCAGGCGCCGACCTCGGCCCAGATAGCCCCGGGTCCCTCCTCGTGCTTCCCGGAGGTCTCGTCGGTGGCGCCGACGAGGATCGAGATCTTGCCGAGGTGCTTGTTCTCGTGCAGGAGCTGGTGCGCCTCGGCCACTCCCTCGAACGGCATGACGCGCCAGAGCACCGGCCGGATCCTGCCCTCCGCCATGAGGTCGTTGGCGCGCATCGCCTCGTACGCGTTCGCGAAGTGCGAGCCCAGGATCTCCTTCTGGCGCATCCACAGGTACCGAACGTCGAAGTCCAGCTCGTGCCCTGAGGTGGCGCCGCAGATCACCACCTTGCCGAAGGGCTTTACGACCAGAACCGACGTGGGAAAGGTCGCCTTCCCGACGTGCTCGAAGACGATGTCGGGAGCGTCGCCGAGGACCTCCTTCACCCGCTTCGCGAACGCCCGGGCGACCTTGAACCGCTCCTTCTCCTCGTCGGCCGACTCGCCGCCGCGGCGCATCATCCCGGCGAATTCGCTTCGGTTGATGTAGCCCACCGCGCCGAGCTTCTTCACCAGCTCCCCCTTCTCCTCCGAGGAGACGACGCCGACCGCGTCGGCCCCCGACGCCGCGCAGAGCTGGGTGGCGAACACGCCGAGGCCGCCGGCCGCGCCCCAGATCAACACGCGGTGGCCCGCCTGGAGCTTGCAGCGGTCGAGCAGCATCCGGTAGGCGGTGAAGTAGGTGAGGCCGTAGGCCGACGACTCCACCCAGGAGAGGTTTCGCGGCTTCGGCAGGAGCTGCTGGGCCTGGACCTTCGTGAACTGCGCGAACGACCCCCACGTCGTCTCGTAGCCCCAGATCCGCTGGCTCGGGGCGGCGAGCGGGTCGAGGCCGTGCACCTCCGGATCCTCGTAGGAGGCCTGGTTGCAGTGGATCACGACCTCGTCGCCGGGCTTCCAGCGCGTCACGCCGGGGCCGACCTTCCAGACGATCCCCGATGCGTCCGAGCCGCCGATGTGATGGCCCCATTCGGGATGATCGCCGTACCCGAAGACCGAGACCGGCTTGCCGAGCGCCGCCCAGACGTTGTTGAAGTTGACGCCGGCGGCCATGACGCGCACGATCACCTCGAACGCCGCGGGCTCGGGGAGCTCGATCTCCTCGATCTGGAAGGCGTCCCTCGGCTCGCCCTCGCGATCCTGTCGGATCACCCACGCGGCCATCGTCGCCGGCAGCTCGCCGGGACCTGTGTCGAGCTTCGAGATGTCGCGCGTTGAGATCGCCATCGTGCGTCTGAGAGGGCGCCGCGGCATCCTACCCGCGGCCGGGCGTGCCACGGGGCGCCTTCGGGCGCCGCGCGATGGCGGAGCGCGCTGCATTCGCACCCGCATAGACTCCGCCGACCATGGACCGACTAACCGACCGTCTGGCGCCGGTCGCCGTCGCCGCGGGCGCCATCGCGCTCTTCGTCTCGCTGTTCTTGCGCTACTACGAGGTTCCACGCGGTGGATCGACCTTCACCGGCTGGGAGTCCTTCAGCAAGGCGGACATCCTGCTGGTGATCGCGGCCGCGGCTGGCGCCCTCGCTGTGGTGCTCGGGCTCGTCACGCGGACGCGCTGGCCATATCTCGGCGCCGCCCTCGCCGGGTCCCTCGCCGCGGCCGTGCTGATTTACGTGGGTGACCGCCCGCCGGCGACGAGCCTCGTGAAGCAGTCGGCCGCCTCGGGAGGCGGTGTTCGCCTCGTCCTCGCCTACGGTGCGTTCGTTGGTATCGCCGGGGCGCTCGTGCAGGCGCTGGGCGCGGTGTGGGCGGGAGCGGTAGTCGCGCCGGTCGCGCCCGAGCGGCCGGTCGCCCCGGCGCCGCCGGCCGCACCGCCGCCGCCGGCCCCGTAGCGGCGCGGCCGCACGGCCGTCAGCTTTCCGTCGGACGCCGCGACTACCTTCGTGGGTCCGATGGAAGCCTCGCAGAAGCCCCAGCTCCCGCTCGCCGACGCCACCGTTCGGCTCGTCGCCGATCGGCTCGTCGTCGAGCGGCTCGAGATCGCCGATGAGCGCGCCGCGCGAGTGGTGCGCGAGCGGGCCGAGGCCGGGCAGCGGCCGGCCGACACCGTCACCAAGGCGATCGAGATCGGGGCCCGCGTCCTCGACCGCGAGGAGGCCGCGGCCGAGGTCGACTATGTGCGGGCGGAGTTCGAGCGGCACTCGGGTGAGCTCAGGGAGCGGCTGACGAAGACGCTCGAGGTGGGCGACCGCCAGCTCGCCGAGCGCATCGTCGCCGCCTTCGACGGCCGCGAGGGCTCGGTTCCGCAGCAGTTCCGGGACGCCCTTCACCAGGCGCTCGACGAGCAGCGCACCGCGCTCCTGCGGCAGTTCTCCGCCGCTGACGGCGCAAACCCGCTGCACGACTTCAAGTCGGCGGTCGTCCGGGCGCTGAACGCGAGCGATGCTCGCCACCACGCCGAAGGAGAGGAGAACCGCAAGGTCATCGCCGAGCTGCGGCGCGAGCTCACCGAGCTCAAGGAGCAGCGCGAGGCCAATCGGCGCGTCGCCGAGGCCGAGGACGTGGGGACGCGCAAGGGCTTCACCTTCGAGGAGCGGGTCCACGCGGCAATCGAGCGGATCGCCCGCCTGCGGGGCGATTGCGCGGCGCATACCGGGGGCGAGGCTGCCGAGGGCGGTGGGAAGAAGGGCGACGTGGTCGTCGAGCTCGGTGCCGCCGACGGCCCGGCGTTGGGCCGCGTCCTCTTCGAGGCGAAGGACAAGAAGCTCTCGCAGAACGACGCCTGGCGCGAGCTGAATGACGGGATGGCCGCGCGCGCCGCCGCCTTCGGCGTTCTGGTCGTAGCAGGCGACGAGCGGGTTCCGGCCAGGACGCAAGCGCTCACGGAGTACCAGGGCAACAAGATGGTCGTCGCCGTCGATCGCGACGAGGCCGATGGCCTCGCGCTCGAGATCGCCTACCGCCTCGCCGCGGCGCGGGTGGCGATGGCACGCGATCGCGAGCTCGCGGTCGACGCGGTCGAGGTTCGCGACACGGCCCAGGAGGCGCTCGCGCTGCTGAAGCAGGCGCAGGCCATCCGCACGACGCTGAGCCACATCAAGACGAGCTCCGACAAGGCCCGCGGCGGGCTCGACGAGCTGGTCGAATCCGTGCGCACGAAGATCGAGCGGATCGACGCGCTGGTCGCCGTGGCCGAGCCGGAGTAGCGGCTCCGGAATCGGCTAGGGAAGGAGGACCTTGTTCTGGGCCGATGGGCGCGCTGGCCCGACCTTGAACGTCGTCGGGCGCATCCCCGTGCCGCCGGCGCTCGCCGTGTAGGTCCCCTGCTTCAGCTGCTCCTCGATCGTCGTCGGCATGCCTGGCGGGATCGTCTCGCTCGTGCCCGATGTCGGCCCATTGAGCCGGAAGGTCGCCGGGTTGCTGGAGAGGTTGGCGATCGTGATCCGCGCGAGCCCCGCGCCGACCTTCACCGGCGACACCTTCACGGCCTTCGGCCCGAGGCTCGCGGTCAGCTCCGTCGGCGCTGCCGCACGCGGGTCGTTCGGGAAGCTGCTCGATCCACAGCCGGCGAGCGCGCCGATGCCGGCGACGACGGCGACCACGATGACAGCGCCCCGACGGCTCCTCCATGCGCAAGCGGAGGCTCGCGTGCTCATGCTCGCCGGCAACCCTAGACCATCCGGCGGGTCGGCTCGTCGCTTCGCAGCGTGCCCGTCAGCCGCTCTGCGGCGCGGCGAACTGGGCGTCGATCACCTCCGCGGCGACGCCGGCGTCGCCGACCACGACGGCGGCGCCTGGCTCGGCCTCGCGCCTGAGGATCGCGAGCGCGATCGGGCCGTGGGCGGGTGAGACGACGGCGGTGCCCAGCCGTCCGACCTCGCGCTCGTCGAGCCGAACGGAGTCGCCGGACCGCGCCGGTGCGGCAAGCCGGAGCGCTCGCAGATGCCGGTTCGGCTTCCCCCTGTAGTGGAGGCGGGCGACGGTTTCCTGGCCGATGTAGCAGCCCTTGCCGAAGCTCACCGCCCGGTCGACGATCCCGGCCTCGGCGGGCATGGTCTCGGTCGTCATCTCACGCCCGAGGCGCGGGCGTCCCGTCTCGACGCGGATTATCTCGGCGGCGTCTTGACCGACCTCGCGAACGCCGGCGGCCTCGAGCGCGGCGGCGATCGCCGACCCGCTGGGGGCGGCGGCGAGAAGGTCGATCCCGACGTCCGTGGCGATCGCCCTCGCGTCCGTGACGGCGCCGATCACGACCGGCTGGTGGGAATGCTCGACCGCCGGCAGATCGACCCCGGTCGCCGCCGCGCTCGCTGGCCCGATAACGGAGAATGCGGCGAGCTCGGGGAATTCGACCTCGACGTCGCGACCGATCCGGTACATCGCGAGATGCGACGCGATCCGATTCGAGCCCTCCGCCTCCGCGAGGAGCCACGCGCGCTCGGGGTCGAGGAGGAGCACCCGCAGGTCCGACTGCACATGCCCTTTGCGGTCGAGGAGCGCTGCGTAGCGGCCGTCGCTCGGCGCCAGCGACGCAATGTCGTTCGTCAGCTGGCTCTCGAGGAGGTCGACGGCGTCGCGGCCTCGAACCTCGATGACCCTCCAACTCGGTCGGCGCACGAATCCGGCATCCTCGCGAAGGTGGCGGTACTCGGCGTCGAGCTCGACGAGCGCGTCGGTGGCCATGCGCTCGATTCTACGGGCGGCGCCCAGCCCTCAGCGTCTTTAGGCTCGTCTAAAATCGTATTTCGTTATGTCGCACACGCGGACATCCAGCCGTACGAGCATCGCTGGCCGCCGCAGCGCGCCTGCCACCGAGGCGGTCGAGGACTACGCCAAGGCGATCTACGCGCTCTCGCGCCGCCTCGGTGGCCCCGTTCCCACCTCGGCGCTGGCGGAGCGTCTCGACGTCGCGCCCTCATCGGTGACGGCGATGCTGAAGCGGCTCGACGAGGCGCGGCTCGTCCGTCACCGCCGCTACCGCGGCGTCGAGCTCACCGCCGAGGGCGAGCAGGTGGCGCTCGAGGTGATCCGCCACCACCGGCTGCTCGAGGCGTTCCTGGCCGAGGCGCTCGGGATGCCCTGGGACCGCGTGCACGATGAGGCGGAGGTGCTGGAGCACTACCTCTCCGAGGACGTCGAGCGGCGGATCGCGAGCGCGCTGGGGAACCCGGAGCTCGACCCGCACGGTGATCCGATCCCGTCGGCCGAGCTCGACCTGGCCGCGGATGCGACGATTCCGCTCGCCGAGCTCGCGGCGGGAAGCAAGGCGACGTTCGCGCGCGTCTCGGACTCGGATCCCGAGATGCTCCGTCACCTGGCGGGCCTTGGAATCCGCCCCGGGGCCACGATCACGGCGCTCGGCGCCGAGCCGTTCGGCGGCCCGCTCCGCGTGTCGACGGGCGGGGTCGAGCACGCGCTCGGGCTCGAGCTCGCGGCGAAGATGAGGGTGGACATCGCGGAGGACGAGGCGTGAACCGAGCGGTCGAGACGCCGGCGCCGCCCGCCGCGGCCGAGCAAGACGGCGTTCCGCCCAGTCTCGAGGGCGTCCTCCCCGGCGAGGCGGCGGTCGCCCGCGCCGCTCGCAGCTCGCTCGAGGGCCGGGCTCGGGGAATGGCGCGGATCTGGCCGTTCCTCGGCCCGGCGTTCATCGCCGCCGTCGCCTACATCGACCCCGGCAACTTCGCCACCAACATCTCCGGCGGCGCCAAGTACGGCTACCTGCTGCTGTGGGTCGTCCTGAGCGCGAACCTCATCGCGATGGTGGTCCAGACGCAATCCGCGAAGCTCGGGATCGCCACCGGGAAGAACCTCGCCGAGCTCTGCCGCGACCGCTTTCCGCGCCCGGCTTCGGTCGGGATGTGGATCCAGGCCGAGATCGTCGCGATGTCGTGCGACATCGCCGAGGTGGTCGGGGCGGCGCTGGGCCTCAACCTGCTGTTCGGGATCCCGCTGTTCCCGGCCGCCCTGATCGCCGGCGCCGGCGCATTCGCGATCCTCGCCCTGCAGCAGCTCGGCTATCGCCGGCTGGAGGCAGGGATCGCCGTCCTCGCAGGGGTCGTCCTCGTCTCCTTCGGCTTCGAGGTGATCGACGCCCATCCGGACGGCGGCGCCGTTCTCGGCCACCTCTTCCGGCCGGGGTTCGGCGGCACCGAGAGCATCCTGCTGGCCAGTGGGATCGTGGGGGCGACGGTCATGCCGCACGTCATCTACCTGCACTCGGCGCTCACCCAGCGCCGGATCGTCGGCCGCAACGAGGGCGAGCGGCGGCGAATCCTCGCCTTCGAGAGGGTCGACGTCGTCATCGCGATGACCCTCGCCGGGCTCGTCAACCTCGCGATGATGATCATGGCGGCGGCGCTGTTCAGCGGCGGCGCGTTCTCGAACGTCGAGACGATCCAGGGCGCTTTCCACGGGCTCCAGAACAGCGTGTCGAGCCACGCGGCGACGATCTTCGGCGTCGCGCTGCTCGCCTCCGGCTTCGCTTCCTCGTCGGTGGGGACGATGGCGGGACAGGTCGTGATGCAGGGGTTCATCCGCCGGCGCATCCCGATCTTCTTGCGGCGGGCGCTGACGCTTGCGCCGGCGCTGATCGTGATCGCGATCGGCGTCAACCCCACCGACGCGCTCGTCGTCAGCCAGGTCGTGCTCTCGTTCGGGATCCCCTTCGCGCTCGTGCCGCTCGTGGCGCTGGCGAGCCGGCGCGACGTGATGGGAGGCCTCGCCAACCCGCGCTGGCTGTCCGCGCTCGCCGGCGCGCTCGCGGCGGTGATCATCGCTCTCAACGTGTTCCTCCTCGGCCAGCTCTTCCTCGGCTGAGGCTCGGAGGACGTACGCTTTCGGCGATGGCGCTCGCCCCCGATTTCCAGTCGATCGTCGACTCGCTGCCCGACGACTGGACCGACCTCGTCGTCGACCTGCGCATCGCCGACGAGTCGAGGTACGTGGACGCGGCGACGATCCTCACGCAGGTGAA
>WNFW01001517.1_pt1 | contig 15624 bp, 12 predicted proteins | sample 5400131 | NCBI WGS metagenome assembly WNFW01 (sample SAMN13153362, study PRJNA577476) | soil metagenome | isolation source: 20 cm soil or saprolite under grassland replicate 1 | place: USA:California | collected 2016-06-15 | reverse complement strand
ATGACATGGCCATCAGCATCGATATAACCCTTAGACATATGACCTCCTTCCACGGGAATGATAAACTCGCTCTTTGAAAATAAATGAGACAGCTTGCTTATAAGACCGCTGCGATCTTGGGTCAAGCCAAAACGGCGCCCGAGACTCGCGCTAGTCGCTGATTGGCTAACGGACAAAATGGTTCAAAAACGTTCAAGCGGTGTATCGCGCGGTCTAATCTTTAATCCCGACTAGATCCAGCATGAATGCATACGAGAACGCCGTCTCGTGATGGCGCTTGAAGCGTCCCGATGCACCGCCGTGGCCGGCATCCATGTTGGTTTTCAACAGCAGCCGGTTGTTATCTGTTTTCATGGCGCGGAGCTTGGCCACCCACTTCGCCGGCTCCCAATACTGGACCTGGGAATCGTGCAGACCTCCGGTGATGAGAAGATTGGGATAATCTTTGGCCTCGACATTGTCGTACGGTGAATAGGAAAACATGTAATCGTAGTATTCCTTCTGGTTCGGATCGCCCCACTCGTCGTACTCGCCGGTCGTCAGCGGAATCGACGGATCGAGCATCGTCGTGATGACATCGACGAACGGCACTTCCGCCACAACGGCCTCGAATAGATCCGGCCGCATATTGGTGATCGCCCCCATCAACAAGCCGCCGGCGCTTCGCCCCATGGCGAACAGCTTCTTAGGACTGGTGAAACGTTCGCGGATAAGATATTCGGCGCAGGCAATGAAGTCGATGAAGGTATTTTTTTTCTTTAGGAGCTTGCCATCCTCATACCACCGTCGGCCAAGCTCCTGGCCGCCCCGGACGTGAGCGATCGCATAGATGAACCCCCGATCGATCAGGCTCAGCCGGGGAGACGCAAACCCAGCGTCGATGCTAAAGCCGTAGGAGCCGTAGCCGTAAAGCAGCAGTGGATTCTGACCGTCTTTCTTCGTTCCTTTGCGGTAGACAATCGACAGCGGGATCTCGGTGCCATCCGGCGCCAGCGCGTAAAGACGCTCCGTCACGTAATCGTCGGCATTGAAGCCACCCAAAATCTCTTCCTGCTTCAAGAGCGTTTGCTGGCGCGTCACCATATCATGGTCATAGATCGACAGCGGCGTCTTCATCGAGGTGTATTCAAATCGCACCGTGGTGGTGTCGAACTCGAGATTGGTTCCGAGGTTAGCGCGATACGCCGGTTCGGCGAATTCCAGATAGTAGCCGCTACCGCCCGACCAAGGGATCACACGGAGCAGCGTCAGGCCACGGGCTCGTTCTTCGAGCACCAGGTGATCGCGAAAAATCTCAAAGTCGCCGAGGAAGACATCCCTTCGATGGGGAATAACTTCTTCCCAGTGCTCCCTGCCGGTCGCAGCAACCGGAGTGGACATCAGGCGGAAATTCTTCGCTTGATCGTTCGTCCGAATCAAGAAGCGATCCTGGTAATGGTCGATGTGATATTCGTGGTTTCTTTCCCGCGGCAAAAAGATTTTGAACTCGCCGAATGGGTCGTTCGCGTCCAGGTAGCGGTATTCCTGGCTCAGAGTGTGGGACGAAACGATCATCAGATACTTCTTGGACTTGGTCTTGAATACATACGCGGAGTAAGTTTCGTCGTTTTCCTCGAAGATAAACTCATCGTTCTTTATGTCAGTGCCGAGGACATGACGATAGATCCGGTAGGCTCGCAGGGTGGTCGGATCTTGTTTGGCATAAAAGAGCGTCTTGTTGTCATTCGCCCAAGCGAGATTCTCGGTAACCTCGGGGATCACGTCAGAAAACAACTCGCCCGTTGTTAGGTTTTTGAAACACGTCGTATAAATTCGGCGTCCTTGCGTATCCACCGCATAGGCAAGTAAGTCCTGGCCGGAACTAACCGCCCATCCACCTATCGAGAAAAATTCATGGCCTTCCGCCAGAACGTTACCGTTAAGCAGAATTTCTTCGGGTTGATCCAACGATCCTCGCTTGCGCGCGTAAATCGGATACTCTCTCCCCTCCTCGTACCGCGTATAGTAGAAATAATCGTCCCGTCTATAGGGAACTGACATATCCGTTTGCTTGAATCTGGCCTTGATCTCCTCGAAAAGTTTCTCTTCCAAGCGCTTGGTGTGGGCCATCGCTTTTTCCGCGTACTCATTTTCTCCCTTGAGATACGCAATGGCTTCCGGATTGTCCTGCTCACGCAGCCAGTAATAATCGTCCACGCGAACATGCCCGTGCTTTTCGAGCCTTTTCGGAATTCGCTTAACCATTCACAGCTCCAACCTAAATAATTAGAAACCAAATCCTAGATAATTTTGCATGCGATCGCTGGACGAGGAGAGATGAGGCAAACGTGCGCTGTCAAAGCGAATAAATCCCTTATCAGATATCAGTGTCGATCGACCACTCTATTGAATTTGACCAATTCGGCGAGTTCGGAGGCAGTTCCTTAAACGCGCTCTTCGCAATCGAAACGGAGACAGCATTGCCTGAACCGAAATCACCGTTCCCTTGTTTGAACTTTACCGTAAGTTGTCTACCGTCGGACGACACTGTCCATTCCATTGCCGGAGAGAGATCCCTACCATACTTTGAATCGACCACACTTATTTGGTTGGATGAAATTTTTGGGTTGAAACGGCCCTGCTCCAGTCGAATAATAACACCCCAGCAAGACCTCTCCCCACGACGTGCTTCAATTAAGCTAGTAATTCCTGGACGCTGAACAGTTTGGTTGCTTACAGTTGTACTGCTTGCTAGGAGCAACAACGTCGCAAGGGTATTTAGTCTTCTAGGGTTACAGCAACCAGTTTTTGAATTCACTTGGTTTTCGACATCTCTTCCACATCATTCGCTTTGATCCAGCCGATCATCCCGCCTTTCGTTTTGATCATGTACCAGGCTTCCCCTGCGCTTGAGGCGTTGCCCAGCACAACCAAATCCTCTCCCCGTCCAAGTTTCGCGATGAGTTCCGATTGCTCGTCCTGTTGCACGTGAAGTGGGCCGGCCTGACTTTTCACGCGCAGGCCAGCCGGCAGCGGCGCGGATGGTCCCATGATCAACGAGCCGGTGACCCCCGCTGAGTTTCCTCTCTCCCCCAAGAGGCTTCTCAGAGCGGCTACAACTTCCCGCGATGTCCACTCCTTGGGCCCGGATTTCGTACCAACGATTGTCCCGCTCCCATCGATTAAAAATGTTGTCGGCAAGCCCCAAACACGATAAGCCGCTGAAACTTTGCCATCGGCATCGAGCAAAGCCGGAAAACTTAAACCATAGTTTCGCATGAAATTTGACACCTGAGCTCCGCTCTCTTTCTCGTTAATAGCCAGCATTGAGAGCCCCTGACCGCCGAGTTCCCTATACAGCTGCTGCATCGAAGGCATCTCCTGCCGGCACGGGCCGCACCATGTTGCCCAAAAATTCAAGAACACGAGATTGCCTCGGTGACCGCTGAGGCTGACAGTATTGCCGTTCACCTCGCGCAACGTAAAGTCCGGCGCCTTGCTTTGATTGGTCGAGTTGATTCCAGCTTTCTTGAAGAGGTCATCGACGCTCAGGCGAGCGCTTTGTTGTTGGGCCAGGCCCTCCGCAGGCCTAATGAACCCGAACAATAGAAAAACCGCAGCGATCATCAGAGAAGAAACGCTGAGATGCTTGTGCATAGATCATCCTCCTAATCATTTGGACCCGCGGAGCCGACGGTCCGGTGGGACCCAGGGTACGAGAAAGCCTGCCTGTGTGCAAATTCACCTCTGCGTTGACAGCCCCCGAGGCATCGGCTACGCTCTTGCACTCAGTGGCTCACACATCACAGAGACATGGAGGCACCATCCCCAGGCTGACCACCTTTTTCATTACGGCCCTTCTTGTCTTAGCTTCTCTCCGTCGAATCGCTTGCGCCCAGCCGAACCCGGACAAGATAACCCTGGGGACAATCACTCTTTCCCTGAACAAGCTTCCAATTTATGTTGCCCAGGACAAAGGGCTTTTCGCCAATGAGAATATCTTCCTGTAACCATTAGCTTCCAATCATTATTCCCCCGCGATGAAAATCCGGTTTCTAGTTATCACAGCGATGGTGTACGGGCTGGCGGTCGCGGCTTGGGTCGCGCCAGGCCCCGTCTACGGCCAAACGCCTCCCAAAGCGATTGTTCTCGCGTGGGACGGCGCGGTTCCCGGTTTCGTCCGTGAAATGCTTGCTCAAGGAAAACTCCCGAACTTAGCAAAACTCATTGAAGGCGGAGCTTTCGCCGACGGAGTCATCCCCGTTTTCCCATCTTCCACCGCTCCGGGATTCGCCTCTTTGTTGAGCGGCGCGCCGCCGAGGATCACCGGCATCAGCGGCAATCGTGTGCCGCGGACGCCGCGCGGCCAGTCTACGATCCTCGAGAGCAGCGCGGGGTTCAACACCGCCCTTTTGCGCGCCGAACCTGTGTGGGCGACGGCCGAGCGCGCCGGGCGCAAAGTAGTCGTCGCGCATGTTCCGCTCGGAGGAGAGACATCGGAGCTCGGCGTGCATCTTCAAGGGTACGGGGGCATCGCCGGCCGCGAAGGAATCGTCAATGGGCGCACTTCCGAACCGCAAGTCGCCGTCTCTTGGGAGAATCTCCCCGCGAGCGCCGCGCCTCCGCTGGAGATAACTTTCACGATCAGCGCCTCCACGTTCTTTGGCCTGCTCATCGACGATCCGTCAGATCCGCAAGAGGGATACGACACGCTGCTGATCGCAAACTCCCGAGATGGACATAGCGTCAGAGACAAACTAAAAAGCGCGCCTGCCGGGCCTGCCGGCGAGCTCTTTTGGAGCCAGCCTGTCAACGTCAAAACCAGTGATGGTCGCGATGCGACCAGCTATCTCAGGTTGTTCGACCTCAAACGGGACGGCAGCGATTTTTTTCTCTTCTTTACCCGACCGGCGCGCGAAGTCATTTCACGTCCCGAATTGCTGGAAGACGCGAGCGCCACCGCAAGAGCCTTCATCGGCAACGGAGCCAGCCAGCTTTACAATCAAGGAGCCCTCGGCGCGACCCTGCCGAATGGCGGCGATGGAAGCGCCGAAGCTCGTTATCTGGAAACAGTTATTCTTGTGCAGCATCAGCTCATGGAAACTGATCGCTGGGCACTCGAGCATCTTCCCTGGGAACTTTTTTTCGCCTACACCCCTTACCCGGACGAAGCGGAACACCTGTGGCGGGGCTTTCTTGATCCGAGCCTTCCCGGTTTGCGCCAGGAAATAGCCGACCGCCTGCGTCCGTTTCTCGAACGGGTCTATCAAACTTCGGACGAATTGCTCGGTTTGATGATGGCCAACCGGCCGGAAAATACGATCGTAGCGCTGATCTCCGACCACGGCATGGAGGGAACCAATAAACTCGCTGCCATCAACAAGGCCTTGCAGCAGGGCGGACTCTTGGCCCTGGACGATCGTGGTCGCGTCGATCTCGCAAGGACCAAAGCGCTCTATCCGGCCGTCAATAACGGTTACCTGCTGATCAATTCAACGGATCGAAAGGCCGGCATCGTTACCGCCGAAGAGCGCGGCGATGTGGTGCGCCGTATCCATGACTTGCTTTTTGAGATCAAGGACGGCGACCGACAACTGGTGACCGACATCTATGACGCAGAAACCGACGGTGAGGCGATGGGCATCGGCGGCGAATCCGGAGGCGATATTTACGTCGATCTCTTGCCCGGTTATGACTTCGATGCAAAGCTCAGCGCGGGTGATTTAATCACGAAACGCGAGCCCCACGGCATGCACGGCTTCAATCCGCGCCGAGCTTCCATGCGCACGCTCATGGTCCTGAACGGGCCCGGAATACAAGCTGGTCAGCGATTGAGCGGCGTTCGCATCATCGATTTCGCCCCTACGCTCGCCAAGCTTCTTGGCATTCCACAACCGCGCGATGCCACGGGGAGAATTCTCAAAGAAGCACTCGTCGGCTCGCGCGATACATCACCCTGAATGGGTTTTATTTGGTGTAAAATCTGAATAGACTAAGAACCTATGGCAGACAAAGATCATTTGATCCTTACCGCCGTCGGCCCCGACCAGGTCGGTTTAATCGAAAAAGTTTCGCAGTTCATCGCCCGCCACGGCTGCAACATCGAAGACAGCAAGATGGCCGTGTTTTGTGGCGAGTTCGCGCTGATTCTTCTAATCAGCGGCGAAAGCGGGAGCCTCGTCAAAATCGCCAACGATCATACCCATCTTGAAATCGAGACCGGCTTGACCATTTCGATCAAGACGCCCGCGACCAGAAAGCCAGCCGAATCGTTTCTGCCCTATCAACTCACTGCCTCCTGCATGGATCATCCCGGGATCGTCTACCGGCTGAGCGGCGTCTTGAGCAGTCTGGGTATCAATATCGAATCGATGGAAACCAAAACCTACGCCGCGCCGGTGAGCGGGACACCGATCTTTCGTCTGGAAGCCAATATTTCCGTGCCGACCAAAACCAATATCAATTCCCTACGGCAGCGCTTCGCGGAAATTCAAAAAGAAGAAAACATCGACATCGAGCTCGCCTTGATCCATGGCGGCGCGAGTAAAATGGCTTAGGTGATTCGAGCTACCGCGGCTAATTCTGATCCGACACTTCTCGCTGGCTTCACTCTCCACAGAATCGTTGCGTTTATCACCCCACATTAGATCCCCAGAAGACATTGACCGCAAAAACCCTGCTGTGTTAGGAGAAGAGCGCGGGGGCAGGAGAGCATGATTAAAGGAATATCGATCGTTTTATTGATTGCCATCGTGCTCACGGGTACGTCACCGATCGAGCTTGCTTTTGGCCAGACCCTGGAAAAAATGCGCCTCGGTTATAGCGGCACCGGTCTCAACAATTACGTTTTGGAAATGGGCCGTCGAGCGGGCTTGTTTCGCAAAAACGGCCTCGACCTGGAAATTGTGTACGTTAACAGCGGGTCATTGCTCAACCAAGCGCTCATCGCCGGCACCTTTGACATTTCATTTTCCCAGGGCTCTGAGGCAATGATGGCAAAACTACGGGGCGCGGACATGCGCATCACCGCGGTGGTCGCAAACCGCTTCAATCATGTTTACCTCACGGCCCCGGCGATCACTTCGATCAAGCAATTGAAAGGAAAAAAAGTTGCAGTCAGCCGCTTCGGCTCCGGTTCTCACTTCCAAAGCAATCTCGCGCTCAAGGAGGGCGGCTTGGATCCGGAAAAGGACGTGACGATCCTCCAGATCGGTAACTCCGCCGCGCGCATGGCCGCGATCTTGAGCGGTACTGTCGATGGAACCATCATGGCCGCCGATTTTGTCCCGAAAGCCAAGAAAGAAGGCTTCAACATTGTCGCCGATCTCGCGGATACAAAAATCGAATATCCCTTTCTTTCCTTGAATTTCATGGGGAGCTACATTGATCGCAATCTCAAGATGGTCAAGGCGTTGATCAAAGGCATGTCGGAATCCATTCGCGTCTTGCAAACCGATTCTGCCGCGGCCAAAGCCGTCGTCCGAACGGTCCTGAGAACCGATGACGTGGACACTATAGAGTACGCGACCATGCGCAGCATAAGGGTCCTTGACCGTCGGCCCTTCCCGACGGTCGCGGGAATCCAAACCGTTTTAGACGAGCTCGGTAAAGAGCCGAAGGCTAAGTCCATGAAGTTCGAGGACTTCGTCGATCTGAGAGCTTTAAGAGCATTGGAGCAAGAGGGAGTGTTTAAATAATCAATTGCTCGGTTGACGATTTCAGCCAGTGAGCGCAACCCACGGGTGCGTGTCCTCGCGATCACTATGTTAGAGCCGGCGTCTCGCCTTCAAGATCTCGCCGATAGTCCATCCTACAAAGCTTCTGCCTGAACCAGCACAATCCGCGCATCGCCCTCCGGCCCCGTGCCGGTGCTCTTCAAGAGCGGCGGCGGAAGGCTGGGATTGAGCTTTTGGAGCTTAACCCAATTGCGCTCAGCCAAGATGAGATATGCGCTGCCTCGGCCGATCTTGGCGGCAACCGTTTCCGCCGGTTGCTCGAGCGTTTCGATGGGACCACCTCGGTAAAAAACCACGGGATCGCTGTTAAACGCTCCGCCGTAAAGGTAAAGCTTGCCACCCGGTTTGACACGCTGATTGACCTCCTCCATGAACGGACGATAGCTCTTGGCTTCCGCAATCACCGGCATCACAATAGCCCGAATGACAAACGCCAGCAGAATCGAAATCAATACGAGTCGGTGAGCTCCAGGGCGGAGCCTGCTCGACCAAAGACAACGAGCCAATGACAGCCATAAAAGCGATGATAAGAGCGAAATCATCGTAAAGGACCAACCAAACGTTGCCAACGAATTCTTGACAAGCTCAAGATTGGCGCGGTCTTTCGCCTTGAGAAATCGTTCGATGGAAGAGAAAAACCAACTGGGGTCATGATTCCATAGAGATCCCAACGCGATGATGAGAAGCAATGATGCCAACACGCCGGCGACCGCCGCTAAAATACGATAAAAGAAGATTCTCCCGCCAGTTGCCACGCCATGGTGATAAAACCATAAGGCCATGAGCAGAGACAAAGCGGGATACAGAGGCAGAATGTAGACCGCCCGTTTGCCCATCGCGACGGAAAAGAAAACGAACATGGCGACAAACCAGACCTTCAGGAAAAGACTGTCTTCCTCGGAGCGAAAACCTTGCTTGACTGCATCCCACAAAACGAAGGGGAGAAAGAGGCACCATGGCGCGCCAAGGGCGAAAAGATAGGGCAGGTAATAATAGGGAGGATGATTATGACCGGAGCCGCCGGCAAACCGGCTAAGGTTCTCCTGAAGGATTTGGCGATCAAAAAAGCCTTCCCCTCCACGCGTAACCGCCACTACGTACCAACCCGTTCCCAGTACCACTGTCAAAACAACTCCGGGATGCAAGCAAAACTTCGGAACCAGATCCCATCTTCGCTTCACCGCCACAAACGTGCCGATCACAAGCGCAGGCAGCACGATGCCCAACGGCCCCTTGGCCAAGGTGCCGATCCCGAGGAGAGCATAAAAGACGTAATACCATAACTGGCTGGTCAAGAAGCCACGGTAAAGCGAATAGAACAGCACCAAACTCAGCGTAACAAAAAAACTCAGTGTCATATCGACGCGCGCGCTCAGCGCCTGATCCGCGTAAACCGAAGTCGTAGCCAGAATGGCGGCACCGAGAAGTGCAACTCGTGTTCCGAATAGTTTTTGGCCCAGAAGGTAAAGAATCAACACGCCGACCGTCGCGTACAAAGCCGATGGGAAACGGATCGTCGCCTCATTAAGTTTGCCCGTGACTCTGGACGTCAATGCGGCGGACCAGTGGAAAAGAGGTGGTTTGGAGGGGATATCCGTGGCTCTCTTTAGCGGTACCAACCATTCTCCGCGTTGCACGATGTCCTGCACCGCCATTGCCTCCCTGGGCTCGCCCTTATCAAAAAACGGCGTGGAATCCAGATAAGGGAAATACAGGGCTCCGCACAGAATGATTAGAAGAACGATATGAATCGGGATGTTTGATCGCTGCCGCATCGTTCAAGTTAATAACCTTTTCAAGAGCCTTCTTAAAGAGATAGGGAAATCTGAGGCGGTGACTTCGATGAGTCCAGTTGCAGGCGAAGTAAGAAGCTTTTTGCCGATAGAAAATGAAGCCCGTATCAAATGCGCAGTGCGGCCATATCCGTTTACCTTTTTCCCAGCACTTCGGGATTTACCACGTTTATCGGATTGCCGGCCGCATAGCCGACAATCTGGTCGACCACCACGCCGTAGTAATCCTCATAGGTATCCTTTTCGACGTAACCTAGATGAGGCGTGCAGATCACGTTATCCATTTTAAGTAGCGGGTGAGCGGCGCCGAGCACGGGTTCGTCTTCATAGACATCGACTGCAGCCATACCGGGTCGCCCGGCTTTGAGCGCATTGACGAGCGCGCCTTGGGCGATAAGCCCGGCCCGACTTGTGTTGGCGAGTAATGCTGAAGGCTTCATGAGAGCAAGATCAGCGGCGGTGACAATACCCTGGGTCTCCTTGTTAAGCGGGAGATGCAAACTCAAGATATCGGCCTCGGCAAAGAAAGCCTCCCGACTCTTGGCAACTTCATAGCCCGCTTCTCGCGCTCGTGCCGTCGAGCCTTCCCGTCCCCAACAAAGCACCCGCGCGCCGAACGTCTGTCCCACGCGCGCCACGATGCTGCCAATCCTGCCGAGAGCGTATATTCCCAATGTCTTGTGTTGCACGGCGATACCCAACGTCGATTGCCAGTGGCCTTCTCTCAATCGTCTGACTTCGTAGGGAATATGCCGCAGCGCGGCCAGAATGAGCGCCCAGGTCAGTTCCGCCGTCGCGTGTGGATTGCCTGCCCCACCTGCCGACACGACGATGCCGCGCTCCGTACACGCCGCGACATCGATGTGCGCCGTGGCTCGTCCCGTTTGGCTGATGAGTTTGAGTTTAGGCAGCCGTTCGATTGCGGCGCGCGGAAAGCGCGACCGCTGCTGCGTCAGAACCACCGCTTCAGCATCCTTCAAACGCTCTGCCAGCCGTGCCGGCTCTTTTTCCGTGTCGGTATAAACCACCACCTCATGGTCCTTTAGCTTCGCGTAACACTTAAGGGTACGAAATGCATTCTGATAGTCGTCAATAACTGCGATCTTCATCGTCATTCTTCCTTTCCAGTCGGAATACTAATGACCTTGCCAAGGCTGTCACATGAATCGAAACAGTTTAATTCCCAACGTCGATTGACAGCACAACTTTGACCCGGATATTCTGATTACTGGTCGATCTTTATAATATTGGAGTCTCAGATGAAAGCCATTCGGATCCACGAATTCGGCCCCACAGAAGAAGTTCTCCGATACGAAGACGTTCCGACGCCTGAGCCCGCCGCGGATGAAATCTTGATCAAAGTCGAAGCAGCATCTTTAAATCGCGCCGATCTCGGATTGCGCAAAGGAACGTATCGCGTTTCTGCCGACGAGCTACCGATCATTCCTGGGCGGGAGTTCGCCGGTCCGATCGCAAAAATCGGTGCGACCGTCAAAGACTTCAAAGCCGGCGATCGCGTCGTCGCCTACACGGGCAAGGGCGGCTACGCCGAGTATGCCGTCGCAAAAGCTTCCGAGGTGCAGCCGGTACCGGATGGGATCAGCTCCGCACAGGCGGCGGCGATTCCGACGGTATTTCTCACCGCTTGGTTTGGCTTATTGGAAGATGGAAAACTCAAGCCGGGGGAATGGCTGCTGATTCAAGCCGGGAGCAGCGGCGTGGGCAGCGCGGCGATCCAAATCGCGAAGCACCTTGGGGCGAAAGTTGTCGCTACCACGGGCAGCGAAGAAAAGGCGCGCAGACTGCGCAAATTGGGCGCGGACGTGACCATCGACGTTTCGGAAACCGATTTCGTTCTGGAAGTCACGCGCGTCACAGGGAACCGCGGCGTTGACGTAGTGCTGGAAATGGTCGGCGGCGAAGTCTACGAAAAGAGCCTGGAGGTGCTGGCGCCCGGCGGGCGCCTATTTTCCATCGGCGGCGCCTTCGGGCCGATTCCCGACCCGCCTCCCGTTTTGACCGAGGGACGCAGAGCGACGCGCTTTTCGATCACGAACCATCTCAAGGCCAGGCCGCAGGACTTACGGCAGCTCGACGCGATTCTCAAGTTGGTTCAGGAGAAGAAGTTTCAAGTCGTGATCGGCAAAACCTTTCCCTTGACGGAAACCCGGGCGGCCCAGCGCTATCTCGAAGGGCGCGAGCACTTTGGCAAGATCGTGCTGACGATGTAAGTGCAGACACGTCCCACCCGAGGCATACCGTCAATCTGCGCGCTTTCACTTCCCGCACCCGAGACCCCAAATTCTCCGTAACTCCAACCGTCGTTTGAGCAACGACAGAGTGGCCGGTTTCCGGCCAGTCTGTTAAAATAATGCCGCATGGAAACCGCCGAGAACAAAGAGAAGCTGGCCACTGAGCCAGCGCCCGCCGCGGTTTCGGAGCTTGGTGGCTTGAGCGACGACGAGCTCTTGCGGATGCGCATTTGCGACCTAAAGCTCAAGATACCAGGCACTGAGCTCGAACCACGGATTGAGAATTTCTATCGCGAGCTCGCTGCAAAAGGAATCTCCTTCAAACCCGTTTGCTACTTAAGCAACGAATGGTTCTGCCCCGAGGGCTCGGCTACCATCGCGATTCCCTTCTATCTGGCTCATCCGCGGCTGAAAAAGCTCGAAGAAAAGATGATGTTGGAAATCGAAGGCGGCACCGAGTCCTGGTGCATGCGGCTTTTACGTCATGAGATGGGCCACGTCTTGAATCACACGTTCCTACTCGAAAAGGATCGCCACTGGCAAAAGCTTTTCGGTTCTCCGTCGTTGGAATATTCGGAGAGTTTTCGCGCCCGCCCCTACAGCAAAAGGTTCGTACGCCACCTGGAGGGTTGGTATGCGCAGAGCCACCCCGAGGAAGACTTCGCCGAGACCCTTGCCATCTGGCTTACGCCCGGGGTGGATTGGAAGCGCCAGTATCAAGACTGGAAAGCTTTGTCCAAGCTCGAATACGTCGACCAGCTAATGAGCAGGCTCGCCGGCAAACCGCCTCTGGTATTTTCAAAAGCGAGAATGAGCGAGGCTTCCCGGCTTCGTTCACGTCTCGAGGGGTATTATAAGCGGCGCCGTCGGCTCTATGCGCAAGACTTTCCCGATTTCTTTGATGCCGACTTGAAAAGACTCTTCACCGATGCGTCGGCAGCACCTGACAATGAACGTGCCGCGGTTTTTTTGAGACGGTCGAGCAAGATGATCTTGAACGCAGTCTCCACTTGGACGGGCGAGCCGAAGTTCACACTCAATCGACTATTGCGCGCGCTGACGGAACGTTGCGCGGATTTGGATCTTCGACTCAGAGCGGAATCGGCCGGTGTTGAAGTCAGTGCCTATCTGGCAACCTTGGCGTCTCACTACCGATTGACCGGTAAGTTCAAGGATACCTAAGGCGAGATGGCGACGGCGAAACACAAGTACAAAGTATTGGTGCTCTTCGACACGGCCGGGACGCCTCCGCCGGATCAAGACTTCAGCGCCGAACTGAAAACCGACGACTGGGCAGCCGAAGCCCACGTCATCGGGGCGCTCAGGAAGCTCGGGCACGAGGTGCGAACGATCGGCGTTTGGGACGAACCGGGCATGATCATCGACGAGATCAAGAACTACCCGCCCGATGTCGTCTTCAATCTCACTGAGCATTTTAACGAAGTGTCGGCTTACGACCGCAACGTCGCAGGCCTGCTCGAAATGATGGATGTGCCCTACACGGGATCGAGTCCCACGGGGCTGACGCTGTGCAAAAACAAAGGCATGGCGAAGGAGCTGCTGGCCTATCACAAGATTCGCGTGCCGAACTTTGCTATTTTGTCGCCGGGATCGGCCATTAAAAGACCGAAGCGACTGAAATTCCCGCTGTTCATCAAACCGCTCAGGGAAGAAGGTTCGGTCGGCATTTCCCAGGGCTCTTTCGTCGAGACCGATGAAGCTTTCGAGGAGCGCGTTCAATTCATTCACGAGCGCATGAACCAGGAAGCGCTGGCTGAAGAGTATATCGAGGGACGGGAGCTCTACGTCAGCATCCTGGGTAACGACCGATTGCGCGTCTTTCCTTTCCGTGAAGTGATATTTGGCGAAATTCCCGAAGGACAGCCGAAGTTCTCCACGTTTAAAGCCAAGTGGGACGACGCCTACAGGAAACGCTGGGGGATCCAAAATATTTTTGCCAACCCTCTGCCTGATGGCACGAGTCAACGCATCGCAAAGATCTGCAGGGCGGTTTATCGCGCCCTGCGCATTCACGGCTACGGTCGAATCGATCTGCGCGTCACGCCGGAAGGTGAAATTGTGATTTTAGAGGCGAACCCGAATCCGAACCTCGAGCGCGAGGATGAATTTGCGCAGTCGGCTATGAAAGCGGGATTAAGCTATCCCAGAATGATTCAACGCATATTAACACTGGCGTTGACGGCAACCCATTAGCCTGGCTTATTGGTGGACGAGGCAAAGCTGCGGCATGCGGCAGAAGATTGCCAACTGGAGTATTGGAGTAATGGAAGATTGACCCATGATCAAGAACTCAATCCTCCTTTCTATGCTCTTTGTTTTCCTTTCAATCGTTGCGGAATTCGGGATTACGAAATTACCGGCTGTGGCGGATGAGGCGCCGCGCGTTTTCGTTTTGGATTTCAAGAACCTCGTGGAGGCCAAGAATCGCGTAAAATCAGGCGACCCATCTGCTCTTCCCGCTTCCAGGAAACTGCTGCGCGATGCCGATCACGCCCTCGACGGTGGAACCTTTTCTGTGGTCGACAAGGAACTCGTCCCTCCCGGCGGCGACAAGCACGATTACATGAGCCTCGGCCCTTACTGGTGGCCGAACCCAAATACCGCGAACGGCCTGCCCTACGTCCTGCGTGATGGTGAGTTCAACCCCGAACGCGACAACACGTCAGACAGGAAGTTGCTCGACAACATGGTGCAACGGGTCAAAACTCTTGCCCTCGGCTATTTCTTCACTGGTCGCGACGCCTACGCAGCACAGGCGGCAAAGCTTCTGCGTGTCTGGTTCGTAGACGGAGCTACGAAGATGAATCCGCATCTTAAGTATGCGCAGGTGATTCCAGGACGTAATAACGTTCGAGGCACCGGCATCATCGATACTCACGATCTACCTGAGCTCGTCGATTCAGTCGGGCTTCTCACCGGCTCCAAGGCCTGGAACGAAAAAGATCAAAAGGATTTGCAGAATTGGTTCGATGCCTATCTCGCGTGGTTAGTCGAAAGCCCGGAAGGCCGGGCTGAAGCGAGGGCGCAAAACAATCATGGGAGTTGGTACGATGTGCAAGTCGCCTCCTACGCGCTCTTTCTCGACCGGAAGCATCTTGCAACGACAGTTCTAAAGGACTTTTCCGCTAAACGCATTGCCCAGCAGATCGAACCCGATGGACGACAACCTCGCGAGCTCCAACGCACCCAGGCATGGAGCTATTCCCTCTTTAATTTACAGGCACTCTTCGATGCCGCCTCCCTCGGAGACAGACTGGGACTCAACCTTTGGAACTTCAAGACGCAGGATGGACGGAGTATACGCAAAGCGCTGGACTGGCTTATCCCTTTCGCGATCGGCGAGAAGAAATGGGCTTACCAGCAAATATCCGGCTGGCAACCGGAAAAACTTGCGCCGCTACTCAGGCAAGCCACGTTGCGGCTCGGCGATCCATCGTACACCGCGGCGCTCAGCAAATTGTCCGGTCGGGTTCCGGACGGTAGGGAAAATCTACTTTACCCACTGGCAGAGACTTCCTCTTTGCCAAAGTAACCACTCGAGAAACACGACGCTCGTTACACCGGCGACGCGGACGACGAGCTCCGCAAAGGAGACACTCATCGCCTTCACTGCGCGCGATAATCCCAAAGTCCGCGACGTAAAAGCCGAAGAGATCCTGGATGAAATGGGATTCATCAAGAGTCTAGGACTGAAACAAACCGCACGTGGTGAGCAGATCATTCTGCAAGTCTCCAACTCAGTACACAGCTTGACAGTCTCGTGGTCGGCGAATAGATTTGCCAGACAACGTGATTATTTCATCATCCAGTGTGAAGGAGTTTTTCATGAGTGCAAATCGAGCA
>WNFW01004165.1_pt1 | contig 15627 bp, 12 predicted proteins | sample 5400131 | NCBI WGS metagenome assembly WNFW01 (sample SAMN13153362, study PRJNA577476) | soil metagenome | isolation source: 20 cm soil or saprolite under grassland replicate 1 | place: USA:California | collected 2016-06-15 | reverse complement strand
TGTCCGCTCAGAGCCTCTAACTGCTCAAGTTACAGAAGAACCACCTACAACCATATAAGTAGGGTGTGTTACCTTAAACGAACAACATTTACATCTAAAGAGCCAGAGTTTGTAGTTATTGCCGCTCTGGCCTCTTTATTTCTTCCCGGCAAATCAAGTATTCTTCAACCGTGTATAATAGAGAAGCTAAAAACTCAAGATAAATCTGTAAGGAAGTTTCGCTCTCATGTTTAAGCCAATTCTGGCCACCTTAGGTTACGTATTATCGCCAGACAAAAGCCATGTATTAATGATTCATCGCAACAAAAGGCCACATGATCTACATTATGGCAAATTCAATGGACTTGGAGGAAGACTAGAACCAGGAGAAGATATAGTTAGCGGAATGCGCCGTGAAATTCATGAAGAATCGGGGCTCATAGCAGATCGTCTCACGTTACGTGGGACAATTTCATGGCCTGGCTTTGGAAAAGACGGTGAAGACTGGTTCGGGTTTATCTTTCTGATCGAAAACTGGCATGGAGAACTCAATGGTGGAAATCACGAAGGCACTCTTGAATGGGTTCCACTCAGTAAACTCTTTATGCTACCACTCTGGCCCAGTGATCATAACTTTTTACCGATGGTCTTCGATTCTGATCCTCGACTTTTTCATGGCTGCATGCCTTTCCACATTGGCAAAATGGTTAAATGGAGCTATGAGCGCATTTGAGAAGATAGGTCTAACTTAACAACCCCTAGCATTCTCCCATTCACAAGAGCCACACCTCGCCTGGCTCGTGTAAACGTCGTCAAGGCTGATGCCTTAAGTACTGTCACCTGCTCACTACTTTCTCCACCATTCCAGATCAGCAAAATGTGATCATGCTCACGCACAATCATTGCTAAGAGCACTTTGTCCTTGTTAACAAGCTCTGTCGTAATTACACCTGCGGTAGCACGACCTTTTTGTGGATATTGGCCAAGTGGAACTTTCTTGCCCACGCCACTCTCAGTGACAATAAACAGGCTCAATGGATCATCTATAGTATTCTGCTCATCCTGGTCAAGATAGATGGCGCTTACTACCTTTGCACCTGGTCCCAGTGCCATAGCAGCCACACCTTGACCGACACGTCCCTGGGCTCGCAACATCTCGTCGCTGAATCGCAAAGTTTGTGCATTGTCTGTCGTCACAAAGTATTCACCCTGCCCGTGACATAGCAATGCAGCCACGACAGCATCTCCATTTGCCAGTTTCATGTCCTGCAAGACGTCGACATCTGCCGTCTTATAATCGCTCAATGGTGACTTTTTGACCTTGCCAAGCCTACTAAAAGTTACCAGATAACGATCTTCATCATAAGACTTGACAGGTAACACCGCCACTAGCTCTTCATGAGGGGCGAGTTCTAACAACTTACGTACAGGCTCACCTTTCGCTGGACGTGTTCCTTGAGGGATACGATGTGCTGCCACCTGAAAAATACGACCAGTTGAGCAGACGCATAACACATAATCTTGTGAGGTAGCTGCTACTAACTGCCGCAGTTGTTCATCACCTCGAACAGGGGTATAGATTGCATCGCCATTTTTACCTTTAGGTGTAAAGGTATCTGCTGGTAACGTCTTGAGCGTTCCATTGCGTGTGAAGGCAATCACTAGTGGCTCTCGTTCGTGCAAACTTACAACTTCAGTAACGGCTGCATTTGCATGGCCTTCTACTTCGATGACCGAACGCCGATCGTCACCGTAATCCTTGATAAGCTGCTGCATCTCTTTTTTCAGAAGTGCGATCAGTTCATTACGATCTCCAAGCAAGCGTTCTAATTCTTTGATACGGGTTTGTAGTTCCTCTTTTTCTTTAGCATACTTACTTGCATCCAGGCGAGTCACCTGAGCGAGGGTCATTGAAGCAATTACATCTGATTGGATGGATGTAAGTTTATAGGTAACTTCTATCTTCTTACGTGCCTCAGCGCGATCCTGTGCCTGCTGAAAGATTTTAACAATACGTTCGGCATTCGCGGCTCCAATTATCAACCCTTCTACAATATGCAGCCGCTCCTGCGCTTTACGTAAGTCGAATTGAGAACGTCGTGTCAAGACATCGATCTGATGTCCATTCCAATAGTTGAGCAATTCAACCATACCTACCTGTTTTGGTTGTCGAGCTGCTTGCATGGACTCTCCGAATAGAAAAACCATCTGAAAGGAAAGCGAGATCTGTAAATCGGTTTCATTGAAGAGTTGCGAAAGGACCTGCGCTGCATCAGCATCTTTACGCAATTCCAACACGATACGTGTCCCTTTTTCGGTATCGCTCTCATCGCGCAACTCAGGCATCAATCCTTCTAGCTTGCGAGCATTGATCGCCTTCACCAGGGAAGCTTTTAGCTTATCCCGACCAATTGGCGGCAATTGTGTTACAACCAATAAACGACTGCGGGGTGTCTCCTCTAAGCGCACCTCTGCTCGCACGACGATACGTCCTTTGCCTGTCGTTAGATAATCCTTGATGCCCTCGATACCCATGATACGCCCACCCTGACAAAAATCCGGGCCTTTGATGTAGGTCATCAATTGCTCGGCATTCATATGAGGCCGATCTAGCAAGGCAATACACGCACGCAAAACCTCTGTCAGATTATGAGGCGGTATGTTCGTTGACAGCCCTACTGCGATGCCACTTGAAGGATTCACAACTGGTGGAATATGCCCTGGTAAATAATCCGGCTCAAGTACCTTTGGATCCTGTTTGTATGAGGGGTGTAGAGGAACAGTTTCACGATCCATATCCGCCATCAACGCTTCCGCTAAAGGTGAAAGTCTCATCTCGGTATATCGATATGCAGCGGGTGCGTCTCCATCCTCACTACCTATGTTACCCTGGCCCTCGATCAAAGGATAACGCAATGTAAAAGGCTGTGCCAGGCGTATTGCGGCATCATAGACCGACGCATCGCCATGTGGATGATAGTTTCCAAGAATAAGGCCGACCACTTCTGCACTTTTCACAGTCGGACGGCTTGAGAGAAAACGAGCCTCGCGCATCCCTGCCAGGATTCGCCGTTGTACAGGTTTTAGACCGTCTCGCGCATCAGGCAATGCCCGATCAGTCACTACCGAAAGGCCATAGGTTGCAAACGCCTGTGACATCACGACAGAAAAATCTTCTTCGCGAATAATACCTACTTCTGTTGAATTATCCGTGATACGTGCCATTGCCTATACATCCAGTTCCTTAATTTTTCGGGCATGCTCAGCCAGGAAAGTTCGGCGAGCCTCGGCGTTTTCATCTTCCATGAGTTCAGTAACCAACTTCGCAGCCAGGACACCATCTTCCATCGTCACTCGCTTAAGTGTACGACGGGTTGGATCAAACATCGTATCGCGCAATTCTTTGGGATTCATTTCACCCAGACCCTTGAAGCGTTTAAACTCCAATCCCTGGGCCTCTGAGCGCGTCTTCATGAACTGGTTACGTGCTTCGTCATCTAACAGCCACGTTACTTTTCCCTTGTACTTGACCGAATAGAGTGGTGGGCAGGCAATAAACACATGCCCATCCTCGATCAAATCGCTAAATTCCTGGTAAAAAAGAGTCAGTAAGAGACATTGTATATGTAGACCGTCCACATCAGCATCGGTGGCAATGATAACTCGATGAAACTTCAGACGGGTGATATCAAATGCATCACGTGTCCCTGTCCCCAAAACATTGATGATTGTTCGTATTTCCTCGTTTTCAACGATACGCTTTAAGTCAGCCTTAGCAACATTCAGTGGTTTTCCTTTGAGCTTAAGCACTGCCTGAAAATCAGAGAAGCGTCCCTGTCCAGCACTTCCTCCAGCAGAGTCACCTTCGACAATAAACAGTTCAGCACGAGCTGGATCAGTATTATTACAACGTAAAAACTTTTTTGAGAGCGAAGTATCTATCAGCTCACCATTCTTTTTGTTGCCTGCCCGAGCCAATTCCTCTACAAGCAGAGCCTCATTTCTGGCTTTCTGCATCTGTAAGATTTTCTTGAGCCAATCTTTTCCCGCGCTCGTATTACGCTCAAACCATTCCTTCAAACCCTCATCAACGATTGAACGCACGATACCCTCAACAGGAGCATTATTCAGGCGGTCCTTGGTTTGTCCCTGAAACTGGGGATTCGTCAACTTTACCGAGATAACAACATTTAGTCCTTGTTGAATAACCTCTGGTCTGAAACCATCTTTCTCACGGCTTTTGATAATACCCCATTTTAGAGCGTAATCATTCACAACCTTGGTAAGCGCAGCCTTAAAACCGGTTTCATGCACGCCACCATCACGAGTTCTAACAGCATTCGCATAGCTATAGATGCTAATCTTGTAGCCTGTTGTTGGTTGCAAAGCCACCTCAACTTGCACATTATCTTTCACTTTTGCGATTCCGATGACCTGCTTACATAAAGGGGCGTTTGTACTTGTGGCAAGATCACGCACATAATCGGGCAATCCATCACGCGAGTAATACGTACGTTTAATGTGATCTTCAACTGCATCGTCCCAGGCAGTTAGATGAAAGGATACTCCACCATTGAGGTATGCAGCAGACTTGAGACGACTTTCGATTGCTTCTAAAGAGTAATAAGCGTCTTCATCAAAGATGGTTCGATCGTACAACCAGCGCAATTGCGTACCTTGTAATTTAGGATCACAAGTTTTTATTTGATGGGGCATAGCAGCTCCACGACTGAAAACCTGGGTGAACTGCTTGCCATCTTTCCAAATCGTCAATTCCAGCTTTTCGGACAAAGCGTTGATTACGGTTGCGCCAACTCCGTGTAGCCCACCCGCGGTTTTATATACCCCTTCTTCAAATTTGCCACCTGAATGGGGAACTGTTAAAATAATCGTAGCTGCAGGTAAATAATCGCCCTGATACAACATAGGGTCAAATGGCATACCACGAGCCTCATCCCGCACAGTCATCCAGCCATCGCGTTCAAGACTCACCCAGATCTGATTACCAAAACCTGCAACAGCCTCATCAACAGCATTATCAAGCGCTTCCCACAGTAGATGGAGTAAACCAGAAGCAGATGTGGATCCTATATACATTCCAGGACGATGGCGTATGGCCGCAATACCTTCCAGCACTTTAATATCAGCAGCCGAATAGTTTGCCTGTTTCTTAGATCGAGTTGCCGATCTGGTCTCTGATTTTTGCGGAACGCTCTCTACAATCTCTTCTGCTCTTTTAGCTGTAAAAAGCGAAAGTTGTTTATGTGACTCTAATTCATCTTGCGTTGGCAATGGAATCTTGGCGGAACGAGCCATGGGCCTATATTCCTCTCTTCTATTAGCTTCATTGCTTCTCAGCATACAGTGTTCTATTCCGAAAGTCAATAGGAATTTCGGTCATTCGTTCTAGGAATCATTCAAACAGAGATTGGGAGTAACTATTCAGGCTTATTTCTCTAGCCGCCTCCGGCTGCAGGGTGGGAAGGAGAAGCGGGGACACCCCGCATCCTGTCAAGATGTTTGATCCTTCATCAACAATTCATAGGCAGCAATAATACGCCGCATTTGCTGCTGGTCTCCTCCGCGATCGGGATGATGCTTTTTTGCAAGCATACGATAGCGACGTTTAATTTGCTGACGCGTGGCATTTGGTGGAAGACCCAACACTGCCAATGCCTGCTGGCGCTCAAACAAGGGTCGTACAGGACTTGCAAGAGTACCCCACAATGTCTGTGCCCCAAGTCGTAAAACTTCCCATAGAAGCGCAGCAAAACTTTGCTGTTTTGGTGGCGGCTGTGAACTCATGACTGCTTTTCAATCCTGATACTCTATTCCGACTAACTTGATTTGTATAATACATCATTGAGATAGCATTGACCATCTCTTCTATATACTATAGTATAGTACAAGCATCTTTGAGCATATTTGACCAATTAATTGTTGGGAACAATATAATGGCAACTAAAGAGAAAGCAACATCAGCCACACCAGGAATGGTAAAGACTGGCGTAAAAGGCTTCAATTCAATAATGGGATTTATTTCTAAATTTAATTATGATTGGGTTTTGAGCCTGGCATCAGGCCTCGCATTTAACCTCATGGTGGCTACTATCCCGATCATTATTGCCATTCTTGCTCTTGCTGGATTCATCTTCGGGGGCTTGAATCCAGCAATCCAGAAACAGCTTATTCAACAAATCCAACAGATATTCCCACCGCCTCTTCCATCGCAAGAAATTGTTGGATTGGCTCTGAATACATTGAACCAGGATGCAGGCGCTCTCGGGCTTATCGCTGTTGTGATGGCTATCATTGGAGGTTCAGGTCTGTTTGTAGCTATGGAAGGGCAACTTGATATCATTTACCAAATTCGCACACGAGATATTATAAAACAGTATATTATGGCCTTTGGTATGCTTTTGCTCTTCGTGGTTTTAGCGCCATTTATGCTATTCGCAAACTCAATTCCTAGTGTCCTACATTCCTTTGCACAAAAAACTGCTCTCAGCCAGACACAGATAGTGAGCAGCGGATTTGGATTCAATCTCTTGACGATATTTTGCGGCTTACTTGCCACCTGGATCTTCATAGAAGTCATTTACATAGTTGTACCAAATCAGCATATCAGCTTCCGTGAAAGTTGGTTTGGAGCGCTGCTGGCTGCTATAGCTACTCAAGCCTACCTGCTACTATTTCCATTTTATGTCACACATTTCTTAAGTGGTTACACTGGAACGGTGGGGTTCGCCATTATTTTTATCTTCTTCTTCTACTTCTTTGCTGTCATCCTGCTAGGAGGCGCCGAAATCAATGCTTTCTATGCACAGGGTAAAAGGGCTATACCAGAAAATATGGCTGGATTGGTTCATGCTATTACAAAAGATACACGGACACCGATTGATGCAAATGGCTCGCAAGAAGCAAGTGAAACCTCTCAAAACCAGGAAGACATTCAAAACATTTCACAGAGTTGAACGTATATAAGGTGTATTACTAAATATATCTAAAGTAGCAAACAATTGCTTGCAGAGCATTTAAGGATTCCCGACATGAAATCAATCGTTGGCCAATATGAATGTCTCCACCGTTCCGGAATTGGTCTTGACTATTTTACTTCGCGTATTGATCGACTTACTTTACAAGCAAATGGACAGTTTTTCTTCGTCGTTCAAGAACGCAGCCGGGTAAGCCATGCTGCCAAATCGCTTTTTAGCGGACAACAAGTAGATGTAAATGCTCCAGAAATCCAGCGTAAGGGTAGATATATCAATATGGGAGATAGCATCTCATTCAATTTTGATGATGGCACCCAAGAAAATGGACAACTCACTCCTGAAGGTATCCAGATAGGAAACAATTTCTTCGAAAAGGTTTCCGATTCAACACTACTCCCACCTACTCATCGTTTGAAAAGTAATATGGAAGATATTGCCAAAGGACTTAAAATAGCAGGAGCCATTGGGGGAGCTGCAGTGAAAGCTGCTAAGACAATACAAGATACAATTCAGACTACGCAAGGATCGCAATCGAATTCAGTTGCAACATCTTCATCACAAAGCTCTAACCAACAGGGTCAAAGAAATCCGATTGCTCCAAATTCACCTGCATCAGTTCCCTACCAGGCTGCACCACAATCTCCCACACCTCAAATGCAAACTACGAATAGTGTACCTACTGAACAAAATGCTGAAACCTTATTCTGCGACCAGTGTGGAGCGCCGGTTCGGCCCGGCAAACACTTTTGCAATCAATGTGGAGCAAAATTGCCTTGATTTTTTGTGCTAAGTATGAAGAGCAAAAATCAAACTTAAAGTCTTATCGTGCTTGACTAATGAACGGTTCATCTGATACACTTCCACGCAGTGATAAACAGAACCAGTATTATTGATACTTGTTCATGTCCCTGGCAAATACAATAAACTGTGTTCTCTCTTTTTATATTCCTTAATTACGATTTTAGTTGTAACTCATCCTCTTATTTTCTTAAGGCAAAGGTTCTTGCATCATATTACTCTACCAATACTCTCATCTGACTCGAAGGAATACTTTTGATTTGAGCAATTCAAGAGGTCTAGAATATGTCGGTTGATCAACCTGCACCCCCCAATATTCAGGAACATCAGAGATTGCTTGCAGCTCTTCGCGAAAGCGAAATTCTACGTGAGCTAGCAGAACTACTGACATCTTCACTAGATCTGAACCATATCCTGCAGGTGCTGGTTAAGCGAACAACTGAAGTATGCCAGATTGAACGTTGCGCCGTCTGGTTACTAGATGATACACGCAATCTACTACGACCGGCTACTTACTATCTCTCCTCTCAAGAATTGAATAACCATGACATCATGGCTGCTGATCATATCTGGAATCGTAGTGCATTGCAGTTCGCTGACCCAGTAGTCCAACGTCTCTTCAAGGAAAATGGCCAGCTATATCTCGAAGATTTAACTAAAGAACCAAGTATGAAAACTGTTGCAGATACATTTCTTGTGCGATCTATCCTACTTTTTGCCCTTGTACGTGAAGGTCGGCCTGTTGGTATGCTTACATTAGACGAACCAGGTAAAATACATACATTTTCACCTGAACAAATACAACTTGCACGGGCAATCAGCCAACAAGCAGCAATGGCTATCGATAATGCTCGTCTTCTTCAAGATGCACAGCAGGCAGCAAAACTGGCGACAGAGCGCGCCAATACCCTTGATGCTATATTCCATGCTATGACGGAGGGGATCAGTGTTCTCGATTTAGAGGGTCATATATTACTACGCAACAATGCGGCAGCTTCTTTTCTCGGCAAAGATAGGTACGCTAAAGATCGACTTGAAGAAGTACTGAATCGTCATCCAACCTATACAATCCAAGGACAACTAATCACCGGAGATGAATTTCCCGTTACTCGGGCGCTAAGAGGTGAACGAATTCGGGGCGAACGATTCGTTACTACACGAGCAGATGGGAATGAGCGCATTTTGGAGATTAATATTGCTCCATTATTCGACGCTTCTAAGAAGCAAATCGGAGTTGTGAGCGCATTTCGTGATGTAACTGAACAAATTCGTAGTGAGCAACGAATTCGACAGGCGCTTGATACATTATTACATGTCGCAGAGGCCGTTTCGGGAATTACGGAAATTAAGGATATCCTGCTTGGTGTGCTCGAAAGAGCATTGGTTACGCTAAACTGCGAACGTGGGGTAGTCCAGCTGTATGATGAGGAGCAGCATCGTTTTACACCATTGTTCTCTATCGGTTTTTCACATGAAACTGAGCAACAATGGTTTGAAGATCAAAGAGTTTGGCTTCAAACCTTATCAAAGCAAAATCATAGCTTCCAAGAACAACTTTTAGCAGGCCATGCCACTCTCATAAACACAGATCAGTGTCTTCATCAACCCAATCCCTTTGATCACTTGATGATACTAGCGGCGCCAATTTTGCATCACAACAGACTACATGGGATTATTTCGTTAGATCGTTCTGTCTATCCCAGGCATGATACAGCTCTTCAGCCCTTGGAGCAACGACAAAGATCACAAAAGGATTTTACTTTGTGGGATTTAGCGGTTACTGAAGGGATTGCTCAGATGGCTGGGTTAGCCGTTGATCAGGCTCTCTGGCAGCAAGAAGCTGTTCATGCTCGAGCCAGTGAAGCAGCTATGCGTGAAGCTAACGCTCTTAAAGACGAATTTCTTGCAATTACTGCCCATGAGTTTCGCACGCCGCTAACGGTTATTTTAGCACAGAGTCAATTAGTAACTCGTACACTCAAACGCATGAGTGATCAAGCGCTGGAAGCTGGCATCACAAAATTGCCTCAAGTAATTGATAACCTTTCCGTTATTGAGGACCAGGCTCATCAGCTGACCAATATCGTTTCCACATTCCTAGAAGTATCACGTCTTAACCGCGGAGAACTTACACTTCATTTTGAGGAAGTTGATCTTGCTGCCCTGACTGAGCAAGTAGTTTTACATTATAGTACCCTCTCAAGAGAGCATAGAATTGGCTGCATTATTGAGTCAAGCGAAAGACCATATCTCGTTATGGGTGATAGCGCACGACTGCAACAAATTATTGCAAATCTCGTAGAAAATGCGATAAAATACAGCCCTCCTGGCGGAGCAATCAGAGTTTGCTTACGCTGCTATTCAAGCCATGAAGGCAAAAAGACTATCGAAATGTGTGTCAAAGATAATGGTATAGGTATTCCAAAAGATGCTCAGCCACGACTTTTTGAACGTTTTTACCGCGCTCCCAACATCGAAGGAAGCAATACTAGAGGCATTGGGCTTGGTCTTTATATAGTCGCCCAGTTGCTCAAGTTACAAGACGGAACAATACGTGTAGAGAGCAGTGGTATCCCCGGTGAAGGTAGTCGATTTATCTTCACATTACCTGCGCTGGAGAAGGTGTAAGGACGAGATATATTGCAATTCTATAAAAAGTGGCTTTTAGAACTTGCCAGGCAGTTCATTTTAGACGATGGAAGTGAAGATGCTGCTCATGATTACGACCATTTAGAGCGTGTTATAGCTCTCGCAGATAAAATACAGGCCAGTGAGGGGGGCAATTTACCCACAATTTGGGCGGCAGTCGCTCTTCACGACATTGGACAAGAACACGAGCGGCGTCTTGGTGGCGATCACGCATTGATTGGCGCAACATTGGCAGCAGAACTGCTCAAAGATACGCCTTTCCCTCAAGAATACATTCCAGCAGTGCAGCAAGCTATTCAAGAACATCGTATGACTGGAGGAATAATCCCACAAACTCTTGAAGGGCGCATACTTTACGATGCTGATAAGTTAGATATTCTGGGAGCGATTGGCATTGGTCGACTTTATTGCATCACGGGCCGCTACAACCAGAAAGTGTATGCTCCTATACCTGATGATATCGTAGAACCGATTGACCCGCACATGATCCGTAGTTTAAGGCGCAGACCTGACTACTCTCCCTATATTGAGTTTCATTTACTTTTTGGAAATCTACCTGAACGCATGACAACCAATACTGGTCGAGAGCTCGCCCATGAGCGTTTTGCTTTCATGCAAGAGTTCTTTTTGCGCTTGCAAAAAGAGGTTGAGGGGGAGCTTTAGAACAGTTCTCCCATGAGAATTACATAGTTAAATCGAGCTTCTGCCTCAGCCGAATCGCTAAAATGTAACGAAAAGCCAATTTGAGGGTGCAAGGTAATAAACTTTACAACGACTGGACCAGGATCTTCTACAAGCGTAACAATAACGACACTAGATGACGAAATATGAGTATTCGTTATCATCACATCTCGTTGACCTTGCTTTATAATACCCGAGCCAGCAAGCGATTCAGATGCTCCTTTACCTAACTTTCCTTTTGCTACAGAGCCTCTTTCAGACGAAGAATCCGGTTTCGAGTTACTTTTTTCATTCATCTGCTCCACGTGCTCAAAACCGACTGAGTTTTTTCGGATTTCAACTGCTAACTTATCTTCTGTCTTCTTCTCCGATTTGGAAACAGCCTGTAAATGTACCTTGGTCGTTCTTCCAGCCAGACGGCGCTTCTTCTTGGAAGTTTTTGGAACCAAGACTGAATCAGCAGTAGTCCGCGATGTAACGCTAATAGCATCTTTAGATTCTGAGCGAACAACAGGCATAGGTTTAGATTGAAGACTCAATTTAGGAGGAATAATCATAGAATTTTTACTGGATTGAAAAGCTTCATCCTCTTCATCGGAAAAAGGATCTTCTATTAGAGCATTATCAGCAAGTGTTTCTTCAATCGAACGTGATAATGCTTCCCTTTTTTTCGCAGAAAGAACTTGCCAATCTTGTTGAACCAGTTCATCAGGCTCACTATGCCTTGCCATCAGACACTCCTCATCGAAATCAAAATGTATTTCGCTTCCAGTTTGGTACACAATGAAATAATTTATTGAAGTATAACACGTCTTCTATCAAGCAATTGTGAACCATAGCACATTTAGGTCAGCTAATCCGTTCAGGAATATATTTTCTTAACCCGACCCAAATAAGATGTTGACTATTTCTCCCACCAGATTATTGCGGATACCATTTTCTGTAACGGTGGTACCAGCACTCCATCGATTTCAACTAACCATTCTTCAAGCAAAGCACGCAATTCCAAGCGTGTTTTCTCATCTTCCGGTAAAATTAGCTGCTCCCTCATTTCAGTTACTGCCACATCTAGTGAGGGATAGCGCAGACCAGGAGGGAGAGAAACAATTTCCACGTTTGCAAAAATGCCCATTTCATACAGTACATCCAAGACGTGAATGTAACCTGGCGGCAGGCAGCGCTCGTCATGATGAAAATGCCGCCAAAGATCAGCAGTTAAAGCATCAATATGAGAAGCCCTAGCATAGATGTAGCAAACCTTGAGTGTGGCATTTTGGAGTTTCAAAAGAAATGGCTCAATGTCTCTGATTGGATAGACCACATGGCTGCAAATGACAATATCAGCCTGGAGATTATCAGGTGCTTCTTGCCATGTCGTCTGCACATAGGATATATTGTTTAGATCTCTAGCGGCAGCATCTTGACGCAAGAAATCCATCATAGCCGCATTTGGTTCAACAGCAATAATGTGATTAACCTGAGGCGCAAGCGCAAGACTAAATCGTCCCGTTCCGGCTCCTACATCTAATACGCTCGTATGGGAACCAACTTTTTCACACAATCGGAGATAAAAGGGATCGCTGCCAACCGTATCTTTTGTCGAACGATGAAACCCACATGCTCTGCGATCCCAGAAATCAGCACTCGTTCGGTTAAGGCATGCATATGCAGCATCCATTTGTTGCGCTCGAGCGTCAAGTATTTCATTCCAACGTTGAACAGCACTTTCCATTACAGTTAGCTACCTGTATTTGCCGTATCAGGAGTCTGTAGACTAGTTTTAAGACAATCAAAAAACTGGCCAGTCAATCGCTCAGCCGTGCCCTGCAGGAGACGAGCACCCACGCTGGCAATCGTACCACTCACAACAACAGACGCTTTCCAATCCATCTGGGTATCGCCAGTGTCAATCGTTGAGAGGTGCATATCCCCGGACAAATCAACAGCACTTCCTGGCGCTTTACCACGCCCTTTCATAGTCATGTGCTCTGGTTCTCGCATTTCTGGCCGGGTGACATTCAACGTGAACTTGGCTTTTACCGCTCCAACACCCACTGCAACTACTGCTTTCCATTGTTCTTCTCCCAACACTTCCAAACTTTGAAAACCTGGTGCGCATGCCGCTACATTATTCACGTCCATTAAAAACGCCCATACTTTCTCAATGGGCGCTGCAACAGTTTGAGTTCCAGAAAACTCCATGTCTTATTCACCTTTCGTTGTGCACGAGATACTCTTGCGGATTGCGTTCAAATAGCCGTTTGCAGGCAGGGCAACAAAAATAATAGTCTTGCCCAGCAAGATTGCTACGGTGACGGGTTGTGCCTATTTCTACTATCATACCACACACGGGATCAATAGCTGTGTCAGGATTACCAACACTCGCGGTTTGGCCAACTTCAATATGCTCTTCAGCAACAAGATGAGAATGCTCTTGATTGATGAATGGTCCACGACGACGCACCTGTACCAGTTCACTTAGAATGCTAGCCGCGATCTCCTGGGGAGTCACCGCTCCAATATCAAGCCCAGCAGGTGCCTTCAAACGTTCAATTTGTTGTCCTGTTAATCCTGATGCACGCAAGTATTCCCGGCAAGCCTCAGCGCGTCTATGACTAGCTACCATGCCGACATATACAGCGGGACTGCGTAAAGCCAGTTCCAACGCATCCTCATCATACTGTCCATGTGTGGCAACGAGTACAGATGTACGCTCATCAATATGGATATTACTTAAATCGGCGGTATCAATCTGTGTTACTGTAAAGTCGAGTACAGTGGCGAGTTGCTGGAGCGCTGCAATCACAGGTGAATCCCCTATTAGCAGCAGTTGCGGTTGAGGCAAGTGTGGTTCCATATAGATATCCATTATACCTCCACTGGTGCAACTCATTGGAAAAACTCGCACACCACTTCGCTCGATCCCAACCTCAGGAGCGCCCAGGCGTAACAGGTACGCATCATCTCCTTCACGCAATATGCGTAAAGCCTCACGCAGCACAACCGGTTGAGCACAACTTCCGCCAATCCAACCTGTAATCCTACCATCTGCCTGGATTAACGCCTGTGCGCCTGGCTTAGCGGAGGTGGGCCTCTCACACCACACAACAGTCGCTAACACAAACGGTTCGCCTGCCTGCGCTAATCTATGTGCAAGTTCGAGTATCTTATTTGACATTGTATCTTTCCTGGAAAAGATTTCCTTGATATGGAAGATCTGCCATCCATTTTGGATGGCAGATCTTCCTATTGACGTTTCAGACTAATCGGAAGTTAAGCCTTTCTCTTTCAAGATACTCCAAACTTTCCACGGCGTAATTGGAATATCAATATGCCGTACGCCCACATGAGCGAGTGCGTCGACAACGGCATTGGCAATTGCCTGTGGAGCACCGACTGTTGGTGACTCACCAATACCCTTGGCTCCAATCGGATGATGGGGAGAAGGGGTATAGGTTTTATCAGTTTCCCAATGAGGTGTTTCCATCGATGTGGGAATCAAGTAATCCTGGAAGTTGCTGCCATGTATATTCCCATCTTCATCAAACGATATCTCTTCAAACATCGCTGGAGCAAGTCCTTGCGTAAGACCACCATGAATCTGTCCCTCTACAACCATCGGATTGATAATCGTACCACAGTCATCGACAGCCATAAAACGGCGTATGTGGACTTCACCGGTTCCCCTATCGATATCCACAACACAGATGTAGCTACCAAAAGGATATGTCATATTTGGGGGATCGTAGTAGTTTACTGCTTCTAAGCCTGGCTCCAGGTACGGGGGGCAGTTCGTGTAAGCTGCAAACGCCAGTTCCTGAATCGTTTTACCTTTGCCCGGAGTCCCTTTGACATAGAAGCGCCCTGGCTCCCATTCCAAATCTTCCTCTCCTACTTCAAGCAGGTAAGCAGCAATCTTTTTGGCCTTGTCTCGCACTTTTCTCGCCGCCAATGCTGTAGCAGCCCCAGCTACGGGTGTACTACGGCTGGCATACGTGCCTAACCCATATGGGGCGGTATCGGTATCACCATGCTCAACATCAATATCATCCGGAGACATACCCAATTCAGCAGCTATGATTTGCGCAAATGTAGTTTCATGTCCCTGCCCTTGTGTTTGCACCCCAATTCGAGCCAACGCTTTACCTGTAGGATGCACACGAATCTCACAACTATCAAACATCTCAATGCCAGCAATATCGAAGTGCTTACCGGGACCTGCGCCAACGATCTCGGTGAAGCTTGAGATACCGATACCCATCAGTTCTCCCCGCGCTCGCTTCTCAGCTTGCTCACGACGTAAGCTCTCGTAATCGACATTCTTCATTGCCAGTTGCAACGCTGCTTCGTAGTTACCACTATCAAATGTCCAGTTCAGTGCAGACCTATAAGGAAAAGCTTCTGGCTTGATAAAGTTCTGCAAGCGCAGTTGAGCCGGGTCCTTCCCCACTTCTCGCGCCATGCTATCCATCATACGCTCAATGAGATAAGAAGCCTCTGTAACGCGGAACGAACATCGATATGC